>ENA-OPYT01000274-OPYT01000274.1-human-gut-metagenome-genome-assembly--contig:-NODE-274-length-16236-cov-3.406357_pt1 | contig 16236 bp, 14 predicted proteins | sample MGYA00242636_ERZ504480 | MGnify/ENA primary metagenome ERZ504480 (study PRJEB26092, sample SAMD00036228) | human gut metagenome | host: Homo sapiens | study: EMG produced TPA metagenomics assembly of...
GGGCGTACCCATCGAAGACGATTCGCAAATCCTTGGCGTTCATTTTCGTTGAAATATTGCTGTCCGGAAATTCGCTTCCGGCTGTCCGGCGGTTCCATTGCAGGTTCTGCCATCCGTTCCGTTCATGCCTTGCGGACAAGAAATTTTCGGGCACGGCAAAACCGAGAAAATCCCTTCGGATGATTCCCCGGTAATGTCTGTGTATTTTAATGCTTGCAGAGGTTCAGTTTGTGGTGCATGCGCTCCTGTTTGGTTTCGAGGTAGCGTTCGTTGTACTTGTTGGGGGCTATGACGATCGGTACGATTTCGTCGATCTTCAGTCCGTAACCCTCCAACCCTACTCTCTTGAGCGGATTGTTGGTCATCAGACGCATGTGTTTGATTCCCATTTCGCGGATGATGCTGGCGCCCACGCCGTAGTCGCGCTCATCGACGCCGAAGCCCAGGCGCACGTTGGCATCCACCGTGTCCAGCCCTTCGTCCTGGAGTTTGTAGGCTGCGATCTTGTTGAAGAGTCCGATGCCGCGTCCTTCCTGGCTGAGATAAACGATGGCGCCTTTGCCCTCCTTCTCGATCATGCGCATCGCTTCGTGGAGCTGTGCGCCGCAGTCGCAGCGGCACGATCCCAAAATGTCGCCCGTGGCGCACGAGGAGTGCACGCGGAGCAGTACCGGCTCGTCTTCGGTCCATTCGCCCTTGGTCAGCACCATGTGTTCCAGCCCGTTGCTCTTCTGACGGAACACGGTGATTTTGAACATGCCGTATTCGGTCGGCATCTCGGCCGTTTCACCGCGTTCTACGATCGATTCGTTGCGCAGGCGGTAGGCGATCAGGTCGGCGATCGAAATGATCTTCAGCCCGTATTTCTCCGCCACTTCGAGCAGTTGCGGCAGGCGGGCCATCGAACCGTCTTCGTTCATGATCTCGATCAGTGCTCCGGCGGGTTGCAGTCCGGCCAGTCGAGCCAGGTCCACGGCGGCTTCGGTATGTCCCGGACGGCGCAGAACGCCTTTCTGACGGGCTCGGAGCGGGTTGATGTGCCCCGGACGCCCCAGGTCGGAGGGTTTGGTCTTCGGGTCGGCCAGTGCCCGCAGGGTCGCCGCGCGGTCGTGGATCGAAACGCCCGTAGTGCAGCCTTCGCCCAACAGATCGACCGTCACGGTGAACGGCGTGCCGAGCAGCGAGGTGTTGTTCGGCTCCATCATGTTGAGTTCGAGCTGCGCGACACGTCGATCTTCGGAAGCGGGGCGCACAACACGCCGCGACCGTTCTTGAGCATGAAATTGACGATTTCCGGCGTCACCTTCTCGGCAGCTATGATGAAGTCGCCTTCGTTTTCCCGGTCTTCGTCATCGACGACGATGACGATTTTTCCCTGACGGAAATCTTCGATGGCTTCCTCTATCGTATTCAGTACTTTTCGTTTTTCATGGTCTAGTTTATTTTTTGTTTTTATGAGCGAAACGTGTGAATATCCCGGAGATCTTCTCCTTGATTTTCTTGAATTTTACGACGTACCAGTCCACGTCGAGCAGTCCCGAGTCGTTCGTAGCCTTGTACGTAAGGTAGATGGCGACTGGCGCCAATACGAAAGCTGAAAGCCACATCCCGTAGAATGCTTCCCAAGTGCCTTCCTTGGCCATCTTCTCTCCCGAAATGCTGATGATGTAATAGATGACAAAGAAGATGACCGAGATTACGATCGGCATACCCAGTCCGCCTTTGCGGACGATGGCGCCCAACGGCGCTCCGATCAGGAAAAAGATCATGATGGTTCACGGGAAGCGCTACCTTGCGGTGCCATTCGACTTTGCTGCGATAGAGCTGGTTGAGCGCATTTTTGGCCTGCGATTCGTCGAACGAGAACATGGAGCGGGAGTTGCGTGCGGCTGAAACGGCCTGGTTCCAGATTCGGTCCTTGGAACGCAGGTCGAGGGTCGCCAGGGAGTCGATGGCGTCTATCGGCCTGAAATTCCGTTTTTCCACGGCCACCGAGTCGTTCCGATCGGTTATGACGGTCGTATCCCGCACGAAAATACGCTCTTTGAGGAGGGGGTCGTAGGATCGTGTCGTCGCCGAATTGACCTGTTGCGTCAGCGTGTCGATTTCGTATTGCAGTTCGGTGATGTTTTTGGTCTGGGCATTGTTGAACAGATCGGCATCCGTGCGCTGCATTTCGAATCCCGAAATGGAGATATTGGCTTTCTGAAGCTCGAATTTATTGTGCTGAAGGGAGCTTTTGTTGTACCACTGGCTTGCATTTCGGGTCTGTTCGTAGCGTTCGCCGTTGAAGAGCGTGATCTCCAGAAAGCGCTTGTCGTCCGAGAGCCGGATGTAGCCCGAATCGGCAACAGTCGTGGTCATATTGCCCGATGCGTTGCGGTTGTCGTAGATCAGCACGTCGGTCAGCAGCCCGCTCTCCGGATTTTGGTGCCCGACGCGGATGCTCATGCCGTCGATGCCATTGAAGAAGAGCCCGTCCTGAAATTCGAGGGTCTGGTTCATCTGGCGAATGTCGTAGATCGTGCGGAAAAACTTTTTGTTGGCGTATGGCACCAGGTCGTTGATGATAAAGAAACTGCCGATGGAGATTAGCCCCACGACCACGAGCAGCGGCTTCATGATTTTGGGCAGGGACATCCCCGCCGACTTCATAGCCAGCAGCTCGTAGTTCTCTCCCAGGTTACCCATAGTCATGATCGCCGCGAGCAGCATCGACAGCGGCAGGGCCATCGGGATCATGTTGATCGTGGCATAGCAGAGCAGTTCGATGATCGTACCGGGGTCGAGTCCTTTGCCGACCAGCTCGTCGATGTAGCGCCACAGCACATTCATCATCAGCACGAACATGATGATGAAGAACGTCAGCACCATGGGTCCCAGATAGGACTTGAGAACGAGTTTATAGATGGTTTTCATCGGCGCGGCGGCGTTTTTTTGACGAGCAAAGTTAGTAGTTTTACTAAAATAAGCGTAACGGTCAGGGTAAATATTATGGCCGCACCGGGCGAAACTTCGAAATTGTAGCTCAGGGCGAGTCCCGCGAGGTTCCCCGCTACGGCGACGGCTGCGGCGGCCGGTGCGAGCGTGCGGAAGGATTTCGTGAACGTATTGACGATCGTCACGGGGATGGTCAGCAGCGAGATCAGCAGCACGATGCCCATGATGCGGATCGAGAGTACGATCGTGACGGCGATGAGTGCCGACATGGTATAGGAGATCAGCCGGGTCGGGATTCCCTGGCTGCGGGCGAAGTCGCGGTCGAAGGCGACGTACATGACCGGACGCAGCCAGAGGAGCGTGCCGACAGTTACCACGAGCGTCAGAACGGCGAGCGCCTGGACATCGGTGCGGGTGACCGTTACGATGCTGCCGAACAGGAAATTCGAGAGGTCGCCCGATGTGTAGCCCGGGCGCAGGCTCATGAACAGTACGCCGATAGCCATACCCACCGACCAGATGATGCCGATGGCCGAATCCTCCCGGATACGGCCCCGGTCGTTGGCCCATTCGATCCCCAGTGCCGAGAGGACGGCGAAGACCATCGCGCCCAGAATCGGATTGATTCCGAGGTAGAACGCGATGCCCAGTCCGCCGAACGAGGAGTGCGTGATGCCTCCGCTGAGGAACACCAGCCGCCGGCAGACGACGTAAGTACCGATAATACCGCACGTAATGCCCGACAGGATGCACGCCCAAAAAGCGTGATTGAGGTAGCTGTATCGGACAAGGTCGTTGAAAAACTCCATGGTGCGGTAATCATTAGTTTGCAAATTTACGGATTTTTTACAAAAAATAGAACCGGGAGCCGTTTTATATCACAGCAACCGTATTTTGTTTCGTCCGATTTGCGGGGCCCGTGCCTTGGTTGCCGCAGAGAGCGGTATCGGTCGGAAGACAGGCGGCGCATACACCGGAATTCGTATGCTTTTTACGAATAAGCATTAAAAATCGAATATTCGGTACGCCATATCGTTTTTTTCGTACATTTGAATACGAATGCCTGTTCAGATGTTCTTCGGCATTCGCAAAACCAATTACTTAATCTCTTAAATTTTTACATTTATGCGTACATCTTTATTTCTCGGTTTGACCGGATTGGCATTGCTGGCAGCGTGCGGACTGTCGGGGTGCAGTGATGACGGTGTCGAAAACAAAGACCCACAACTCCCCCCCCCCACGGTTGATGTCAGCGTAGATGAAGTAAATCGTACAACGGCTTCATTTACAATCAATACGAACAATGCCTCCGACTATGTCTATGCCGTATTGCCGGCCACAGAAACGATCGCCGATGCGGAGGCGCTCTTCGAAAGAGGACCTGTCCGTTATTTCGAAGGAGAGAAAACAGTAAAGGTCGATCTGAACGATCTTGCCGGCGACACGGAATACAATCTTTATGTTGCGGTACGCAACATCAATCCTTTAGTTTACAGCGATCTCGCTTCCGAGGTGATCGACACGCATGTTCCCTATACCGAGATGATTACGCTCGAAAGTGTCGGACTTACCTCTTTCTCCTACCATATCATGAAGCCCGAAGGGGTGACCAAGTACAAGCACGTCTGTCTTTCGAAGTCCGACTACGATTACATCGTAAGTTTAATCGGAGGAAGCCTGCATTCGTATGTAAGTGCTTTCGGTGCGGAAGCGACCGAGGATCAAACCTATAATTTCGATACCACTTTCTTCGATATCGTCGATTTTCGTCAGGATATCTATTCCGACATGGAGTTTATCATCATTGCCGGTGAAGTGGACGAGAATGGCCAGGTCGCAGAGTCGGCTGTGAAGTCGCTCCTCTTCAAAACCAAGAAGGCCGGTGTCGCGCCTTACGACTTCGAGGTTTCCGTGGGTAACATCGGTTCGATGACGGCCGATATTGCCATCGAGCCGGAGGAGGGAATCGAGCGTTTCCGCTATTTGGTTGCTTCTCGGGCAGATTTCGATTATACCGCTTTCGAGGGAGAGGCTTCCGTGCGTCGCATGATCATCGGCCACTGGGACGATCTTACGAACGAGAGTACGAAGGCTATCACCGTCAATGCGACGGGACTCAAACCCAATACCGAATATCAGGTGGGTATCGTGGGCTTCGACAAGGAGTTGCGCGAAAAGGTTCTGCTTTACGACTTCACGACGGGAGAGCCTACAGGCCCGAAACCGACTTTGGCCGTCGAAACACAGACTGTCGAAACTCCGTGGAACAAGGCCGCTTTCAAGGTCAATGCGACTTATGCGGTAGCGATGACGGCCGGTGTTTTCCCGAAGGGCTCCATCGACGAAGTGCTCGGCCGCCCCGGTAATGAGAATCTTACGGCCGGCGATGTCATTTACAACAACGGTACGCAGCTTACCGAACAGGAGGTGGCTGCGGCTATGAGCGAAGAGGGACTTGTCATCGAGAGTGGAGAGCTGCTGCCCAATACCGAGTACGAGTTCGGCGTTTATGCGGCCAACGCAGAAGGTGTGGGCGTTTCCGAAATAGTGGAGTTCACCACCCTTTTACCGCCGCAGCAAGGCGGGGAGCTGCGTGCGAAGCTGCCCGGCAAATACACTGCGACGACCAAAGACAGCAACGGTGATCCGGTCACTTTCTCCGTTACCATCGCTACGGGTGTGAACGAAGCTACCGAGAAAGCCTATTCCGATCTGAACCGTCTGGTCGTTCTGGGCTTCGCGCCGTGCGGAGTGGATTATGCCAGCCCCGAAGAGCTGCTCGCCAACGGCTGGGCAGCGACCGAAGAGGAGGCCAATGCGAATTACGGGCCGAAGTGGTTCATCGAGTTCAACAGCGACGAGACGATTTCGACGAGTCTGCCTGTGAACGACGAACTGGATTACACGATGTTGAATTTCGATGGTAAGCAATACTATTTCCACGCTTTCGCCAAACGTCCGACTAGCGACCGCTATACGGATGCGGTACGCAGCTTCCCTGTCGAGGTGTCGGATGATCTGACTGTGACGATCAAGAAGTTGGTCGAAGAAACCGATTACGGTACCTTTACCTACTATCCCGGTGTGTTGTCGGGTACGAGTCAGTGGTGGGGCGACATGGTGTTCGCAGCGTCGGAAGAGATCGTGCTGAAGCGCGATGCCGATCAGGGGCCCGAGCCTGCTGCCGTGAAGAGCGTGCGACATCTCTCCATGCCCGAGCGCGTGACCGTAAACCTCGGAGCGTCACCTGCAGTGGACAACCGTCGAGCTGTGGCTGAACGATTGATGCGTTAATCCTAAAAAACTTGTGTTATGAAGAATTTATTCGGATGGATGCTGGTCGTACTGCTGATGCTGACGGCCGGCGTGTCGTGCAGCGACGATGAAGAGCTGATCGCGGGCAATGGAATCGCCGATGCAGCCTGGAGTGCCGAAAACCAGGTCGAGATCGAAGGCGGGGTGCTTAACTACACGTTTGCCGCCGCAGGCGATTGGACTGCCCGGAGTTCGGCTGACTGGTGCGAAGTGCAAACCGATTCGGGTGTGGCAGGCGAATCGTTGTTGCGTCTGAAAGTAGCCAAAAATACCCGGGCCGAGGCTCGTTCTGCGACGATTACCGTCAGTGTGTGGGGATATGCTTCGCCGGTTTCGTTCGTGGTGAAGCAGGGCAAAGGATTGAGTGAGCAGGGTGACGGAAAATACCGCAGCGTGAACGAATGGGTTGCCGGGTACATGAAGAGCCGTTATCTCTGGAATCGTGCCATCGAGAATGTCCCGCTCGATTACAGTCTTTGTTATGACTTCTTTTTCTCCTCGATTCTCGACGGTGTAGCCGCCCAGGACGATGTGAACCGCGAAGACGGTCATTGGCAGGGGCAGAAACGTATGTATTACTATTCGCGTCTGGAAAGCGATGCGCCCCTGTCGCGTGCTCCCGGCGAGGCGTATGTCGGTTCGGGTATCTATCTGTTGGATGCGACCCGCCTCGGGGACGATTATATCGGAATTGTGGTCATGGTCGTCATACCCGGAACACCGGCTGCGGAGGTCGGACTCGTGCGCGGCGACTTCATCACGGCGGTCAATGGCGAGGAGGTGACCGAAAGCAACTATCAGAGTTTGGGCCAGGCCGTGTACGACGGTGCGGTCGATGTTACGGTGAACAGTGTCACGTGGACCGACAACGGGACTACTCCTGTGCTTACCCCGAAAGGGAATGTGCAGCTCGGAAGTGCGACCTTCACCAGTCCGGCTATCTATATGGATAAAGTGGTCGAAATCGAAGAGTCGGACAAGAAGGCCGGTTATCTGCTTTATATGGGCTTCGATGTCGATTACGATGAGGAGTTGATAGCCGCTTTCGACCGTTTCCGTGCACAGAATGTCACCGACCTGATCCTCGATCTGCGTTACAACAACGGTGGCGATGTGCTTTCGAGTACTGTGCTCGGTACGCTTATCGCAGGTGAGGCGTACAAGGGACAGCTCTATGCTCATATGACGTTCAACGAGGACCGCACGGAGGCCGGAGAGAGTGGCGACTACAAGATCGGCGTCAAGGAGACGTTCGAAAGCGTGTACGAACCGATCGAAAGAGCCTTGCAACATGCTTTGGGCTTGAAGAAAATCTATGTCCTTGTGAGCGAAACGACTGCTTCGGCGAGCGAAATGGTCATCAACGGTCTGCGCGGCCTTGATATTGAGGTCAATCTTATCGGGATGCCCACTAACGGTAAGAACGTAGGTATGGAAGGTGTGGTCCGCTCGTTTCACAATTACGATTTCCTGCTTTTCCCCGTTTCGTTCTATATTGAAAATGCCAAGGGCTTCCGGGATTACTCGGATGGCTTCACACCCGATGTCCAAATCGATGATTCGGCGATTTATCCGGGTGAATTCGGTACGATGATGGATCAGCTCGGATACCTTGCCCTGCAGTGGATCAAGACCGATAACAAACCGCAGTTGCCGTCCGCCATGCACACGCGCGGCAGTTGCCGGTCGATGAGATCTTTCGGCGATCTGTGGGAAAACCGGCCCGTACAGCCTGTGGGCGGAGCCGTGATGCAACCCGTGAGAGAGGAGTAGATCGCCCTGTTTTGATGTATGTCGCAGGGGTGCCCGTTGCAGGGCGCCCCTGCTCTTTTATCCGGACGTGTGTGTGATTTTTGCCGATAAAATGGTCGGATTCGCATAGTTTTTCGTACTTTCGCTCAAATTTACAGCAGAAATATGCAGCGACGCAGAGTCAATTTTCACACCTTGGGCTGCAAGCTCAACTTTTCGGAGAGCTCTACCCTCGCCCGTGAATTCGAAGCGGGCGGCTTCATCCGGGTCGGGGTTTCGGAAGCGGCGGATATTTCGGTCATCAACAGTTGCTCGGTGACCGAACATGCCGACAAGAAATGCCGTAACCTGATCCGTAAAATCCATCGGCGCAACCCGGCGGCGATTATTGTCGTCACCGGTTGCTATGCCCAGCTCAAACCGCAGGAGATCGCTTCGATCGAAGGGGTCGATCTGGTGTTGAGCAACAACGACAAGGGCGAACTTTTCAGGCGTGTAGCGGCTCTTGCTGGCAAGGGACCCGCACAGTTCACCAGTTGCGATGTGGAGGAACTGACCAATTTCTTCGCCGCTTTTTCGAGCGGCGACCGTACCCGTGCGTTCCTGAAAGTGCAGGACGGCTGCGACTATAAGTGCGCCTACTGTACGATCCACTATGCGCGGGGCGCCAGCCGCAATATGCCGATCGCCGATCTGGTGAAGGAAGCCGAGCAAATCGCCGCTGCGGGACAGCGGGAGATCGTCATCACGGGGATCAATACGGGCGATTTCGGACGCACGACGGGTGAGCGGTTCATCGATCTGCTGCGGGCCCTGAACGAAGTCGAAGGCATCGAACGCTACCGTATATCTTCGATAGAGCCGAATCTTTTAACGGATGAGATAATAGCGTTTTGCGCTTCGTCACCTAAATTCCAGCATCATTTTCATATCCCGCTTCAGAGCGGCTCGGACAGTGTGCTTGCACGGATGCGACGTCGCTATACGACCGCAAAATTCGCCGAGCGGATCGAGGCTGTGCGGCGCCTGATGCCGGACGCCTTTATCGGGATCGACGTGATCGTCGGTTTTTCCCCGGTGAGACGGAGGCCGATTTCCGTACGACCTACGAGTTCCTGGAGCGCCTCGCACCGGCCTATCTGCATATTTTCCCCTTCTCGGAGCGTTCCGGCACGCCGGCCGTCGATTTTCCGGACAAGGTACAGCCTTCGGTGGCTACACGGCGTGTGGAGGAGCTGGAAAAGCTTTGCCGCCGACTGCACGGCGAATTCTGCGCCCGGGCCGAAGGTACGACGGACGAGGTGTTGTTCGAGAGCACGATGCGGGGCGGGATGATGTTCGGCTATACGGGCAACTACCGTCGGGTCAAGGTCCTCTACGATCGGAGCCGGATCAACACGATTTGCCGGGTACGGCTGGGGCGTATGGACGATGCGAACGATCTCGAAGGCGAAATCGTGGATAATTAGCGATTTCTTCGTATATTTGTATCAGGCGAAGGTTCGGGTGAATTTCGTTTCGGCATTCCGGCCGGATGCGGCCTTGCCTCCGGGCCGCATTGCATTTTGCGAAAAGGGCCTGTATTTCGGGCGAGTGAAAATAGCTGGGCTTGTTTGCCGTCCGGTTCTTCTTGTAAGAACGAATTGCGGTGTAGGCTGCCGGATTCGGCATTGGTTCCGCCTTGAACTGTTTTTCGGAATACGGCTTGTAGCTCGGTAAGATTCAAACAAGTTTGCTTTTGCCCTTGCCTTGCATTATATTTGTTGCATCGCTCCGGATATGTTCGGGCGGGGGGACTGCCCTGCCGATACGGGCGGTTTGGGACGATTTTAACAGTTAAATGCGTATGACGGGAATTCGAAGAAGAATGTCCATTGCTTTCCTGAGTATCGTCGGGTTGTTGTTCGCCTCGGGGATGATCTCTTTTTTCGAGCTGAGTCATCTGAGTTATGATACCGAGGAGATTTTGAAAGCCAACCAGCGGAATGTGGAGCTCGCCAAGGAGATGCTCGGCGCCGTGCATGATCAAAACGTGGCGATCGTGCATCTGGCGATCCTGCAAGATGCGAGTTACGATAGCCTGTGCCGCACGGGAATGCAGCGGTTGGAACATGCGGTGGCTACGGCCCAGAAAGGAGCGTTGGACCGCTCGGCGCTCGACTCCCTGACGGGTGCGACTACCGAGCTGCTGGTGCTGACCAAGATGTTTCTCGCGACCGAATCCCCGAAGGCAGGGGACGAGTCGGGAGAGGTGTGGTACAACGAATATTATGAAAAACAGTACGAAAAGGTCGTCACGGCGGTTCGGGACTATATGACTTCGACGCAGAGTTCGCTGGCTCCGCGGGCCGAGCAGCTCAAGAAAAACGCTTACCGGGCCGTTACTCCCGTGCTGATATCGCTGGTGGTGATGATCGCTACAGTGTTGATGCTCTTTTACTTTACGATGCTCTACTGTGTCAATCCGATCGTGGCGATGAACAAGGGGCTCGGACAGTATCTGACCTTCAGGATACCCTTTGCCGTGAAAGCCGAGTGTAAGGACGAAATCCTGGAACTCAAGGAAAAAATCGAGGCACTCGTCGCCATGCTGAAACAAAATAAAGCGTAGAGAGTCATGCGGGTCAATGTGATATTGCGATACGTGGGAATGATTATGCTGTTGTTGGCATTCTTTATGTTCGTTTCGGCAGGGATCTCCTATGTCAACCACATGGATTCCGCGTTTTACCCGTTGCTGCTCTCGGCTCTGCTGACGGCGCTGTTGGGGGGCTTCCCGCTCATTTTCGTGGAAAAGCAGGATCGGATCACCAATAAGGAGGGGTTTTGCATCGTGGTCGGTTCATGGTTGCTCGCCTGCGTCGTCGGTATGTTTCCCTACCTGATCTGGGGCGGTGAGTTCAGCGTGATAAATGCTTGGTTCGAAACTGTTTCGGGCTTTACGACCACAGGATCTTCGATTTTGCAAAATGTCGAGGCGCTGCCCCGGGGATTGCAGTTCTGGCGGATGTCCTCGACCTGGGTCGGAGGTATGGGCGTGGTGATGTTCGCGCTGGTGATCCTGCCTGCACTGGGTACCAGCAAAATGATGCTTTCGAGTGTCGAGATGTCCACCCTGGCCCGGGACAATTATCGTTACAGGGCCCAGATGGTGGTTCAGATCCTGTTGTTCGTCTATGTCGGACTTACGATATTTTTCACTTTCATGCTGAAATTCGCCGGAATGAACTGGTTCGATGCCGTATGTCATTCGATGTCGGCCTGTGCGACCAGCGGGTTCGGAACCAAAAATTACCAGTGTCGCCTTTTACGACAGTGCGATGATCGACATGGTACTCATCTTCGCGATGGGTATTTCAGGCATCCATTTCGGTTTGATCTATGCGACCGTTACCGGTAAGCGCAACAATATTTTCCGCAGCGAAGTCACTTTGTTTTATCTCGGAATGTTGATTCTGGGAAGCCTGCTGATCGCCCTGAGTTTATATATCGCCGATATTTATCCTACGTTCAGGTCATCGCTGCGTTTCGCGTCGTTCCAGTTTGTTTCCGTGACATCGACTTCCGGCTTCGCTACGGCCGATTCCAGCCTGTGGACTCCGTTCGCAATCATTTTGCTGATATTGGGTTCGTTGATCTGTGCCTGTGCGGGTTCCACGTCGGGTGGTATGAAGGCCAATCGGGCATTGATGGCTCTGAAGATGCTTTACATCCGGGTGAAGCAGCAGCAGCATCCGAATGCCGTCATCCGGCTCAAGATGGACGGTGTGATTCAGGAAGCGGGCGTGCTGCATACGGTGTCGCTTTTCATCGTAGCCTACCTGCTTCTCATTCTCATCGGAACGATTCTCTGTACGCTTTTCGGCGTAGATCTGATGACCAGTTTTTCGGGGTGCGTGGCTTCTATCGGCAATGTAGGCCCGGGATTTGGAGGGGTTAATTCGATGGCCAACTACGGCGACTTGCCGGCGATCGTGAAATTCATCTTCACGGCGCTTATGTTGTTGGGACGTCTGGAGATATTCGGATTGTTGCAATTCTTGTTAATCAGATGGTGGAAATGATGTGGCATAAGTTATTGATCGGTTTATTTTTGACCTTCTCGGTCGTTATCGTGCGAGGAGCTTCCGACCCGGCGGGGCCCGGTATTCCTGCCCTGCAGTCGAATTCGGAATACGTTGCGCTTCGGGAACAGGACAGTCGGTTGCAGGTCCGGATCGACGAGATGCAGACCCGGATTGCAGGACTGCGTGCGATGCTGCGGGAAAATCCGGCCGCACAGGAGACTTACGGCGCTCAGATTCTCTCGCTCGAAAGCGAAATGCTCTCTGCCCAGGGACTCCGTACGCAGGTCGCGGCCCGGATCAACGCCATCGAGCAGGCCTGGCTGACCGAACATCCCGATTATGTTCCGGCGGCCGAAACGGAAAAATCTCTTATCACGCAGATTCCCGAATCGCAGCAGAGTCGGAATCTCGTGTTCAACGGTTATTTCCGTGAGAATCTTCCGGCACGTGATTACGAGGCTCTGCTCCGGGCGCAGCGCATGGAGGCGGAGGTGGCCGGATGTGCCGGGCGCCTGCTGGAGAATTACCGGCAGCAGACTCTTTTGAAGCAGCAGTACGATACCGTTCGTACGGAGCAGGCGGCTGTCGATCTTTTCGGTCGTTACCGCACGGTAGCCAACTTGGGCCGGGTTTTGCGGGATTCGCTGACGGCCGTATGGGGATATGTGTATGATAACAAGAGCTATGCTTACGATTATATCCTGGATAAGTTGAATTGCAGAGAACAGCAGGCACGCCAGCAGAAGGCGTTGGACGATGTGCGGCGGCAGATGTCTGCGGCCCAGGCCGAAGGGCTTGTCGATGCGCTCCCCGATTATTATATCCGGAAATGCTATTTGACGGATTACGAGCGGGAAATCGCCCGGCTGCTGGGGTTGGGACTTGCATCCGATTCCTTGAAGCGGGTGGCTTTACAGCTTCAGACGATAGATTTTCGTCTTCCGAAGCCGGAGATTACGGAACGCTATTTCCTCGATTACGAACCGGTCCAATTTGTTGCGGGGCGCTATACGTATAAGAAACCGATTCCGGACTGTCCTGTCTATGAGCACGGAGTGATCTACCGAATCCTGCTCGGGGAGTATAAGTACAAACAGAATATCTCCATTTTCCGCAGCGCTTCTCCGCTCTATGTATTGAAGACCGACGCGGGGCGCTACCGTTATTTCGCGGGAGGTTTCGCGACCAAGGCCGAAGCCGTCGATGCACAGGAGTTGCTGCGGGCGAAAGGGTTCCGCCGTCCGGAACTGGTTGTGTGGTACGATGGGGAATATACCAATCTGACACGGACTCCCGAGGCGGAAATGGCCGCTTTCCGGGTGGAAATCTCCAGTGAGCAGAATCTGTCGGATACCGTGAAGCAGGCGATTGCGCAGGCCGCTCCCGGCTGCGACCTGTCCCGCGTGGGGGCGGATCTTTTCGTCGTCGGACAGTTCGACAACAAGGCTGTCGCGGATCAGGCGGCTGCCGCGATTCGCGCCGCCGATCCTCAATTATCGGTAAAAGTGACGGAAATTGCTAAATAATCGGATTTTTTGCGTATCTTCACCCGAAAGAAATAGGTCCGTATTCGGACGTATATCGGTGAATCGGGGGAAATTCGACCTGCGAGCCGGTTATTCCGATCTTTTTCAGCGATTTTAACACGGTGAATATGTTTTTTATCATTCTGTTGGTCTTTTTCGGGTTACTGTTTCTGGTGGCGGAACTTGTCCTGCTGCCAGGCGTATCGATCGGGGCGATTCTCGCGCTGGTCAGCTATGGAGGCGCCATTTATATCGCCTTCCGGGATTACGGTCCTTTGGCGGGCGGAATCGTCGTCGCCGTCGTTCTGATCCTTTCGTTCGCGGCGACCGTCGTTTCGCTGCGGTCCAAAACCTGGCGCCGTTTCTCCCTGAAACAGAAAGTCGATTCCTCTGTGATGCCCGAACCGGTGCAGCAGAGTGTCCGTGTCGGAGATACGGGAATGACCGTTTCGCGGCTGGCTCCGATGGGAAAGGTGGAGATCGGCGGTAAGATTTACGAAGCCAAGTCCATGGACAGTTATATAGATCCCCGCCGGGAGGTCGAAGTCGTCGGATTCGAAAATTTCAATATAATCGTACGCAAACACATTAAATAAATAAAAGATGGAAATCGGTATCATTGCACTAATCGTCTTCGTTTCGCTCTTTGCGATTTGGCTTATTTTTTACTTCATTCCTGTGGGCCTGTGGTTTTCGGCGCTGGTGTCGGGCGTGCGGATCAGCCTGTTGCAGTTGATCCTGATGCGCTGGCGCAAGGTGCCGCCTTCGACGATCGTATCGTCGATGATCGAGAGTACGAAGGCCGGTCTGGAACTCAATCCCAACGAGCTCGAGGCTCACTATCTGGCCGGAGGTAACGTGACCAATGTGGTGCATGCGCTGGTGTCGGCCCAGAAAGCCAATATTATGCTCGATTTCAAGATGGCTACGGCGATCGATCTGGCGGGCCGCGACGTATTCGAAGCGGTGCAGATGTCGGTTAATCCCAAAGTCATCAATACTCCGCCGGTAGCTGCGGTGGCCAAGGACGGTATTCAGTTGATCGCCAAGGCACGCGTTACGGTGCGGGCCAATATCAAGCAGTTGGTCGGCGGTGCCGGTGAGGAAACGGTTCTGGCACGTGTCGGCGAAGGTATCGTTTCGTCGATCGGCTCGGCACAGTCGCACAAGATCGTGCTGGAGAATCCCGATTCGATCTCCCGCGTGGTGCTGGAGAAGGGATTGGATGCGGGAACGGCGTTCGAAATTCTTTCGATCGACATCGCCGATATAGACGTAGGTAAGAACATCGGCGCGACAGTTGCAGATGGACCAGGCCGAAGCGGACAAGAACATCGCCCAGGCCAAGGCCGAGGAGCGTCGTGCTATGGCCGTAGCTCTCGAACAGGAGAACAAGGCCAAGGCGCAGGATGCCCGCGCCAAGGTGATTCTGGCCGAAGCCGAAGTGCCGCTGGCTATGGCCGAAGCGTTCCGCAGCGGAAATCTGGGCGTGATGGATTACTATAAGATGAAGAACATCATGGCGGATACTACGATGCGCGAAACGATCGCCAAACCCGATAAGAAATAGGACGACGAATCGTTGTTCGCATGAAAAACCCCGTTGAAATCTCAACGGGGTTTCTTTTATCGATATGGGCGGGAATCTATCGGAGCGTATTGTAGAATGGAGCGTCCCGTTTCGGGGCCGAAGTATATCGAGCCAAGCCGTACAGCGTGCCGGTGGACTCTATTTTATTCGAATGGAACGGCAGGCCGGTCAGTGGGTTTCGATTTTTGCACTGGCAACGCTTCGGGGGAGCGTTTCTCCGTCGGGGGTTCCCTCCAGCCCGTCTTTCCATTTGACGGCGGCATGCGCACCGTCGCAATAGGGCTTGTTGCGGGAGTGTCCGCAGCGGCAGAGCACTACCCTGTTCCGAACTTCGAAGGTTCGGCCGTCTTCGCGTTGGATGCGGATCCCGCCGCGTACCCAGAGTCCTCCGCTGGCGCCGATCGCCGGGTCTTCGATCAATCCCAGGCTGGGTTCGAAGATGAATTCGTAGGGTTTTCCCGTGCGGTTGTCCCAGGCGGTCAGGCGGGCGCTCGGACACATCGAAGCTTCGCGGACGGCCAGCTTGCGGGACTGCGAATCGCCGGATGCGGCCGTCAGGTCCCAGACACCCCCGTAAGGATGGCAGAAACGGGGCGAAAAACACCAGTATTTTTTGCGTTGTCGTTCAATGTCCACCCGTTGTCCCTCGGTGATCTCTACTTCGTCCATAATCCGGTCCTCTCCGGAGGTGATCGCCGAATCCCATTCCTCCTTGAGGTGCGAGCCGTCGCAATAGGGTTTGCTGCGGGATAAACCGCAACGGCACAATGCCGTCGGTTCTTTTTCCGTCGAAAAATGCCGCCCTTCCTGAAAATACCAACTCTCGCCCTCGGAGTCGGGCATGATGAATTGCATGGCCAGCGGCGGGTTTCCGGTGACGAGGTACGGACCCTTTTCGGTGACGGTAATGGCTATTTGGTTCCCTTCGGAAGATGATTCGTGGGGCGATGCTGTCTTTTTTGCCATATCGGATGCGTATTTTAAGTCGATTTGTTACGTTACCTTTGCAATGAATTGTTCCTAACGGAATTTCTGTTGTCGGAAG
>ENA-OPYT01000276-OPYT01000276.1-human-gut-metagenome-genome-assembly--contig:-NODE-276-length-16165-cov-3.053560_pt1 | contig 16165 bp, 18 predicted proteins | sample MGYA00242636_ERZ504480 | MGnify/ENA primary metagenome ERZ504480 (study PRJEB26092, sample SAMD00036228) | human gut metagenome | host: Homo sapiens | study: EMG produced TPA metagenomics assembly of...
ATACTGAGAAACACGTGACCGACAAACAGAAGATGGGACGCCGTAACAGCTTCTCAACCCTCGTAAGTGAAACATTGGACAAGGTTTGCGAGATTCTGGGAATCGACGAGAAAATGACGTGGTACACGGCACGAGACACATTTATTTCCAGCGAACTCGATGCGGGCACTCCGATTACCCATGTTGCAGAAATGGCGGGCAACAGCGCCCGAACCATCGAGAAGCACTACTACAAGAATACCAAGCAGAAAGAACTGCGCCAGCGCATGAACGCCCGTTACGGTAGTTAAGTTATTTATTGGTTGGGGCTGCATAAAATTATAAACAACTCGCTATTTTTTTCGCTTAATTCTGCAATAAAGAACTTAAATTCTTTTTTATGGTTTTTTTATAAGAGATTGAGGAGCTATCGCTTTGTAATCACCTCCGATATGAACTTCATCATCTGGATTTTCAACTATTCTTTTCAAATGTTGAGTTAGATGTCCTATATTGGATATCACGTTTATCCGCTCTAAACTTTCTTTCATGGCAGGATATTCTTGTTAGTTCGTCAGGAAGGCAATCGTCAGGTGAGACGTAACATTGACCATTACAATCTTGACATGGTTATCGCCTTGGGCTATCGTGTGCAATCTCAGGTTGCAACCCGTTTTCGCCGTTGGGCGACTCAACGGCTTCATGAATATATCCAAAAGAGATTTGCTATGGATGATGAGCGGTTGAAGAAGGGGGTAATCGTTACTTCCGTGAGTTGCTGCAACGTATCAGGGATATTCGTAGTAGTGAACGTAACTTCTGTCAACAAGTTGCGGACATATATGCTTTTTCAACCCGCAATCCCGAGCGATACGTTGCAGCGTGCGGTTCATGTTTGTCGCAGACCGATGGCACGGGAAAGACGAGGTTGTTTTTCGATGTGGGACGGTAGTTTTCGATCAGTTGTTGGGCGATGGGCAGCAGTTTGATATGGAACGGCGTTCCGGTTTTCTGACGGTGCGCGATGATTCAGCTGTCCCCGTCGAACGAGGTTTTAATATGATCGAAGGTCAGTTTCTTCATATCTGAATAAGACAAACCGGTGAAACAACAGAATACGAAAATATCTCGCACGTTTCCCAACCGCAGATTCGGCATCGGCTTGGCGATCAGCATCTCGATCTCTTTTTTCGTTAGATGTTCTTTCGGCGGTGGCGCAACTTCTTTCAGTTTATAGTTCTTAAAGGGATTCTTCTCGATCCATTCGTTACGCAGGCAATAGAGTATGAAATTTCGCAGGCAATCCAGAATGTTGATGGCACCGTTGTGGTGGCAACGGTGGGCGGTCTGCAAAAAGGTATTGAATCCGTCGAGATAGCCATAGGTCACCTCTGTCAACCGAATATCTTCTTTCTTGTACTCCAAACGTGTATATTCATGGAGGTAGCGGCAAAGACGATAATACTTGTTGGAGGTCAACTGCGTGATTCGTACGCCGACCTCTTTTTGTCGCTTCTCGCAATAAAGCATCAGCTCGGCCAGCAACATACGAACCTGCTTGCCGGGACTTTTCAGCCGCTCTTTGATTTCGATGGCATTACCCTCGAACCCTTCGGCTTGCAAGGTACGGTAGATCTCGATGACTTTCGCTCGGAAATCGTCGATGTAGGCATTTACTTCATAGGAGAGTCTGTCTCGCCCTGTCGCTCGTCCTTTGGCGGGATCCCACTTATCGACCGCCGTACGACATTGGGTATAAATCTCTTTGGCGATCCCATTGACCGAGATTCTCGCCATGATCGGCGCCGTCCCGTTCTTCATCACACGATCGCGACGCAGGAAGAACGAAACGAAGAAAGTTTTTCTGTTCAGCATTTTCAATCTGTTTTTTGTGAATCAAATACGATTGAAAAGCTCGGAAAGTTTTGTGCAAATAAGCGTTATTCAGCGTATTACGCTCATTCAAATCTACCGATAAACATTCAAATCTGCCATGTACACACTTTGGTAGATGGAGAGCGTGCCTTTTTCGGAACTACCCTGCTTCGGTAAAGATTGCGATCTCTTAATATAAGGTGTTGATAAACAGGTTAAAATACTCTTGTTTGCGGCGAACAGTCCAAAAAAAAGTCCTCTTTCGAGGACTGAAAAGTGCGGATAAAGGTGCTTCCGTACGAATGTAAGCCCGATGTATATCAACGAATTGCGACGGTTTTTCGGCTTCCGTCCCCGCATCGCCTACTGTCATTTTGCACGGTCTTGCGCCCGCCTGCCCGTTCGCCTGCGCGGCCGCCGTATCTCCTTGCATGACAGTACAAAGATAGCGATTTCGGGCGAGAAATCCAAATGCCGGAAAATTTTGAGATGCAGGCGGATTTTTCTATATTTGTTCGTATGGACAGAGGGGAGATCATCATTTACCGGACGGCCGACGGCGAGACCCGTCTGGAAGTCCGCATGGAGAGCGACAGCGTATGGTTGACGCAGGCGCAGATTGCGCGATTGTTCGGAGTCGACAGAACGGTTATTGTCAGACATGTCAACAACATTTATAAGTCGTGCGAATTGGAGCGGGAAGCAACATGTGCAAAAATTGCACATGTTCAGCATGAGGGGCTACGGCAAGTGCGGCGTATGATTCCATATTATAACCTCGATATGATTTTGTCGATAGGTTATCGTGTCAACTCCAAAAACGCCACGCAGTTCCGCATCTGGGCGAACAAGGTGCTGAAAGAGTACCTTATAAAGGGGTATGCCGTCAATAACCAAGCGAAAGCCGAGCAGTTGGAGGAGTTGAAAAAGACCGTCCGCCTGCTCTCCCATGTCTTGGCTGCGAAGGAGGTTACGAAATCCGAGGCGGTCGGGCTGCTGCGCGTGATTACGGACTACACCTACGGCCTCGATACGCTCGACCGCTACGATTATCAGCAGTTGGAGGTATCGGCCACTACGTCTGAGGAGCCGTTCCGCGCGACCTATGAGAATGCGATGGCGGCGTTGCAGGTGTTGCGCGACAAGTTCGGCGGCAGCGCCCTGTTCGCCCGCGAGAAGGACGAGTCGTTCAAGAGCACGATGGGCGCGATTTACCAGACCTTCGGCGGCCGCGACCTCTACCCGAGCGTCGAGGAGAAAGCGGCCAACCTGCTCTACCTGACGGTCAAGAACCACTCGTTCAGCGACGGCAACAAACGCATCGCGGCGTTCCTGTTCCTCTGGTTCTTGGAGAACAACCGCATCCTCTACCGTCCCGACGGCTCGCGTCTCTTGGATAACAACACGTTGGTGGCCCTGACGCTGATGATCGCAGAGAGCCGCACCGAGGAGAAGGACGTGATGACGAAGGTGGTGGTGAATCTGATCAATAAGAACAATTGACACGATAACAGCGTGTCGGATATCGGAAAAGTGATGAAACCTATGAAGCCTAGTCATTTTATGAACCGAGTTTTATTGTTTGTATTGTTGCTAGTGGTAGGCAAAGGGTGCTTTGTCGCAGGAGCGGATAGATACACTCTACTATAGCCGTTCGGGGATGACGGTGCGAAATCCGGTTTTTGCCGATTATTATCGACTGGCGCTTTATTCCTGCGGATGCGGCGGGGCTCAAAATGTTCAAGGATTTTTATATTTCGGGAGAATTGCGGAGAGAAGGGCGTTTTTCAGACAATCGATACGCTTGATGATCGCCGGACGGTGTTTGACGGAGATGTTGTTTCCTATTTCAAGAATGGTCGCATGTCGGAAAAATCATATTATTCGGAAGGATTGTTGGAAGGCGAATATCGGCAATACGACGAGAATGGAACGTTGAAAACACGTGCGTCGTATGCCGGCGGCGAATTGTCCGGGATGTACGAGGCATACAACGGAGACGGCTCCTGCCGAATGGTGGAATATCGTGCAGGGCTGCCGGTTCATGATTATTATTTGCTGGCGGACGGCAGCGGGAACACGCTTAAATTCCGCATTGCGGACGACATGCCGGTATGGGAATCTCCGGTCATAACGGAGCGTTCGGTCGATTATCGGGACGGTGTGCCCTGGGAGGTCTATTTCAAAAACGGATTGACGATCGCCTTGACGGATGCCATCGTCCGGGATTACGGCAAGTGGCACCGGGTCGATCTGATTATCTCCATAATTCATTGACGCCGGTCGAATTCAATCCGGAGACCGATATGACGGCCTATTCCGTAGACGAACACGATGTGGCCACCGATCTGCAGGTCTGGTCTTGCGATAGCTATCTGAAGAAAGTGAACCGATCGCAGACCTGGGCCGCTGTTTTGATGGGCGTCAGCGAAGGAATGGCTTCTGCCGGCGCAGGTTATTCGACCTCCACGACGACCGGTTACAGCAGCTACGGCGGTTATTCGTCTTATACGACTACGACTTATAATCCCTCTGCGGCCTATCAGGCCAACATAGCCTCACAGCAGCGGCTCGCCAAATTTCGGTCAGGCCTTGCAGGACGAACAACAGGTCAAAAAGTTGGGATATTTGAAGAAAAACACGATATATCCCGGAGAATCCATATCCGGATTTGTTCATATAGCATGGACTAAGGGAGAGCGTGTCGTATTCGTTATCCTAATTGAAGGTATCGAATACATTTATGAGTGGGGCTTCGACAGGAAGAATGTTTTTTTATTGAATAACACGGTGTTAAAATCAGTGAAGGTCGGGTAGCATTTACACGGCTCTACTATTTTGTTTTGTAGTCTCCTTCGCAGAATATTACATAAAGAAGAATTTGTAAAATACGTACAATTTCAAGATGATTTCTATCTCGAAAGAGAGAAATATCGCAATGTTCCGTTCCCAATGTTTGTTTTTTGTGTTTTCGAAGGGTTAAATTTTGAACGATTCACAGCAAGGGGATTCGATCTCTTTTTCCGACTGTTCGAGGACAGGCTCCCTCCGGGCCGGATTTCGAGCGATACAAAACACTCCAAAAACACCGGCTCGATCGGGAAGCGGATTATGCCTCTTTTCCCTCTTCCGCCGCGACCGATTGCGCCAGCTCCGAAAGAATACGGACATGCACCCGCTCGTCGGAAACAATCTTATTGAGAAGCTGGATAGCTACTGCGGCCGACTGTGTCAGCTTTTCAGGATTGTTTTTCCGGATACGCTCGATCAACTGCTGATAGGCGGCAATCGTATCTTTTTCAGCCTGGATATTGACCCGAATGGCCTCGGCAGCCGATTCATATTCGACCGTAACCGCCGAACTCGAATACTTCGGAGTATTCACGCGCCCGCCCAATTGACGGATAAAATCGCCCAAACGGTCGAAATGCTTCATTTCGACGAAAGCGATCCCCAGGAATGTTTCGCCAATGTTTTCGAAGAGCATCCGCTGTTGGGTGTATTGAATGATAGCCGTCAGTTCCGAAGTGGGAATGGCGCCGTAGTAGGCGTCATAGAACCACTCGGGTTCCACGCCGTCGTTCGGCCGAGCCTTCTCCGCTTCGGGATAATCCAACGTATTATCGACGAAACGCATCGATTCGATCATCGCATTGGCCATCGTTTCTACATTATCGAGCGCAGCCGGATTGTGTTTTATGAACTCTTTCATCGCTTGTTTAATTTATGGCAATCATATCTTCCGAAATCTCTTTTCGGATTTTCGAATCCGACGGTCGTACCGTTTGCAGCCTATGATTACACGGGGCACGTCCGCATAGGAAATCAAGCCGTACATCGGTCGTCGAACCCGAAAAATCCGGATGTCGAAACCCCGAAGATGCGATCACCCGATTTATCACTACTTACCCATCAGAACCTCGTCGATAATTCGCTTCAGGTCGCTCTTCGGGCGACCGCCGGTCATCATCTGCGGCATCCCGCTCAGCGGGATGAACAGCAGGGTAGGCACCGACCGTACGCCGAACACCGCAGCGAGTTCCTGTTCCCGGTCGATATCGACCTTATAAAAATCGATCCGGTCCTTATATTGGTAATCGGCCGCCAGCTCGTCGAGCACAGGGGCCAATGCCTTGCAAGGACCGCACCAGGTCGCGAAAAAATCGATCACGGCGGGACGCTCACCCAGGAATTTCCATTCGCCCTTCGATTTTTCGATATCGGCGACCTTGGTCGTGAACTCCTGTTTATTCAGTTGTTTTACAGTTTCCATAGTATTGCTTGTTTAATGTTTTATAACCCAGCGCAAACATAGTGCCGCAAGCGATAAAAAAAGTGTCCGGCCTTCGCAAGCCGGACACTCAGAAAAAATCATCGGACGATTAACGCACCTTGCGAATAATCTCCGCACCGTGATTGATAGCCTTCTCATTCTCAGGCAGCATCTTCCAGGCACGCTCCGGAAGGGACTTCTTCAGTCCGATCATCACGTTCTCCAGTTTGACAACGGGGCAAACTTTCAGATAACCGCCCAAAATCATCGTATTGAACAGCTTAGCCTGACCCAAACGGGCCGACTCCGCCGTAGCGTCGATCGTATAGATGTTGATATCCGTGCGGCTCGGGTGACGCGTGATACCGTTGGTATCGTAGATCAGCGTACCGCCCGGACGAACCATCGACTCAAACTTATCCATCGACTGTTGGTTCAGTACGATAGCCGTATCGAATTCGTGAGCGATCGGCGACGAGATACGTTTGTCCGAAAGAATCACCGTAACGTTAGCCGTACCGCCACGCATCTCAGGGCCGTAAGAGGGCATCCAGGTAACCTCGTAATCCTGCATAACGCCCGAGTAAGCCAGAATCTTACCCATCGAGAGGACACCCTGTCCACCGAAGCCTGCAATAATTAAAGTCTCTTTCATATTCTTGTCCTCTTACTTCTTGGTTAAGTCCTTGATATCACCCAACTGATAGAAGGGCAGCATGTTCTCTTCGAGCCACTTGTTAGCAGCTACCGGCGACATCTTCCAACCGCTGTTGCAGGTCGAAACGACCTCCACGAGCGAGAAGCCGTTACCGGCCATTGCATTCTCGAATGCCTTGCGAATCGCTTTCTTGGTCTGGCGGACATGAGCCGGATTATATACGCTCTGACGCGTAATATAGGTCACACCGTCCAGATGAGCCATCATCTCGGCGATCTTATAAGGATAACCGTTCAACCGGGGATCACGGCCGTAAGGAGTCGTCGCGGTCTTCATACCCAGCAGGGTAGTCGGAGCCATCTGACCGCCGGTCATACCGTAAATCGCATTGTTAATATAAATCGCTACGATGTTCTCGCCTCGAGCAGCCGCATGAATCGTCTCACCCGTACCGATAGCCGACATATCGCCGTCACCCTGATAGGTGAAGACCAAACTGTCCGGATGCAGGCGCTTTGCCGCAGTAGCTACGGCACAAGCACGGCCGTGAGCCGCCTGAATCCAATCCACATCGATATAATTATACGCGAAAACCGAACAACCGACAGGCGAAACAGCAATCGTTTTTCCTTCCATGCCCATCTCATCGATCACCTCGGCAACCAATTTATGAATCGTACCGTGACTGCAACCCGGGCAGTAGTGCATCACGTTCTCCGTGATCAACTTAGGCTTGGCATACACCAGGTTCTCCTGTTTGATTTCTACTACTTCTGCCATATTCTTACTTTTTATTAATCAGTTTTTCTTTGAGTGCAACCAGCACCTCGTCCGGTGAGAACATCATACCGCCCTGACGACCGTAGTGCTCTACGGGAGCTGCACCGTTTACAGCAAGTTTCACGTCCTGCACCATCTGACCGGCATTGAGTTCAGCGCTCAAGAAGCCCTTCACACCGCGCTTAGCCAGGTCGGCGATCGCTTTGGTCGGGAAAGGATAGAGCGTGATGGGACGCAGCAAGCCGACTTTGATACCTTCGGCACGCGCCATCTCCACCGTCGCCGAGCAGATACGCGCCGACGAACCGAACGCTACGATCACGTAATCCGCATCGTCGCAGCCGATCTCCTCATAACGCACCTCGTTCTCTTCGAGCGCCTTGTATTTCTCCTGCAGGCGCTTGTTGATGATCTCCATCTTCTCGGACTGCAACTCCAGCGACGTCACGATATTGCGCTTGCGGTCGGCAGGCTTGCCGTAGGTAGCCCACGAGCGGCACTCGGCAGCGATCTCTTCGTCGGTCTTGCGGGGACGCTGCGGCGCGAGCACCACCTTCTCCATCATCTGCCCGATCGCCCCGTCGGCGAGGATCATCGCCGGGTTGCGGTATTTGAACGCGAGGTCGAACGCCTCGGCCACATGGTCGTGCATCTCCTGCACCGAATTGGGCGCCAGTACGATCATGTGGAAATCGCCGTGGCCGCCGCCTTTGCAGGCCTGGAAATAGTCGCCCTGCGAAGGCTGGATCGTACCCAGCCCCGGGCCGCCACGCTGGCAGTTGATCACCAGGCAGGGCAGTTCCGCCCCCGCCAGGTAGCTCAGCCCCTCCGACATCAGGCTGATGCCGGGGCTCGACGACGAGGTCATCACCCGTTTTCCGGTCGATGCGCCGCCGTAGACCATGTTGATCGACGAGATCTCCGATTCGGCCTGCAGCACGACCATGCCCGTGGTCTCCCACGGCTTGAGTTCCATCAGTGTCTCCATCACTTCCGACTGGGGAGTGATCGGGTACCCGAAATATCCGTCGCAACCGTAGCGAATCGCAGCATGAGCGATCACTTCGTTGCCTTTCATCAATTTTACTTCTTTCTCGCCATAGTTTATTCAAATTTTTGACGATAAACCGTGATGCAACTGTCCGGACAGATAATCGCGCAGGACGCACATCCTGTGCAGGCATCCGGATTAGCCATCTGAGCCACGGGGTAACCTTTGCTGTTTACCTCGGCCGATAAATGCAGCACATCGCAGGGACACGAAGCCACGCAGACTCCGCAACCCTTGCAGCGCTCCTTATCGACGAGGATTGTTCCTTTAATTTTTGCCATAAGACATCCATTTATTATAAGTTGCTTACAAATGTACGCATTTTTTACGGTTTAAGATAACATTTCGTAATAAAATTTCACCTAACGCTTAAAATATATTCAAAAACATTCTGTTTCGGACAGATAACACACCGCCACGCAGCAAACAAACCGGGCGGAAAATTTCTTTTTCAAGGAATTTATACCTAAATTTATTGTGAAGTATTAACCTTAAAATCTTCAATGCGTATGAAAGACAACAAATTTTTCTCGTTTTTCGAACCGGTACTCAAGTATATCGACACCGGTAAGTTTTTCCGCGAACCCTTCCGCTGGCTGTATGCGATCCTGGCGATCCTCAACCTGCTGACACCCATCGTACTGCTGGTAATGGCCATTAACAACGACCTGTTTCGGTACGGCGGAGGCCGGATGATCGCCGCGTTTATTCTGGTCTGGCTCGTGATCGCCTTCGTTTCCTGGCTCGGTTTTCAAATCTGGTGGAACCGCCGCGAAAAAGTATATGCAGCTGCGACAGCGCATGACGATTTCGTCGCCATTCCCGTATTCTCGCACTTCATCCAGACTTTCGGGGAATGGGCGGGTATGTTCGTCGGTATCGGCGGAGCACTGCTCACCCTGATCGCCGCAATATTTCTGAATGGCGACGCCTCCATGCTTCGCATGATGGGTACGGGAGCATTCTTCGGCAGCGGTTCGCTCATTTACATCGTCCTCAATCCGATCTACGGCTTCATAATCGTCGTGGTGACTCGCGCAGCAGCCGAAACGTTCCGTGCATTGGCAGCTATCGCCAACAACACAAAAAAAAGCTGATCGCGCTCTGCTGCGAGGGCGGTACTTTCCACCGCCCGCACCATTTTCGACGGTCGCAACACCAAATCCGACGGTCGCATATTCGTAGCTCGCAGTTGCATCTGCAATTCCGAACTGACCCTAAAGAACTAGGGACGCGACGCTCCCGGTGAAATACAGGAAAGCATATAATTACAAAAGAGAAAGGAGAATCTGTTCAAGATTCTCCTTTCTCTTTTGAATCCCTTACGGGACACTATTTCTCCTCGAAAGTATGGATCACCACACCCGAACGGAGTTTCGGCTCGAACCAGGTGGTCTTCGGAGGCATGATGTTGCCCGTATCGGCAATGTCGATGAGCTGCTGCATGGAAACAGGGTAGAGTGCGAAAGCCGCCTTCATCTCGCCGCTATCGACACGCTTCTTCAACTCTTCCAGGCCGCGAATACCGCCGACGAAATCGATCCGTTTCGACGTCCGCAGATCCTTGATGTCGAGCAACTGGTCGAGTACCAGGTTCGACAGCACGGTTACGTCCAGCACTCCGATCGGATCGTTGTCATCGTACGTACCCGGCTTCGCCGTGAGGCTATACCACTGACCGTCGAGGTAGAGCGAAAAGTTGTGCAACTTCGAAGGGTGGTAGATCTCCTTGCCCTTGGGTTCCACGGTGAAATTCTTCTCCAGCGCCTTGAGGAACTGCTCGGTAGTCATCCCGTTCAGGTCTTTCACCACGCGGTTGTAGTCGATGATGCGAAGCTGGCTCGCAGGGAACGTAACGGCCAGGAAATAGCAGTATTCCTCGTTGCCGGTATGGTTGGGGTTGCTCTCCTGACGCTTCTTGCCCACACGGGCAGCGGCAGCGGTACGATGGTGTCCGTCAGCCACGTACAGAGCGGGAATACCTGCGAAAATCTCGGTGATACGGTCGTTGATCTTCTTGTCGCGGATCACCCAGAAATGGTGGCCGAAGCCTTCGGGAGCGGCCGTGAAATCGTAATCGGCCTTGTTGTTCTTCACGTAGTCGGCAACGATCTTGTTGATCTCGTCGTTGTCGGGATACGCGAAGAATACCGGCTCGAGGTTGGCCTGCTGAAGCTCGACGTGCTTCATGCGGTCCTCCTCTTTCTCGATGCGGGTCAGCTCGTGTTTCTTGATCTTGCCCGACCAGTAGTCCTCATAGTAGCAGCACATGGCCAGACCGTACTGGGTACGGCCATTCATCGTCTGGGCATAAATATAATAGTGCTCTTCGCCATCCTGCACCAGCCACTTGTTGTCGCGCCACTTCTTGAAGTTCTCGACCGCTTTCTTATACACCTTTTCGTCATGCTCGTCGGCAATCGGATCGAAGTCGATTTCCGGCTTGATGATGTGGAGCAGCGAGCGCTCGGTAGCCTCAGCCTTGGCCTCCTGCGAGTTCAGCACGTCGTAAGGACGCGACGAAACCTCGGCAGCCAGCTCCTTCGGAGGACGGATACCTGCGAACGGTTTGATTTTTACCATAATATTCTCTCTTTATCGTTTGAAAATAAGGGGATATTTTTATTATTTGTTCACCTGGAAGCGGGTATTGCCGGTCTTGAAGAAATCGACGATCTGGTTTGCAGCGGCCAAACCTGCGTTGATGTTCGCCTCCGCAGTTTCAGCACCCATCTTCTTGGGAGTAGCGAAGAAGCGCTTACCGAATTTCTCACTCATCTCGGCGGCAGCCTCGGGAGCGATGTCGGTGATATATTTCAGATCTTCGCGCTCGGTCATCGCCTGGATCACCCCTGCCTCGTCGATCACCTCCTTGCGGGCGGTATTCACCAAGGTAGCGCCTTTGGGCATCGAAGTCATCAGCTTGTGGCCGATTGATTTCTTGGTTTGCTCGGTAGCGGGAATATGCAGCGACAGGTAGTCGGCCTGTGCATAAAGCTCCTCGATGCTGTCCACCTTCTTCACGCCGTCAGCCTCGAATACCTTTGCATCGGTGATGAAAGGATCGAAAGCGATCACATTCATACCCAGCGCCTTGCCCTTACGACCGACGAGCTTGCCGACGTTGCCGTAAGCATGGATCGCCAGCGTCTTGCCTTTCAGCTCGCTGCCGGTACCCGGTGTGAACTGGTTGCGGGCCATGAAGACCATCATACCGAGCGCCAGTTCAGCCACGGCGTTCGAATTCTGACCCGGAGTATTCATCACCACGATACCTTTAGCCGTTGCGGCAGCCAAGTCCACATTGTCGTAACCGGCACCCGCACGAACGACGATCTTGAGATTCTTGGCAGCTTCGATCACCTCGGCAGTCACTTTATCGCTGCGGATAATCAGGGCGTTGGCATCGGCAACGGCTGCGAGCAGCTGGGCCTTGTCCGTATATTTCTCCAGAAGGGCTACTTCGTAACCGGCATCCGTAATGATCTTCTTAATTCCATCAACAGCCTTCTTTGCGAAAGGCTTCTCGGTTGCAATTAAAACTTTCATATCGTTGAATTTTATTTTTCGCTCCCCATGCCCGGCAGGGGAGGTAGTCCCATCCTCTTTCCGTTCATCGAAAACGTCCATTAATGTATAAAAATCTATGGCGCCGTCCTCCTTACGTTTCGGCGTAAAAAGTAAAGAACTGCGCCATAGATCAAATCCGGTTAATTATTTCTTGTGGTTCTTCTCGAACTCCTGCATGCAGGCAACCAGCGCATCCACGCTCTCCTGCGGACATGCGTTGTAGATCGAAGCGCGGAAACCGCCCACCGAACGGTGACCCTTGATGCCGACATGCCCTTCTCCTTGGCGAAAGCCATGAATTCAGCCTCCAGATCCTCGTGGCCCGGAGCCATCACGAAGCAGACGTTCATCATGGAACGGTCTTCCTTCACGGCCGTACCGACGAACATCGAGTTGCGGTCGATCTCGTTGTACAGCGTCTCGGCCTTCTTCTTGTTGATCTTATACATGGCCTCGACACCGCCCTGTGCCTTCACCCACTTCAGGGTTTCGTGCATTACGAAAATCGGGAGTACGGGAGGCGTGTTGAACATCGAGTGGTTGCGAGCCTCTTCGGGATAGTGCGTAGCGTAATTGACCATCGTCTGCAACGGACGCTCCGAGCTGCCGATCAGATCCTTGCGGATGATGACGAACGTCACGCCGGCAGGACCTACGTTCTTCTGCGCACCGCCGTAGATCATACCGTACTTCTTCACATCGACCGGACGGCTCATGATATCCGACGACATATCGGCAACGAGCGTGATAGGAGAATCGATATCCTCGTGGATCTCCGTACCGTAGATGGTGTTGTTGGTCGTAATGTGGAAATAATCCGCATCGGTCGGGATTTTGTAACCTTTCGGAATATAGGTATAGTTCTTATCCTCGGAAGAAGCGACGATCTCCACTTCGCCGTAGAACTTAGCCTCCTTAGCAGCCTTCTTCGCCCAAACACCGGTCTGGAGGTAGGCAGCTTTCTTTTTCAGCAGGTTCGCCGGAACCTCGAAGAACTGAGTCGAAGCACCGCCGCCCAGGAACATTACGGCATAGTCGTCGGGAATGTTCAGCAGGTCGCGCCACAACTGCTCGGTTTCGGCCATGATACGCTCCCAACCCGGAGTACGGTGAGAAATCTCCAGCAGGCCGATGCCTGTGTTGTCGAAATCACGGATAGCCTCAATGGCAGATTCTACCGCCTCTCTGGGCAATACGCAGGGTCCTGCGTTGAAATTGTGCTTTTTCATAAAACTTTAACAGTGATTAAATTATAGCTATTATTTCAGGTATTCTTCAAAATTGCACACAAATATAGGAATTATTTCACCAATCCGCCAGGAAACCCGATAAATTTTCCCTGCCTCGGAAAAGGGAGCTCAACAAGGCCGGAATTAAATTGTTTTTACTAAATTTGCACGAATTTAACTTTCGACGAAACCCACATGATAAAAATCCATGACGGGCTTCGGCAAAGCCGAAGTCGCAATCCCCGATAAAAAAATAACGGTCGAGATACGCACGCTGAACTCCAAGCAGTTGGACCTCGCCGTCAAACTGCCTTCGGCCTACCGGCCCCTGGAATACGAAATCCGGGCTTTGGCGGCGAAAGCTCTTCAGCGCGGTAAAGCCGATCTTTACATATCCGTGGAATCGACCGCCCGGCAGACGCGCGCCTGCATCGACGAAGAGTTGTTCCACTTATATTATAATCAACTGCTGAAAATCTGCCGGGAACAACCGGAAATCGGCACTCCGGGCAGCGCGGAAAACAATGCTCTCATCCAGTCGATCCTGCGCCTGCCGGACGTCGTTTCTTCACAGGAAGAGAGTGTAAGCGAACAGGAACACGCTGCCGTACTGGACGCAGTGGGACAGGCGCTCGCCCATCTGGACGAATTCCGCACGCAGGAGGGAGCGATTCTGATCGCCGATCTTTTGAAGCGCATCGACCGGATAGAAGCGTACAAACAGGAGGTCATTCCTTTCGAAAAAGCCCGCACGGAAGCCATCCGCGCCCGCATCCGGGAGAGTTTGGCGCAGTTGCAGGCCGAAGTAGATAACAACCGCCTGGAACAGGAGATGATCTTCTACATCGAGAAACTCGACATCACCGAAGAGAAAGGTCCGGCTCACCAACCACTGCAACTATTTCCGGGAGGTCGCAGCCTCCGAGGAGTGCGCGGGCCGCAAGCTGGGCTTCATCGCTCAGGAGATGGGCCGCGAGATCAACACGATGGGTTCCAAAGCCAACAACTCCGAGATACAGATCCTCGTGGTCAAGATGAAGGACGAGCTGGAGAAGATCAAGGAGCAGGTTCTCAATATCCTATAACCGACGGCAGACGATGGGCAAGTTAGTGATATTCTCCGCTCCGAGCGGTTCGGGCAAGACTACGATCGTACGGGAGCTGCTCCAGCGATTCCCCCGGTTGGAATTTTCCGTTTCAGCCACCAGCCGGGCACCGCGCGGAAAGGAAAGGAACGGCGTGGATTATTTCTTCCTCTCCCCCGAGGAGTTCCGCCAAGCCGTGCAGGAAGATAAATTCGTCGAATGGGAGGAAGTTTACAGCGGGACCTGCTACGGGACCCTGCGCAGCGAAATGGAGCGGATCTGGCAAAAAGGCAACGTAATCGTTTTCGACGTGGACGTGATCGGAGGACTCAACCTCAAACGTATCTTCGGCGATCGGGCCTGTGCGATCTTCATCATGCCTCCCTCCATCGAGACTCTGCGCGAGCGGCTCGTCAAACGGGGCACCGATTCGCCCGAAACCATCGAATGCAGGGTAGCCAAGGCGGAGTTCGAACTCACCAAAGCTCCCGAATTCGACCATGTGGTCGTCAACGACGATCTTGCCCAGGCCATCGAGGAGGCGACCCGCATCCTCTCGGATTTTCTCGCCCGATAGGATGCCTGCGGGCAAAACGCGCTCAAAATCCGACGGATATGGTTCCGAACCTGTTCCGGCGCCCTTCGCGGATCATTCCCGGCCCAGCCGGGACCGAACGAAAAAAATAAACGACAAACAAACAATACCGTGAAACACGTAATGCTCTACTTCGGGTCCTTCAATCCGATCCACAAGGGCCACATCGCGCTGGCCGAATATGCGATCGAAAAAGGACTCTGCGACGAAGTCGTACTGGTGGTTTCTCCGCAAAACCCGCTCAAGCCCGCCGGACAGCAGGCTCCGGAGCTGGATCGCTTCTCGATGGCGGAAACCGCATGCGCCGCATCGAAATATCCTGACAAGATCAAACCGTCGGTCATCGAATTCATGCTCGACAAACCGTCGTACACGATCCACACCCTGCGTCACCTGACGGAGAACTACGGTACGCAGATGCGATTCTCGATCCTAATGGGCGACGACCTGGTGCCGCAACTGCCCGAATGGAAACAGTACCGCGAAATCATCGACAACTATCCGATCTTCGTCTATCCCCGTACCGGACAGCCGCTGCCCGACCTCGGAGGACGAATCACCCTCCTCGAAGACGCGCCGCTGTATCCGTACTCGTCGAGCGAGATCCGCGAGCGGCTCGGTCGCGGCGAAGATGTCGGCAACATGCTGCCCGAAGGGGTGATGCGATACATCCGGGAAAAAGACCTGTGGAGTCCGGCCAGCTACATCGCATCGCTGACCGCACGCCTCGAAGCGACTCCCGACGACGCCTCCCTCTACGTCGAACGCGGTCAGTGGCACTACCGCCGCAACGAATGGGGCGAAGCCCTCAACGACTTCAACCGGGCGCTGCAAATCGATCCCGACCACCGGGAGGCCCGGCAATTCGTGGAGATGACCTATGAAATTCTTTCGTTCCGGCATACGGACATCTACAACCCCTGATATGAAACGACTCAACATCGCCCTGATGGCGGGCGGCGACTCCTCGAACGGGAGATCGCGCTCCAGAGCGCCGCACAAGATCGCATCGGCGCTCGATCCTGCGAAAATACGACATAACCCTCATCGACCTGCACGGCCGCGACTGG
>ENA-OPYT01000277-OPYT01000277.1-human-gut-metagenome-genome-assembly--contig:-NODE-277-length-16154-cov-4.972671_pt1 | contig 16154 bp, 18 predicted proteins | sample MGYA00242636_ERZ504480 | MGnify/ENA primary metagenome ERZ504480 (study PRJEB26092, sample SAMD00036228) | human gut metagenome | host: Homo sapiens | study: EMG produced TPA metagenomics assembly of...
AGTTTGTGCGGGAGGCTGGCTATCGACCTGAAAAGAGGAAACAGGAGGCTGGTGAGCCACCAAGGTATGAAATGTATCGTTTCCTTGATGGTAAAGACGGCTATCCCGAGATGATAGAACTGCTGTCACGCCACCCCGACGTGCTTGGAGAGCCAAAGGGATTTGTCATAGAACCTATCCCGACCGATGAAGATGTGTCGAGTCTTAGTGCCATCATCATGGACGATGATTACTATCACTTTACTATCGCACACAGCCAACTGACTGATGGCATACGCCATGCCAATTCCGCTGCCTTGATAGCACTGAAGGCAAGAGCCTACCTAAATCTCATGGCAGACAAGCGGGACGGCAAGCATGTGAACACCAAAGACATCAAGAAGCACCGTTCGGACATCCTGAAAAATGTGGTCATAATGACTGAGGACAACATTGAGGCTCCTGCTTCAATAGTGGCATGTATAAGGGAGTTTGTCGCCTCCATCAGAGCCGACTGGTCAACTCTCGCAGAACCATTGTCAAAGTCACTCGGTCAAGACGAGGCATTTGTGACCGGACTGTTAGATCAACTGGATGAATTGTTTATAGAAGCATGACCAATATGAAGATACAATACGCATCCGACCTGCATCTCGAGTTTCGGGAGAACAGCAGTTTTTTGAAGCACAACCCGCTGGCTGTTGCCGGAGAAGTGCTTGTCCTTGCCGGAGATATAGGATATATCGGAGATGAGAACTACTCCAGACATCCGTTCTGGGACTGGGCTTCCGGAAATTACAGCCGGGTCATCGTGGTTCCCGGAAACCACGAGTTTTACAAGATGTTCGACATAGACAAGCTGTATAACGGCTGGTCGCTCAAAATCAGGGAAAACATCACCTGCCACTATAATGCCGTTATCCCCATTGGGGTAACGATATAGAATTGATCGCTACCACACTGTGGTCACATATCCTGTTGCAGGATGCCTATGAAACTGAGGCAGCCATCACAGATTTCCGCAGGATGCGTTACGGCAGCGAACCGCTGGACTGGACAAGGTTCAATGACGAACATTCGCGCTGTTTCCGTTTTCTGGAACAGAGCGTAAAACAAAGTACTGCCAGACATCTCATTGTCGCCACTCATCATGTACCGTCATTCGAACTGATGGCGCCGGAGTTCAAGGGCAGTCCGCTCAATGGGGCATTTACCGTGGAGCTTGGCGGTTTCATTGCAGACAGCCCGATTGAATACTGGATATATGGCCACTCGCACCGCAATATCAATAAGGTCATCGGAAACACCCGGTGCATATGCAACCAGTTGGGCTATGTGTTCAGTAACGAGCATACGTCATTCGATAAGGAAGCGCATATTTCGATTTAAGTCTGCCATACATAAATCCCGTCTGTCAGCCAAGGTCAATATCCGGCAAACAGACGGGTTATTATGTAACAAATTTATGGTTGACTATTGAAGTCGTGGCTTCACCAACTTCCCGTCGATACCGCATGTTTCCAGAACCGCGGTATTTTCTTTGTTGAAGGCGATCAGGCATGACGGCGCTCCGGCCGTACCACCCTGTTCCCCCGTAACATGGTAAAAACTGAGCCGTCCCTTGATAAAGAGTATTGAATCGGCGTTTGGGAATATCAGTTCGTGGAACAGGCGCGTGTCCGTGCGGGCAAAAGTGAGCGCGACGGCATTCCTGTGTTCGACACACCTGCGGATAAACCGGACAATCAGTGCAGTGTCATAGGGAGGATTGCAGAACACACGTCCGAACCAGGGTTGTTGCAGGCCGTCATCCTCAATGGTATAGTGATGTCGCGCCGTATCCCATGGGCGGTTTACGGGCGAACACGGATCCAAATCGAACGGCCCCAGCCTCCGAAGCAGGCAGGGAGGCGTGAGCCATTCGTTCTTTCCGGTAGAAGATTTCCCCTCGAAAGTTACATCCATGACAGCTTAGATTGTATCACCCGAGCCGATTTGGATATCGAACGGGTTGAGATCGAATTCATGGGTGATATTGGTATCATCCTGCTGTGACTCGAGACAATCCTCCGTGAAGATGCAACCTTTGAGCGTTACGGTCGTCGTTGTCCAGTCCTCGCCGGCCATCGGGTTGGCAAAGCTGATAATCAGGTCGAACTCGCCGATTTCGAGCAGCGAGCCGTACACCGAACGCAACAGCTGTTGCGTGGCATAGTCCATCGTGATGCTCGCCGTATAGGTAATGTTCCCGAACCCCCTCGACACCGGCCGTCCTCCCATGCCGTAGTTACTTTCGACCTTGCGCTTCTTCGACCATTTGATGGCCGACACGCCTTCAAGGGTCGTGGAACCTTCATCGATTCCCAGGGCGGTCGATGACAGGGTTATCATCGACCACGAGTATGCTACATTGTTGATTATTGCCATATGCTATGTCTTATTTGCGGTTAATGACAGTCCTTCCTCTACATAAATCTTCACGGCCACGCCCACCGGGACAAGGACATAGGAGATGCGCAGCGTGTCGTCCACCAACACGTTCTGGTTCGGGTCGATAGTGACGGCGTATCCTGAAATTTCCTGCGCCGCCTGCATCTTGGCCAGTATATCCCCGATGAGTGTCTTGAAAGCTGTAATCTTCGACGGGGCGAGGAACCCGGTTGAAGGATTGACCATCAGCGGTGAGTTCACATACGGCAGCAGGGCTGCACGCACGGCACGGCGGCTCTTGTTGATGGTGCGGTTCCGGGCAATGGTACGGAAATCCCCATGTGAGCATGTCTGGTCTTTCGAGATGTAGATCCCGTTCTCGCGGCCGGCATACTTGATGGGAAAAATATACCCCTTATCGTCGAGTTCGTCCAGCAGTGACGGGGAGAGTGACTCGTACCGGTTCAGGCTGAGGAAGTTCTCCTCTGCCTCGTCGAGGTTGATGTCCCCGAACCCCAACTCTATTTCCTGGAAATCGTCCGCGAAGAGATTGAACTGCTTGACCCATGCGATGGATTCGTGCACGTTGGCCTTTGCTATGGCTCCCATAACCGCTCCCAAAAATCCCACGGGCGTATGGTTCCTGTTGCACATCTGCATCGTGGAGATCTTTTCGTGATGCGCCTGGCCGAATATACAGCTGATACGGCTTGATTCACAGATGCATGAAGGTATTTTATTCAGGTCAATCTGACGCCCCTCAGTCGTATCCGCCCCCGTATTGGAAGGATTGGCGGAAAGGATGAGCGAGAGCGGCTGGTTCTGCTCCGCAAGCCCCACGGCCACGTCGTTGAGCCCCTTTACCAGATTGAGGTTGTATTGTTCCGATGCGCCGTTCGCTTTCCACAGCGGCTGTTCCGTCCATATGCCTATCTGGTTGATCATACCCCCGGCAGCACGCTGCATGATTTCCAGCGCATCCCAGTTCGCCGAACAGTCCGCGAACATCACGTAGAGTTTTCCTGAACCGCCCGGATTGCCGGACATGCGGAAAAATTCACGGATATGGTATGCCGGGATGCCGTGCAGGAAATTGACATTCATCTCCTCCTCGTCGGTTGCCTCCACACGTTCGATGATACCGAAGTCGTTCACGGCGGACTTGAACGAGGTGATGTAGCAGACATCGCCAGGCTTGAGCCTGGTCTCATTGGTTTTACCATACCCCTCCGTGAAAAGCGTCGGCTGGAGGGACACGTCGAACAGCAGTCCCGTCACCTTCTCGCCCGACGAGCCGGTATCGTAAGGAATATTGCCGTCCACATCCTTGATAAATACATTACCGAGTGCCATTATGATTTCTTTTTAAGTTCGTTGTAGAAAGGATTCCTGTAGAGTACGGCCTTGCCCCTGATGGCGGCCGCCGTGTCCGGCGCATAGGTTCCTCCGTGCGTGTCGATGTACAGCGACGGATATGCCGGGAACTTTTTCAACAGGGACAGGATGTGAGGCTCTGTCGTCTCCTCCGACCCTGCATTCCCTTTCCCCGCGGTCTTGGCCGGCAGCCTGTCTTCAGTCTCGCCGCCTGTCCCGAGGTTTTCCGATGCCGTTTCCGGAACGGGCACCGCCTGAGCCTCCGGTGCAGGAATATTATTGTTGTCTGTCTGCGGAGTTTCCTCCGTGTTGATTTTCTTTGCCATAACAGTAGAATGAAAATGGGGAACGGGGCCTTGCCTCCGCTCCCCGGGTGGATATTGAGAATGAAGAAAGGTGTGTTATTCGCTCTTCTTGTAGGCGGTATGGACCACGATCTCCGCCGGGCGGACGATGTTCACGTCCATTTTCATGCGCATCTGGAAAAAGAACAGCTCGGAGTTGGCCTGCAGACGGTCGATTTTCAGGATGTCCGTGTCGTTCGCGTAATCCACCCCCATCCACAGGTTGGAGTCCATGCCGGTGGAGAACTCGCCGAGCACCATCGTGTGTTCGGGGATTCCCACGACCGGGACGATGCGCTTGCCCTTGAAGCGATAGCGGTTGACCTCGGTATTCTCGGAATACTTGACCTGCTTGTCCGAGATATATTGGTCATACGCGTCCCAGGCGTCCCATCCGACCACAAAGGTCAGAGATGTCTTCTTTCGGATCTGCTTCGGACATTTCCTCCACATCGCATAGAGCGCCGCCTCCACCGCGGCCCCGTCCGTCAGCTCGGTCGTTCCCGAAATGATGCACTGCCCTCCGGCAACCACCTCGGCATCGGAGGAGTTCACATTGTCGAGGATCCGTTTGATGACCCCGTCAAAATATTTCTCCTTGTTGGCTCCGATTTTCGTGCAGCCTTCCGGTGCGGTAATCTTGGCCACCGTCTCTCCTCCGCGGGCGGAAGTCCAGATGGCGTTTCCGATATACTCGTTTTTCTTGTCCATAAGGAGACGGAGCATCGTCGCCTGGATTTTCGGGTCGAGCTCGCGGAACACGAGATTGCCTTCCGGCTGCGCGAAACGCCAGTACTTCTCGTAGTCCCTCGGGTTAAACTCGAGATAGACCATAAAATCGGACGGCTCAAGATGGCGTTCGGTGAACTGGTACTCGTTCGTGCCGTCATCGCCCTTGGCTCCGTGGATGGGTTGTGGGGTCGGCACGTTGTCCTGGATAATGTTGCCCAGCTTGATGGCAGGAAGCGTATAGCGGTGCTGGATGCCCGTCTTGATATGAATCAGTCCCTCGCGGACCGTATCATTGCCCTGCACGGTATAGGTCAGCAAGTCCTCAAGTACTTCGCCGCTATACCCGTTTTGAAGAAAGTTTACTGTATCAGCCATTGTCGTTTTAAGTTTTCCGTTGAAGAATGAAACTCGGCCGACTGGCGGATACCTGCTGTTTCCGCGCGAGACACTGCGGTCTCCGGCATGTCAGTTAAAATCGGGCGGACGCCCGCGGATAGTCTGTCAGAGCTTTCGGAACTTGAAATCCGCACCGACCACTTCCGCCACCTTCTCGGCCATCAGCTGTTCGGCGGTCTTTGTCGCTTCCGCCGTGGCCTGGATGTTGGCAGGGTCATCGGCGATTTCCTTCGAGATTTTCTCCCGCGCGGGAATGGAAGCCAGCGTGCTTTCCGCCAACTCGAAGTTGGAACCGGCCATCTCCACCCACTGCGTTTTCGCCTCACGGTCAATCTTGCCTTCTGCAATGGCATTCTCCACCAATGTCTCGATACGGGAAGCCTGCTCGTCCTTCTCTTTCTGCTCGTAGGCGGAAAGGCGTGCCGTCGCTGCGGCCAGGTCTGTCTGCAAGTTCCGGATGGAGGCGTCTTTTCCGGCGATGACGGTCTGCGCGTCGCTCAGTGATTTCTGTATTTCTCTGTATTTGGGTTCCATCGCGGCCAGTTCAGAGATACGTGCCATCACGTCCTTGACCTCACCGTCCTTCATGCCCAGCGAGGCTGCAATCGCCCCGTACTCAAAGCCTTGTGTCTTGTTTTCGTTTGCCATATCGTTTTCCGTTTCTGTAAGAGTAGGTTCAATGCCTTTGAAAGGTTTATTTCCCGCGCTGACACGGCTCATCAGTTCCTGGATGGCGGCCGTATCGGTCAATCCTTCTATCTCGTCATGCACTTTACGGCAAAGCTGCTTCGAGGTATGGATGACATGCTCCGCAGGTATGATGCCGGCCTTGACGGCAGCCTGTGCGTCGAAATAGGTCCCGTCCTTTCCTGCCTGTCCGTCCATGATGGCCCGCACATGCTCCGCTTTCAGGCCGAACCGTTTCCGGTAAATCGTCTCGATCTGTTTGGTAAAAGCCGTTACCATGTCCGACGGTTCCCCTCCGTCATCGTCCGGCAACATCGGGTTATGAATCATCAGTATGGCATAATCACGCATGAGAGAACGCTTGCCCGCCGCCCAGATGATGGAGGCCATCGATGCCGCGACCCCTTCGATGATACATTCCGTATCCACCGTGGCATTGGCGATGGTGGAATAGGTGGACATGCCGTAAAGGACACTGCCGCCCTCCGAGTTGATCAACACGCGGATACAGGAGGGACGGATGATATTTTCCAAAAAGTCGAACTCGTCATTGAAACGTGAGGTCGTCTCTTCCGTCACGCGACCGAAGAAACGGATAACAGCCGGCTGGCCTGCCTTCGCCTCTCCGACGACATATTGAAGTGTGTTCATATCCATATGCAAGGGTTATTTGAACAAGAGTAGGCGGTGGAAAAAGAAAAGGTTTTGCACTGCTATTTATGGAAGTGGAAATATGAGAATCCATCCATTTATGGAAATGCGATTATCTTTACAGTATAATAGATTGTTCAAATTACAGACCGGTTGCAACTATTTGTATCAAGACCGGCATGCTGAACATTCTAAATTCAGCAAGTACAGAAAATGTATCATGAGTCTTGTATTATCTGCTGATTCATGTCTGTTTATACGCAGTGCGGATAAATCTCCTGCATGGATTTCAATTTTCCGATCCGGTATCCGAAAAACCAGATACTTCGTCATGTTCCGGACGCGGATGGAAGCCGTGTCCGCCGCTGTCATGTTGCGGCGCATCGCTGTGTTGGGTGAACGGGGGCATGACCACATACCTTTTTACCCAGTCCCTGTATTTCCACGCGGAAGATTCCCTGAACCATACCTCGTAGTCTATCCAGTACGCCTGCAACATATTGGTTGAAAGCGGCATGTCGAAATAGGTCAGGTTGCACCGCTCGCTCAGCGCCGGCTCATGGTTCTTGGCATCCTGTATGGCTACATTGAGCCGCTGGAAGACCAGAAACGCCTCGCATTCCTTGTCTTCGTCCGCATTGTTGAGCGTATTCAAGATAAACCGCACGCGCATGGTGGCGCGTCCCTCACCGATACGCTGTTGCTGTACCAGGTACCTCACGTTGATAAAGTGGATGAACACGGCAGGGAACACAGTCTCATACTCCGTGTTATCGTCACGGACAATGCGGGCGAACTGGCCGTTGTCGATAGCGACGGTTTTGAACAGGGGCGGCGACAACGGGTCGTCCGGATTCTCCCGCAGGGTCAGGACAGCCCGCTTAACGGCCCGGTATATCTCCACGAAAGGGTTCGCGGAAACTTCTTCAGGCAGGCTCTCCGCCGGTGCCGACGGTTGTGCGGGCTGTGGTGCTGGGTGTTTGTCTTTTATCATAACGGCTGGTGTGGAAATCCTTTAAAAATCATATCTATGAAATGGGCGGCGATATAGTCGTCCGTCTTCGGTGAGAATCCGATGAACTGCCGGTGTACGGGACGGCGCGTGGAATACTGGTTTACCGTGTACAGCCCGAACTTCGGATCGGTATTGTGTATGGCGGCATAATGCCCGTAACGCTCCTTGCTGCGTCCCCGCTTGCCCTTGACTGGAAAGCTCTTTTCCGTAGTCCACATGCAATACCTGGCGCCTTTCCGGAAGATGCGCGTACGGTCCGAACGCCGTCCCACTATGTCTGTCCGGCCGGCTTCCGACTGTATGCTCCGGGCCAGAGTCCCCGTATCGTTCATGAGAGGATGGGTGAACCTCTTTCCCCATTTGGAGGTACGAGGCGCCCATTTGCTACCGTTGAATCCCCCCGAAGCGAATGAGGACACGAACTGCTGCCTGGTATAGTCACCGGCAGCAGTTGCGAAGTCGAATACGTTGAACTCCAGCCGGCTGGCCATGACGCGCGTACTGGTCCTGCTTACCCAGTGGCTGCAAAACTCATCAAGCGTTATCTTGGGCATAGGCGAACTTTCCTTTAATGCGTTTCACAATATCATTCATGTAACCCGGAAGCGGGACGGAGAAATAGCGGTGCGCATCGGAAAAGATACGCCCGCCGGTTGCCAGGCTCTCCCGGAAGACCGGATCCACCTTTTCCAGATAGTCTCCCTTATCCGGCAAAGCCGCCCGGACAGCGGCGAACCCCTCCGCGACCAGAAAGCAGCGGCATCCCCATTCGATCGGCGGTATCAGCTCCGGAGGAAACTCGGATTTGCGGAAGGAAATCCCTTCCAATGAAAGATGCCAGGCACGTACCCGTTCATCGCCTTGTGTCATGTAGGTAAGCACGGTATCCATATCCACCGCCATCCACCATGCGGCCATCGAGGCCGCGAAGAATACCTGGTTGTTCTCTTCCTCCGCATGGACGAGGTTATACCTGCGGCATATCTTTTCGTATGCTTCCATGTCCTGTTCATCCGCTGTCTCGGGCAGTTCCCCGAGCATGGCATACTCCTCTGCCGCGGCAAAATCCACCAGGTTGTCTATAGCTGCAATCAGGATGTCACGCTGCTGCCGTTCCCTCTCTGTTGTAAAGGAGTTGTGATTTTTCAGTATCTCCAATGCCCGGTCCATATCGATTCGCAGACCTGTCAGCGCACGGTCTATGAGGAAAGAGGCACGCAGGGTGATGATGTCCTCTATAATGTCGAGACGTTCCGCGCTGTTCTCCCAATAGAGGATCAGCCTGCGGAATGCATCGAAAATGACACGATACTCCTTTTCCGTATCGGATTCCGTGGTTGCAGATGCCCTGACAGCCCTGAACGGAGCGTTGTCCGGGAGCGGAAGACGGGCTTCTATTCCGCTCCCCGCAGAAAATTTCCGACCTTCGCCCCCCGGGGGCGTCCGTAACGCCGGAAATACTCCTCGTCCGACATGATGCCCCGGTCGTTGTGGCTGAGACCGGATGAGCCGCCTTCGGCTCCGAAACCTAATCCCGGGATAACATTGAGCTGCCGGCCCACATTGATACCGAACTCTTTCTCGATCTCATCGGCCGCCACTTCATATTTGTCCGTGATCAGCGAATAGAGCTTGATGCGGTCCTCGTTGCTCATCTCTATCCGGTTCGAATACCGGAACTCCAATCCTCCGGGGATATACCCGATAGCCACCAGGCGGGGGATTATCTCCTCGTTCATGACGTTTTCGATATACCGACGGTAGACTTCGATACGGTCGCGGAAAATGTCCTGGTGTGCTTTCGTGGAACCCACGTACGACTGCATCCCTCCGGCCATCGACTCGGAGCCGAGCACGAGGTTGGCAACTTCCTTGTTCACAAACTCGATAAGCCCGGTATATATCTTTTCCGAGTTGGACATGGTGAATGTCTTGATATCGACCTCGTCCTCAATGCCGGTAACCACCACCTTGTTCTGTGCCGCGTTGGCTATCTCGTTAGCCAGCCTCTTGCGGTCGGCGTTGCTCTCGCTGACCGTCTTTCCGTGGATAATCGGCTGTCCGTAAGTATGGGAAAAGTTCACATAGTTGGCCACCGTGAATTTCTTGGCCAGTATCAAAGGGGTCGTGGCGGAAAAAAGTCCCAAGTCGCCGGAGTTTACCAGTACATAACAACGGTAATATGCCGGGTCATGTAAATCCCAATGCGGCTCCCACAGTCCCTGCCGCTTCAGTACCGTTTTCTGGTCCGGCAACACATTACGCCGTTCGATGATGTTGACTTCCGCCAGCCTGCCCGTTCTGGGGTCAGTATGCGGCATGATTTCAAGCAGGGTGTACCCGTAGAGCTTGGATTCCACTATGCCCTTGATTATCTTGTCGAACTGCGAACCCTGTATCTTCAGGGAGTTCGCCACGTCCTTGATGTATTTTCCCTTTTCGTTTACACGGGCAAGCATATAGCGGTCGCCGAGAATCTGGCTTTCCAGTGTCTCGACAACGGAACGTATATGAGCGTCCTGTTGCAGGCAGGCTTCATACAGGTCAATGAGCCGGGCGCGGTCATCGAGAATATATCCCGAGCCGGTATCCTGACGGCATGAACGGTAGCGGTTGTTGCGCTCGATTTCGCGGACATACTCCTGAATTGTCTTTTTGGAGGTCTTAAAAATACTCTCCAAGAGTTCCCCGTTAAATGATTTGTCCGATGTAGCCATAATTTTTTTGTTTCTTGTTCAAAGAGTAGAGACAATCCTCAAGAGAGGTTTTTACGGCTAAAAGAATATATGGAGAACGGGACTCTTAATGCTTGATTTACAAACCGAAATATACAACTTAAATATATAGATATTTCGGTTTTATTTATGTTGTAAATATCTTATTATCAGTGATTAACAATTTATTAAAAGTGTAATTTATGTATATATTTATAGTGTATTTCATATTAAAAAGATATATCTTTGCACCACGTTAGATACAAATCCAAGAACAATGAAAAAGAGAACATGAAAGAAGAAAAGATTCCCTGCCGGATAATCCGGTACAGGGAGTTCCCCGATCTGCTTTTCGGAACGTTACGGGAAGACGGACCGGTCTATTTCGACGCGACACGCTTCATCCAGGCCAAAGGAGATGCACGCCGGCATAATGTCCGTGATTTCCGTGTCGCTTTCCATCACTGGGCAACGGCGTTGGCAGACGCCTACGGAATAGACAGGGAAAAGATGATCATCCGTGACGAGGCGTCGGGACACCTGTTAATTGATGAATGTCTGGCTCTATTATTTGTCGTTTACATCGATCCCGCGTTCGGTGTCTACCTTCTGGAGCGCGTGGACGAACTGCTGTCCGGTGGATTTACGGTTTCAGACACTTGGCTGGTACAGGCTGCCGGTCTTAGATTTACAAAGGAGGAATTAACGCAAATTTTAGAACAACATGAGACGCAGCACATTTAAACGACCCAAGATGGTGCTCATCTTCAACGGGGCACAGGTTCTTGTAGCGGTCACGCGCTCGCTGCACAGCGCGGCGGAATTGACAAAAGGCAACTTGCAGGCTATCTCATTCTGTTGCACGGGCAAGTATGTATGCAGCGGCGGACTCTATTTCAGGCATCTGCATCCGGATGTGGAAATCGAGCTGGCCGACCTCGGCACACTGATGCTGAAAGATTATGACGCCCTTTGCGGCGAGAAACGCACGTACTATCCGGTGCGCAAGATGGCACATAAGAGAGCCTTGCTTGAAAACAAACGTAAGTCTGATAACCAAAAGAAAGGAGGAAATACCTATGAGGGAAAATAGGAATGTTCCGTTCCGGGACTGGAACATAAGGGTTTCCCGGAACCATAACGGCCAGCTCCATATCTGCGCCGTGGATATATGCGATATACTCAAGCGGGACGAACTGCTTGAAAACGGCGCCATCGCCCGTGTTTGCCCGACGGCATTGAAAATCAGTTTCCGGAAAAACGGCAGGGAACAGTGGGGTTTCCGTCCCATCGATATGCGCCGGCTTTTACAACTGGTACGCAAGGAGACTATTATACCCCGTGACCTGCTTGATGAATTGGAAGTGTGGGGCAACAAGCTTCTGGAACTGGAAGCCGGGGAGCTGCACGCCGTCCCGCAGGACGACATCGTCATGCACTTCGAGGAAGGGTTCCCCGTCACGTTCCGGCGTGTCGGCGACAAGCTGATGGTCAACGCCACGCAGATCACGATGCACTTCGGGAAAATCCCGTCTGAATGGCTACGCATCGCTTCCACGGATATGCTCCGCAGGGAAATGGCCGGCAACGGACATACCGGGAAATACGAGTCGCAAGTCTTCACCACACGGGGGCGGGGGCACGGTGCGACCTGGTTGGAATCACCGCTTGTCATACCGTTGGCCAGATGGATCGCCCCTGACCTGTCTTTGGCGGAATGGTTGGGCGAGGCTATCGGCAAACTCTCCGTGAAACGAGGGAAGACAATCGTACGCGAACGCCCCAGGGTGGCGGCACCCGGTCTGCCCTGTATGGATTGTCCCATGCCGCAGGATATGGAATCGGCGACGAGACTGATTCTGGAACTGCGGAAGGTGGTGAGTGAATCCCTGCCGAAAATCGTATTCTACGAGGAGTTTATCGAGAACAGGGACTGGTTCAAGAGCACGCGCATCGCTGACGAACTCGGCATATCGCCGCGACAGTTGCACCAGTTCCTTGCCGAAGAGGGCATCTGCAAGTACGAGAAGCGGCAATGGGTGGTCTTTCCTTCCTGCCGGGCCTGGCAATGCGATGTGCCTTACACGTGGGAGAACAGCCGGGGCAAGGTATATACTTTCGGATCCACCAAACGATGGACACAGGCCGGACGGGAGTGTATCATAGAACTGTGGCGCAAGAGGAACCCTGAATACTGCCCACCGGGTGCATAGCGATGGAAACGGCATTACAGCGGATCATCCGCAAGACAGGAAGACGGCCGGTAGAGTGCCGTTGCCGTCTGTGCAGGCAGCAATGCCGGATACCGTGCCTCGGTACGCCGGAAGACATCCTCCGGTTGCTGAAAGCCGGATACAGGGAGCGTCTTGCACCCACTCGGTGGGCGGTAGGCCTGCTGTTAGGAAAAATCCCGTATATCGTGCCGATGGTACAGGCGAAACAGGAAGCAGGCGGGTGCACATTCTTTCAGGACGGACTGTGTGAACTGCATGCGGCAGGGCTCAAGCCCACTGAAGGCAGGTTGTCGCACCATACCATCACCATGGAGAACCTGAAGTTCGGAATGTCGCTCTCGTGGAACGTGGCCAAAGAATGGCTGGACGAGCGGAACTTCGACACGATACGGGAGATTGTCCGGATAATGGGAAAATAGATGAGGGACGGTTTCATGAATGAAGTATCAGTATAACCGGTTGATTCCTCCTTTGCCGATTTCATGGAACCGCCTCTTATTAATTCATACCATTTGCAAACAGTTCGTATTAGTCGCGGCTATCCTTTATCAGGAAAACATTTAAACGCGAATGATATGAAACTGAAAAGCAGAATGACCGTCGGGGAGATGTCGGAACACCTGACGGAACATACCGGCAAGTTCGCCAACCGCGTATCCGTGGGGCGTTACGCCAAAAAACTGGGATACGCCGTGTATAAACCGATGATAAACGGCAGGATATGCCAGTTCTATGTCAATCCGTCGATTAAGGATGACGGGGAAGCGGAAACATTACGGACGAACGAACGCGAAAACGGACATGAAAGGGAATGACGACAAAAGGCAACACGTGATACCGTTTATGAAATGCTTCACCGGGCTGGTCGGCGCGTTCACCCCGGAAGAGGTCATCTTCATGCTGTACATGGCAGACCGTACACGCCTGCGTGAAAAAGGTTACGACACCTTGCGCAGCAAGCGGTACTACATGGAGAACATGGAGATGGGTTCGCGGATTTTCGACAAGTGCGTGGAAAAGACAACGCGTATGGGATTGCTTGAACGGGTGCCGGTCAGCGGGATGTACGATTACCTGTGGCACATGGATTCCTACAACCGGCTTGTAGGGATATTGGCGGAACTTGGAAATCCTTTTTCTACCAGGGCATTCTGTCATCGGATGTTCGATGTGGAAAAAAGGACCGTGGCATCCGTCTCTGACGAAGAGGTCAGCCAATGGAAAGAGAGACACCGAAAAGTTTGAGCGTATCTGTCCACGGAACGTAAATGAATAAAAACAGACGGCATCGTTGTGATTTGCCGTCTGTTTTTGTGTTTTTGCGACATAAAATCCGATAAAACCGGAAGGAGGTGGTAGCCGGGTACAATATTATCCGGGCAAACGACAGAATATGCTAAATATACTTATTCAGTTCTTCCACAAGAAGATGCACCGTTGTCGAAGATTCCGCCTGTGCCGGCGGTATTCCCTCCATTCGGCGCAATACGGCTTTTGCGTTCGTGATGGCCTGAGCCTGTTTACCGCCCAGCTCCCTGAAAACACGACCGCCTGTACCGGCTTCCTTGTTGTAGGAGAAGCCCAACAAGCCGGATAGCTTTGTTTCATATTGATTTCTGTGCATCGGGCCTTGTACCAGGTTATAGTGCAGCAAGAACCAATACTCGAAAGCCTGGTTGCTGTATGCCACCCTCATGCCACCGGCTTCCGCCATACCGATAGCCCGGTTGAAATCCCGATCGGGAAAGTCATCCTTGTCAAATACCACCCAGCACTGGTCATACTCGCGTCCTTTCTTCCGCTCTTCTTCTTTCATCCGTAAAGCCTTTTGGACAAGACCTACCGTATTGAGTCCCTGGCCTACCGCTTTAATATTGGCGGAAGTCAGGCGAAATGCATTGAAATAATCCGGTTCCGTATTTACCCCCTCGCAGATGATCAGGAAGGATTGTTTGACCTCACGGACAAAACTGATACGCCTGAGTGTCCGTGCCGCGCGTGGATCACGCTTGTTCGTCCGTGCTGCCATATTCTTCCTCCCTCAGGTCAAATAACCGTTCAAACTGGCCGATGACAGGGATACCGCCATATTTCCCCATCAGGTACTCCTTTTCGAAAGGTGCACTGTTGCGAACCTTGTATTCCGCCAACGAATAGAGTTCCGAGGCTCCAAACGAATCTTTCTGTGTAAACCAGATCTGATCCCTGCGGAACAGGCTTGCATTAAGCAGGTTGGTGTCATGTGTCGTGAAAATCAACTGTGCATTCCTGGGATTTGTCACTCTGGAATTGAACAGCCCGATGATGCGACTGGTCAACAGAGGGTGCATTTTCGAGTCGAACTCGTCGACAACCAGCCTTTTGCCATGATCCAACGCGTCGATTATAGGATAAGCCAGCGAGAAGTATTTGATCGTACCCTCCGACTCGTTTACGCGGAACGGGAAAGTGACCGTCTTCGTGGCGTTGCCCTCCTCGTCATATTGCTGGTGTGAACTGATGACTGTATTGTCAACCTTGCGTATGTCGTCGATTCCGAAGTCTGCAAACCGGGCAAACTCCACAATACGCCTTTTCATGGACGGATCATCGATCTGGGCTATCGCCATTTCCCAAATCCGCTCGTCGCTGCTGCCAAGAACAATCGTGGTGTTGGCCAACCATCCCATGATTTCCACCGAGACGCTTTCGTTGAACTGTGCTGCCACGGAAAGAAGCAGCGCATTGTCGCGCACCATTTTTTTGGCGACAACCTCTTTGCCGACCGAAAATTTGGGATGCAGTTCATACTCATCGCCGTCACGCAGGAACAGTTCCACCTCCTTTGCCTTGCGCTTGTTGCCCTTTTGATAAAGCCACTCCCGGTGTACACGTTTTTCATCGACTTCGAACCCATAGCGGTATTGGACCGTTTCGTCGGCAAAGACCGCCTCAAAATAACTGGGCTCCTGTTCCGTCCTCCGGTTGAGACGGAAACTTTCCACCCGTATGCTTTCGCCGGACTGCACGCCTTTGGAGGAATTGATGACAAACCATTTGAAGAAATCGAGTGCTTTGACCAGATTCGATTTCCCGCTGGCATTGGCCCCGTAGATGACCGCACTCTTCAGCAAAGAGAGGTTCGTACCTTCAAGCTCAAAAACAATCTCATCGGACCGGGTCTGTTTTTCTTTCAGCGCGGAAGCAGCCAAAGACAAGGTCGCCGGCTCCTTGAACGAAAGGAAATTTTCGACTGTGAACTGAATAATCATATTATATCGCAGTTATATGTAAATTTTATGCAAATATAGGGGATATTTTTCATATATAGATGTTTTATCGGATCTCTTTTTGCGGTTATTTTCCTGCACGTGAAAATCAGACCGTTTTCGTTCTTGCAATGCTGCCCTGCAAAAGGCGACTGCAATTTTCCGAAGCGGCAACATCGGCTTGCGATTCATGCTCCCGATAGTGGAATTTGGGTGGAAAGACGCGAAATTTCGCCACATCTTTCCCCTCAATGTGGTACAAATGTACCGTGTATCTGACAGGAGGGGTGTTACAAATGTAGCAACAATACTATAAGTAGTATTATACAAGAAGAAAGAAGAAAGATGTA
>ENA-OPYT01000282-OPYT01000282.1-human-gut-metagenome-genome-assembly--contig:-NODE-282-length-15979-cov-3.783876_pt1 | contig 15979 bp, 16 predicted proteins | sample MGYA00242636_ERZ504480 | MGnify/ENA primary metagenome ERZ504480 (study PRJEB26092, sample SAMD00036228) | human gut metagenome | host: Homo sapiens | study: EMG produced TPA metagenomics assembly of...
GTAACTTCCTTCTATTTTCTGATACCATTCGCAGGGTTTGCCCTTATACACGTGATTCGGCTTAAGCAACGCTCCTCCCGGATACATCATGCAGGTCCCCAATAAGGGTTTTCCTTCTGCAAATACACAGGTAGGACAATACTTGTATTTCGGCGGTGTACCGCCACACATAAAGGGACCCGTTACATTTCCCGGCATCGCCATCATCTCCCTATTTTTCGCGCATAAAATCAAGTAGAAACACATCGATGCGGTCCACGCGCTTCCTGCCCCGCCCAGACTCTGCCTACATTCCCCGGCTCATGATAGGCAAAGGGTACCCTTCGTCATGGACGGATTGTCGAAATTTGACCAACATCGTTTCATTTGTCAGAAAATACAGTGTTTTTGAACTACCTTCATTATACTACACGGATCCGAATTCATATCGATTCCTGAAAAAATATTAATATACGTTCTATAGAACATTAATAAACGCAAAAAAGCCGACACCCTTTCGAGGTATCGGCTCTCTTCGTGCTATTTATACTGTTTCTTTCCGTCGAGGATCATCATCTTATCCAATTTCGGGAGGATTTTCCGGTTCCCTGACTTTTTTATTAAAGTCTTCGGGCGGGAATTCTTCAACGGAGATGGTGATGGCTTCTTCCGGGCAACCCCAGGTCTTTAACAGGACGTCTCGGATCTGTTCGACGGCTCGTTTTTTCGTTTCTTCATCTTTCGGATAGGCCTTGATGGCAATATAGGGCATGGTGTCCCCTCCTTATGATATTAGTCGTCGGCGTGGACGTCAAAGGCACCGAGGAGCATTTCGGCAACGCCAGGAGCGTCCGGATCGTGACGACCTTTACCCGTATCGAGGGCACGCATAGCGGCCATTTCTTCGTCGGCTAAGGAGAAGTCGAAGATGTCCATGTTGCTCTTCATGCGGGCCGGTTTGGTCGTCTTCGGGAAGATGATGGCGCCGTCTTGGTATTCAAAGCGCAGGATGACCTGGCCGGCATCTTTACCGTGAGCTTCAGCGATCTTGGTAATGGTCGGTTCGCTGAAGAGCTGCGGGTTGCCCTGGCCAAGAGGTGCCCAGGCTTCGAGATAGACGTTATCTTTAGCCATGATGGCTCTGATTTCTTTCTGTTGGAAGTAGGGGTGAAATTCGATCTGGTTGACCGACGGAAGGGTGTCGAACTGGGGCACGAAGGAATTCCAAATCTTCGGCGTCATGTTGCTGACCCCGATGGAGCGGATCTTGCCAGCATTTTTTCGCTTCTTCCATGGCCTTCCAAGCACCGGGTACATCGCCGTAGGGCTGGTGGATGAGGTATAAGTCCATGTAGTCCAGGCCGAGTTTGCGAAGAGACGCGTCGATGCCTTTCTTAGCGGCTTCATAGCCGTAGTCCTGGAGCCAGAGCTTACTGGTCACGAAGATCTCTTCCCGGGGAATGCCGCTTTCGCGAACGGCCTTGCCGACTTCGGCTTCGTTAAAATAAGCCGCTGCCGTATCGATGTGGTACAAGCCCAACTTAAGGGCTTCCTTTACGGCCTGGTAAGTACTGCCATCGGCAGGAATCTGGAAAGTCCCGAAGCCAAAGGCCGGAATTTTTACGCCATCATTTAAGGTTACGTTTTCAATCTTAGTTGTCATCTCGATTCATCCTTTCTCATACTATATTCACTGTAAATCGGAAAGCAGCAGGCTCAAAGAATTTTTGAAGCCGGCGAAACGTTTCCGTATAGATAACAAAAGTTACGCCAAGTACGGCGTCATCAGGCCCGGCAGGAAGATACGGCAAAACTCCTGGGTTCGCCATGCGAGGCTGTAGGCACCGCCGGACATATCCCAGCAAAGCATTTGGCCGTATAGGACATCGACCAAGGTGTGAGCCAGGACAGCGACCGGTGCGTCAGCCTTGACCTCGCCTCGTTCGATTCCATCCAGAATAAGACCGGTCACGGCATCGATATCGATGTAGACCTTGGGTTTATCCTCTTCGTCGTCAATCAAATCAGGATCCACCGTATTACGTACCCATTCCTGGCAGAGTTTCAAACCGCTCTTTTCGATGTAGTCTGAAAAGTTCGTCATAAAAAAGACTAACCGTTCCATGAAAGGGCCGTCAAAGGCCTTGGCCTGTTCTAAAATTTTTTGATACATCTCGCGGCTGAGGGCGTAGATGATGTCTTCTTTGCGTTTAAAATGGGTATAAAAAGTGCCGCAGGCAACACCGCAGGAATTCGTGATATCAGCTATCGACGTGTTGGCCATGCCTTTTTCACAGACGATTTTTTTAGCCGCATCGAGCAGCTTTCGCCGTGTTTCCAAGGCGGCCAGCTTCCGCTTATTCATAGTCTCACCTCAAAACTTTCCGGGTTGGACTTATTATATCATATTAACTGAATAAAAATCAATGAATATTATTCAGTGAAGTTAATTCACTAAGGTCTGCCCTTTCTTCCTCCGCGGCCATTCCAAAGAGCACTTTCCCAACGAAAAAATCTCTGCCAACCCGTTTTTAACGACGAGCTGACAGAGGTTTTCGGCTGTAAAGCCGGTCAACTCGGCTCATTCTCCACTCATTTTCTAATATATAGGCACCAATTACACCGAAGCTAGTGTGATCATATAATCGCCGCCGAGCTGTTCCTTCGCCACCTTGCCGTCGGCAAGATACGGTGCCAGCCACGAGTCCAGGGCTTCCTTCGTTTCAAAATCAAAGGCGCAGCGAATTTCTTCGGCAGCCAGTCGATGATACTGCTTCAACAGGCGGCTCAGGTATTCAAACGAGACGTCGGGCTTTGCCGGTTCAATCGCACCATCGCTCAGCTTGCGGATGCGAGCCACATAGTCATCAAAGGTATAGTAGCCGCCAAAGGTTTCTTCCTTGCCGTTAACCGTCAGGGTGACCGTCGGGAAGACCTGGACCTTAGCGGCAATGGCTTCATCGACGTCGCTCTTGAAAGCCTTTTCAGCCTCACCGCTCTTGAGGGCTTCGCGATAGGCATCCATAGGAAGGCCAAATTCCTCCGCCAGTTTATCCAAGACCTCGTAGTCGCCGGTAACGGCACCTTCGGTCAAGGTCGCTTCGCGGATGCGTCTCAAGAAGGAGTCGGCCATGTCCGGAGCGGCGATCTGGGCCGCTTTATAGGCAATGTTTTGAGGGAAGGACGAATTGAAGCGTTCCGAAAACAGATGATACTTGTCGACGGCGACGGGCATATGATGAACGGCTGTCGATTCCGCCAGATGTTCGCGAAGCTGGGCGTTAATCGTATCGGCATCTCCGCCGCCGATGCCATTTTCTTCATCATCAAAGTCGCTCAAATCGCGGACCATGCCGCCCATGACGTAGCGAATGGAAAACCGATTGGGATAATGGGTTTCCATAGCCCGGAAAATGGGTTCTGTGCCCCAGCACCATACGCAAACAGGGTCGCTGTAATTGGTAATCACAATATGTTTCATAGCTTACTCCTTTCGTCTGGTCATTCCATCACACAGTTCAAGGAAGATGGAGCCCCTGGGCCGCCATCCGATGGGAATAATAAAAATCGTATACATCCCCTTCTTAGGCCGATTATATATCGAGGCCGGCATAATTTCAACCACCCTCCATATCAATTAATCATTACGTTATGTTTTTCGAATAAAAAAAGAGACGCCGCCATCTCAAGAGATACTGAAATAGCGGCGTTGTCGATTATACGACTTGGAATAAGTAGAATTTTAAATAATTGGTTTCCGGGACATTCCAAAGAATCGGATGGTCCGGTGACTGCTGGCGGCCTTCGATTTGACGCAGGTGGACGCCGGCGTCTTTGGCAGCATCGTGGAGCATCTGACGGAAGAGGTCGTCGCGCATGAAGTGGGAGCACGAGCAGGTGGCCAAATAGCCGCCGCGGGGCAGGAGCTTCATGGCTTTCAAGTTGATTTCCTTATAGCCTCGGATGGCGTTGTGGACGGTATGACCGGACTTGGTAAAGGCCGGCGGGTCGAGGATGATGAAATCGTAGTCGCGATTCTTTTGCTCGGCCATTTCGGTCAGGAGGTCAAAGACGTTGGCCTGTTTAGCCGTAACGATATCCGCTAAGCCGTTGCGCTGGATATTGGTCGTCGTCATGTCGACGGCTTCTTGAGACACGTCGACGGCGGTGACACTGGCCGCACCGCCCTTGGCGGCATTGAGGGCAAAGGCCCCGGTATGGGTAAAGCAGTCGAGGACGTGCTTTCCGGCGGCAATCTTGGCGACGGCCAGGCGGTTGTATTTCTGATCCAGGAAGAAGCCCGTCTTCTGGCCGTTTTCGACGTCGATATCATAGCGGATGCCATTTTCTTCGATAGTCGTGATGACACTGCCCGGTTCCGGAAGGAAGTCGGCTTCATACCAGCCTTTATACTGTTCCATGCCGTCCAGTTCGCGGACTTTGACGTCGTTTCGTTCATAGATGCCGCGGATGGTGACACCCATGGCCTTCAATTCATCGACCAGAGCCTTGAAGATGACGGGTTTCACCTGGTCCATGCCGTAGCATAAGGTCTGGGCGACGAGGACGTCGGAATAGCGATCGACGGTCAGGCCCGGCATTTCATCGGCATCGCCGAAGATCAGGCGGCAGCAGGAAAAGTCCGTCTCGCCCATGACCGTCCGGCGGTAATCGAGGGCGTACTTCACCCGGCGCTGCCAGAAGGCGTCGTCGAAGCGGTCGTTGGCGTTGCGCGATACGATGCGCACGCGGATCTTAGAAATGTCGTTGGCAAAGCCTGTGCCGAGGTAGCGGTCTTTATCGCTGTAGACATCGACGATGTCGCCGGTCTGATAGGTCCCATCGACGCGGATGACTTCTTCGCCATAGACCCAGGGATGGCCTGTCTTAGCAGCCCGTTCCCCTTTTTTCGTCAGGTATAATTTTGCGTAAGGTCTCATCAGTACGTCCTTTTATAAAATATAGTGGCTGAGGTCGACGTTCTGGACGACGTCATGGAGTTTACCGGCGACGAAGTCCTTGTCGATGACGATATTCTTTTCATCGACGTCAGGCGCTTCATAGGCGACGTCTTCGAGGATCTTTTCCAAGATCGTGTGCAGCCGGCGGGCGCCGATGTTTTCCGTTTCCCGGTTGACCCGGTAAGCGTATTCAGCAATGGCATTGATGCCGTCGTCGGTAAAGTCCAGAGTCAGGCCTTCCGTTTCGAGAAGGGCCGTATACTGTTTGACCAAGGACTGGCTCGGTTCGGTCAGGATGCGGCGGAAGTCTTCAACGGTCAGCGACTGGAGTTCGACGCGGATCGGGAAGCGGCCCTGGAGTTCGGGAATGAGGTCGCTCGGCTTCGATACGTGGAAGGCGCCGGCGGCGATGAACAGGATGTGGTCGGTCTTGACCGGTCCGTATTTGGTATTGACCGTAGCCCCTTCGACGATGGGCAGGATGTCGCGCTGGACCCCTTCGCGGGAGACGTCGGGACCGTTGGTGCGGCCTTTTTCGGCGATCTTATCGAATTCGTCGATGAAGACGATGCCCGATTCTTCCGTGGCTGCGACGGCCTTATCGACGATGGTATCCATGTCCAGGCATTTTTCCAGTTCTTCTTCTTTGAAGATTTCCCGGGCCTTGGCGACGGTCATTTTCTTCTTCTTTTCTTCTTAGGCATGATGCTGCCCAGCATTTCCTGGAAGTTATTGGTCAGCTCTTCCGTCGAATTGCCGGTCAGGATGCCCTGGAAGCCCGGGCCTTGTTCGGCCACTTCGACTTCGATTTCGCGGTCGTCCATCTTATGGGCGCAAATGTCTTCGAGCATCTTTTGACGGCGGTCGGAATTGCCTTCTTCGAGTCTTGTTCGGTTCTTCCTTGGTTTCGTCGTCATCGCTGCCAAAAGAAGACGTCCACGGATTCTTTACCTTTTCCGACAACCGATTTTTTCGGCCAGAAGACCTGCAGGATCCGTTTGTTGGCTTCGGCTTCGGCCTTTTCTTCATAGCGCTGGCTTTCCTGTTCCTGGACATGCGGATGGCGTTGGCGACGAGTCGCGGATCATCTGTTCGACGTCGCGGCCGACGTAGCCGACTTCGGTGTATTTCGTCGCTTCGACCTTGATGAAGGGTGCGCCGACGAGTTTGGCCAGGCGGCGGGCGATTTCTGTTTTACCGACACCGGTCGGGCCGATGAGGAGGATGTTCTTGGGGATGATTTCATCCTGCATTTCTTCGCTCAGGCGTTTGCGGCGCCAGCGGTTGCGCAGGGCAATGGCGACGGATTTCTTGGCGTCCCCCTGGCCTACGATATATTTATTCAATTCCGCCACGATTTGTTTTGGCGTCCATGATGATTGTTCCATAAAGGTACCTCTTTCTTAAATTTCTTCGACAATGACGTTGTGGTTGGTATAGACGCAGATGTCTGCCGCGATGTGCAGGGATTTTTCAGCGATTTCACGAGCCGAAAGGTCCGTGTTCTGCATGAGGGCCCGGGCCGAAGACAAGGCGTAGTTGCCGCCGGAACCGATGGCTAAGACGCCGTCGTCCGGTTCGATGACTTCGCCGTTACCGGAAATGAGCAGGATGCGCTGGCTGTCGGCAACGAGGAGCAGGGCTTCCAGTTTGTGGAGGACCTTGTCAGACCGCCATTCTTTCGCCAGTTCGACGGCACTGCGAACGAGATTGCCGTTGTGTTCGTTCAATTTTTCTTCAAAGTGATCAAAGAGCGTGAAAGCGTCGGCAACGGAGCCGGCAAAACCACTGATGATCTTGCCGTGATAGAGGCGGCGGACTTTTTCGAGCCGTCCCCTTCATGATGACGGCATTGCCCATGGTGACCTGGCCGTCGCCAGCGATAGCCGTTTTGCCATCGCGCTGAACGGCGCAGATCGTCGTGGCATGAAACTCTGTAGACATTCCATTAGACATGAGTCATGTCCCCTTTCATTTGTTCAATTTCATCGAGTGCCCGCTGTGCTAAGAGGGCGTTTTTTCCTTTTTTCTTCATGCGTTTCTTGATGCCGAGAGGCTCCATGATTATCCGAAGTTGATGTTCATCGGCTGGAAATGCTTATTGGGGCCGCTGGAGATATACTGGCTGAGACCGCCGATGGCCGTCCGCTTGGAAAAGGTCAAAGGCTCTTTCTCAGCAAGGAGGCGTGCGGCGTTGACGCCGGCCAAGAGGCCCATGGCCGCCGATTCCAGATAGCCTTCGACACCGGTGAGCTGTCCTGCAAACAACAGGTTCGGCTGTTTGCGCAGCTGGAGCGTCGGCATGAGGAGTTCCGGCGAATTGATATAGGAGTTGCGGTGCATGACGCCGTAGCGCACAAATTCCGCGTTTTCAAGACCGGGAATCATGGAGAATACCCGCTTCTGTTCCGGGAATTTGAGGTGGGTCTGGAAGCCGACGATGTTGTACAGCGTCGCGCTGCCATTATCCTGACGAAGCTGGACGACGGCATAAGGCAGTTCCCCCGTATCGGGAAGTTCGAGGCCGACGGGCTTCATGGGGCCGAAACGCATGGTGTCGATGCCGCGGCCGGCCATGACTTCAATGGGCATGCAGCCTTCAAAGACGCTGTCGTCCTTTTCAAAGTCGTGGAGTTCGGCACATTCGGCCGTCGTCAGGGCCTGCCAGAAGGCTTCATATTCTTCCTGGGTAAAGGGGCAGTTCAAGTAATCGGCGCCGCCCTTGCCGTAGCGGGCCGCCCGATAGACCTTGTTCATATCGAGGGATTCGACGGCGACGATGGGCGCAGCCGCATCGTGGAAATGGAAATAGCCTTCGCCGGTCAGGTTGGCAATGGTATCGGCCAAGGCGTCGCTGGTCAAAGGACCGCTGGCGACGATGCAGATCTGGTCCGTCGGAAGCTCAGTCACTTCTTCATGGCGAATGGTGACCAAAGGATGGGCGGCCAGCTTTTCCGTCACGTACTGACTGAAAGGCAGGCGGTCGACGGCCAAAGCCCCGCCGGCAGGAACGCGGTTGGTATCGGCCGATTCCATGATCAGCGAGCCCAGACGGCGCATTTCTTCCTTCAAGAGGCCGACGGCGTTTTCAATATTCGCTGCCCGCAGGGAGTTGCTGCAGACCAGTTCGGCAAAATATTCCGTATGATGGGCCGGCGACGATTTGACCGGCCGCATTTCGACCAGTTCGACGGGAATGCCGCGGCTGACGAGCTGCCAGGCGGCTTCCGATCCGGCCAGGCCGGCGCCGATGATTAAGACACTATTCTTCATGAACTACCTCACCTTTTTTATGGTTTTCACAGTCCCCGTTACTGCAAAAGAGCTTGTCGGGGCCTTTTTTATAATGTTTGACAATCATGATGCTGCCGCACAAGTCACATTTCTTGTCGACAGGCTGGTTCCAAAGGACGAAGTCGCAGTCCGGATACTGGCTGCAGCCATAAAAGACGCGGCCCCGTTTCGACTTGCGCTTGATGAGCGTCCCCTTGCCGCACTTCGGGCAGGTAATGCCCAAATCTTCGACGATGGCCTTGGTATTGCGGCATTCCGGGAAGTTGGAGCAGGCTAGGAATTTGCCGAAGCGGCCGAATTTATAGACCATGGGCGACCCGCAGACTTCACAGATCTGTCCCGATTCCTGACCGGAAATGGTGACCTTTTCCATCTTGTCTTCGGCTTCGTCCATTTCCGGCTTAAAGATATCATAAAATTCCTGCAGGACGTGGGGATACGTATCGTCGCCCTGTTCGATGGCGTCGAGGGATTCTTCCATGTGCGCCGTGAAGCTGACGTTGATGATGCGGGCAAAGTATTTCTTGAGGAGGTCGACGATGATGACGCCGAGCTCCGTCGGGATGAACTGCTTGTCCTTCTTTTCGACGTAGTTGCGGTTTTGGATCGTATCCATGATAGGCGCGTAAGTACTCGGCCGGCCGATGCCCTTTTCTTCGAGGGTCTTGATCAGGCTGGCTTCAGTATAGCGTGCCGGCGGCTGAGTAAAGTGCTGCTGGGGCGTCACGGCCGTATTATGGACGATGGTGTTAGCCGCAATGTGGGGCAGTTCAGCCAGCATCTTGTCCTTTTTGGCATCTTCATAGAGCTCGGTAAAGCCTTTGAAGAGGACCTTGTAGCCGGCAGCCCGCAGTTCGTACTTGCCGCTTTCGATGACGATGGCCATGTGTTCCGTTTCGACCGATTCCATCTGGCTGGCCAAAAAGCGGTTCCAAATCAAAGTATAGAGGCGCAGCTGATCCCGGGACAGGAAGTCAGAAACCTTGTACGGCGTCAATTCCAGCGACGTCGGACGAATGGCTTCGTGGGCGTCCTGACTCGACTGCTTGGTCTTATAGACCCGCGGCTTTTCGGGAACGTATTCCGCCCCGTAATTGGCCGTAATGAAGTCCCGCGCGGCCTGGACCATGTCGTCATTGATGCGGACCGAGTCGGTACGCATGTAAGTGATGAGGCCGACGTGGCCCTGGTCGCCCATATCGAGGCCTTCATAGAGCTGCTGGGCCAGCATCATCGTCTTCTTGGCGCCGAAGTTGAATTTGCCGACGCATTCCTGCTGCATCGTCGACGTTGTAAACGGCGGCTGGGGCTGACGTTTACGCTTGCGTTTTTCGACCTTTACGATCTTGTCGGGTTCCTGGGTCTCACCGCGGCTTTCCCAACTGAGGTCATGGGCGATGACCTTGGCCCCTTCTTCATTTTCGATTTCGGCCTTTTTGCCGTCGATCTTGGTCAGTTCCGTCGGCAAGGTCAGGCCGTCTTCCGTCTGGTAGGTCCCGCCAATGGTCCAATATTCTTCCGGTACGAAGGCCTTGATGGCTTCTTCCCGTTCGCAGATCAAGCGGACGGCGACGGACTGGACGCGGCCGGCACTGAGGCCTTTACAGACCTTTTTCCATAACAAAGGACTTAATTTATAGCCGACGATGCGGTCTAAGATACGGCGAGCCTGCTGGGCGTCGACTTTTTTGATGTCAATCGGTTCCGGTTTTTTAATCGCTTCGACGATGGCTTTCTTCGTGATTTCGTGGAACATGATGCGGCATTTATCCTTGGGATCGATGTCCAGTAAATGCGCCAAATGCCAGGAAATCGCTTCGCCTTCGCGGTCCGGGTCAGTTGCCAGAAAGACTTTTTTCGAGCGGACGTATTCTTCCTGCAATTCATCGATGAGCTTGCGTTTGTCCCACATGTTGGTATAGGTCGGCACGAAGCCTTCTTCGATATTGACGCCGAACTGGTTGCGCGGCAAGTCGCGCAGGTGACCGCGGCTGGCCATGACCTTGTAGCCGCTGCCGAGGAACCGTTCAATCGTCTTGGCCTTGGCCGGCGATTCCACGATGACCAGATTTTTGGCGTTCTTCGGAAGCTTGTCGAGCTTCTTCAGGGGCTCTTTTTTAGGAAGGTTGACCGTACCGTGGATGACCGTCTTTTCACCGTCGGCCTTCTTTTTGCGGCCCTTCTTCTTTTTCGAGTCGTCAATAATAATCGTACGTTTAATGGGAAATTCTAACATCTATGTTTAATCCTGCCTCTCGCGATACACGAATTGTGAAAATCTATTTAAACTATTTCTCATAATACACTATTCGCCGCGACCTTTCAAGCGCCAGCCCCTTATATACTATATAATAAGGCGTAAGACCTTTGTAAAAAAACGCATATTTCCGGCTGTATCGAGCCATTTTTAAATCCCTTTTCGACAAACGACAAAAAGCAGCCTCCGTGACCTTACATCACAAAGACTGCCTTCCTTCTCAATTCTATGATATGATAGCCTGAGAGGTTTCGAAGCGGAACTATTTTTTCTTCTGGCTGCGGATATGGCGGATGACGGCATCGGTCATCGTTTTCGTATCGGCTTTTTTGAAGCCTTCTTTATAGAGGTCGGCCGTGCGCCAACCATCTTCAAGGGCAGCATCGACGGCTTTTTCGATGATAGATGCCCCTTCTTCTTCGCCAAAAGAGTAACGGAGCAGCATGGCTGCCGACAAGATGGTGGCACAGGGATTGGCAATGCCTTTACCTGCAATATCCGGCGCCGAGCCGTGGATCGGTTCATAGAGACTGGTCAGTTCGCCAATGGACGCCGACGGCATCATACCGATGGAACCGCCGAGGACCGCCGCTTCGTCACTCAAGATATCGCCGAAGAGGTTTCCCGTAACGATAACGTCGAACTGTTTCGGATTGAGGGCCAGCTGCATGGCGCAGTTGTCGACGTAAAAATGATTTAAAGAGACGTCGGGATAGTCTTTGGCCACATCGATCATGGTGCGGCGCCACAGGCGGGACGTGGCCAGGACGTTGGCCTTATCGACGGACGTCACCTTGCCCCGCCGTCCTTGTGCGGCCTTCATGGCAAAGGTGCCGATGCGCTGTACTTCGGGGACGCTGTAATTTTCAAGATCCCAGGCCCGTTCGACGCCGTTATGGATTTCCGACTCGCAGCGGTCGCCGAAATAGATGCCGCCGACGAGTTCGCGAACGATGAGGACATCGGTGCCGGTGACGATATCGGCCTTTAAGGGCGAATACTCGGCCAAGACCGGCGGCACCTTGACGGGACGCAGGTTGACGTAAAGGCCGAGGGCTTTTCGAAGGCCCAAGACGGCTTGTTCCGGCCGCAGGGTCGGTTCGACGTTATCCCATTTGTCCCCGCCGACGGCACCAAAGAGGATGGCATCGGCTTTTTTAGCCGCCTCGATGGTTTCCTTGGGAAGGGGCGAACCGCATTCGTCATAAGCCGTACCGCCGGCAATCCGCCGTTCGAAGGTAAGGCCAATCTTGCAGACGGCGTCGACTTCCTGCAGCACCTGGACGGCGCTGTCCGTAATTTCTTCCCCGATGCCGTCGCCGGGGATGACGACGATGTGTTTACTCATGAGCTTCTTCCCCCTTGATATAGTTGATTAAGCCGCCGGCAGCGGCAATATCCCGTACGAAGCCCGGCAGGGGCCGCGCCTGAAAAGTATCGCCTGTCGTCTTGTCGACGATGGTCCCCTTTTCCAAATCGACGTCGACGATGTCGCCGGCCTTGATGGCTTTTACAGCGTCGCCGATTTCAAGGACCGGCAGGCCGACGTTGATGGCATTGCGGTAAAAGATGCGGGCAAAGCTGGCGGCGATGATGACCGGAATGCCCGAGGCCTTGATGGCAATGGGTGCATGTTCCCGTGACGAGCCGCAGCCGAAATTGTGGCCGCCGACCATGATATCCCCCGGCTGCACTAGACCTGCAAAGGTTTCATCGATGTCGACCATGCAGTGCGAAGCCAGTTCCTTGGGATCAAAACTATTTAAATAACGCGCCGGAATAATGACGTCTGTATCAATGTTGTCGCCGTAGCGCCATACCTTTCCTTCTAAACTCATCTTATCGTACCTCCTTAGGAGCGGCAATCTTACCGAGAATGGCACTGGCAGCCGCAACCTGCGGCCCGGCCAGATAGACTTCACTGTCGACGTGGCCCATGCGGCCGCGGAAATTACGATTCGTCGTCGAAACACAGCGTTCCCCGGCGGCAAGGATGCCCATATAACCGCCGAGACAAGGCCCGCAGGTCGGCGTCGATACGGCGCAACCGGCGGTGATAAAGGTTTCGATGTAACCGGCTTTCATGGCCTCCATATAGACCGACTGACTGCCGGGAATGACGATGCAGCGGACGTCGGGATGAACCGTGCGGCCCCGTAAAATATCGGCGGCAATGCGCAGATCTTCGAGACGGCCGTTGGTGCAGGAGCCGATGACGACCTGGTCGATTTTGATGTCACCAAAGGTACCGACGACTTTTGTATTTTCCGGCAGATGGGGAAAGGCTACGACGGGCTTTAAGGACGACAAGTCGATATCGACGGTCCGGCAATAAAAGGCATCGTCATCGGCCGTAACAACGTCATAGCCGTCAGAAAAGCGCCCCTTTTCATAGGCCATGGTCTGTTCATCGACGGGGAAAATGCCGTTTTTAGCGCCCCCTTCGATGGCCATGTTGGCGATGGTAAAGCGGTCGGTCATATCGAGCGCGGCCACACCGGGACCAGTGAATTCTAACGATTTATACAGAGCCCCGTCGACACCGATCATGCCGATGAGGGTCAGCATGACGTCTTTCCCCGTAATGTCATCGGGTTTCTCGCCGGTCAAACGAACCTGAATGGCATCGGGAACCTTAAACCAAGCCTTCCCCGTGGCCATGGCCACGCCGAGGTCCGTCGAGCCGACACCCGTCGAAAAACCGCCGAGCGCCCCATAGGTGCAGGTGTGCGAATCGGCGCCGATGGTCAGCATCCCCGGTCCGACGATGCCCTGTTCCGGCAAGAGGACGTGTTCGATGCCGACGCGGCCGACTTCAAAGTAATGGACGATGCCGTTTTCCTTGGCAAAGTCGCGGACGATCTTGGCAAGTCCCGCCGATTTAATGTCCTTATTGGGTGTAAAATGGTCGGGGACCAAGGCGATCTTGGTCTTATCAAAGACGGGCCGTCCGATTTTCTTAAATTCAGCAATGGCCGGCGGCGCCGTAATATCATTGGCCAATACCATATCGACGTTACAAACGATTAAGCCACCGAGAGCTACGGACGCCACGCCGGCGTGCTTAGCTAAAATCTTTTGGGTCATGGTCATTCCCATAATCGATACCACTCCTTAAAAATACCGTTTTCCGAAAAGCGGGTCCGTTTCGAGAAAAGGATGAATTTTCAAAAAAGATGAATGCGTAAAAAACGATCAATGCTGGCTGGCAGCGGCTTTAAAGGCAGCTACTTCGTTGGGGCCCGATGCGAAATGGCGAAAGTGAACGCGCCGTTCCATACCTTCCATGCGATTGACGGCAGTCACGAAGGCCCGAATGGAAGCCGTCATCGTATCCGTATCGATGCCGGCGCCCCACGTCGTCCGCCCCTCCCTATCGGTCAGGCCAAAGTAGGCAATGCCCCGGGAATCGGCGTCGCCGTCGAGGTCGTGTTCGCTGTAGACGAGGTTTTCAAATTCGATGCCGTAGGCTTTACAGATGGCGTTGCTGACGGCATTCAATTGGCCGTTTCCTTCGCCTTCGAGGACGACTTCTTCCCCATTGGCCCGAATCAGGACCGTGCCGATCCAGCGATTTTCGGCTTTCTGAAGAGAAAAATCTTCGACCTTCAAGGGGCTTTCCCGATTGAGGTACTGCTTTTTAAAGACGTCGAAAATTTCCTGAGGCTTCAATTCCTGATGGGCGTGGTCGGAGACTTCTTTTACAAAATAACTGAAGTCTTCGCGCATCTTCTTGGGCATGGCAATGCCGTAATGCTGCTCCATGATGAAGCCGATGCCGCCCTTGCCAGACTGGCTGTTGATGCGGATGACATCGGCGTCGTAAGTCCGTCCGATATCGTGGGGATCGATGTAGAGGTAGGGGCAGTTCCAATACGGTTGGTGCTGTTCAGCCCGGAAGTGCATGCCCTTGGCGATGGCGTCCTGATGAGACCCCGAGAAGGCGGCAAAGACCAGCTTTCCGGCATAGGGCTGACGGGGATGGACTTCCATGCGGGTCACCCGTTCATACGTATCGACGAGGTCGGTCATGTGGGAAAAATCGAGGCCCGGATCGACGCCCAAGGCGTACATGTTCATGCCGATGGTCACGATATCGGCATTGCCCGTTCGTTCGCCATTGCCAAACAAAGTTCCTTCAACGCGGTCGGCGCCGGCCAGGATGGCCATTTCGGCATCGGCCACGCCCGTCCCCCGGTCGTTGTGGGGATGGACCGACAATACGACGTTGTCGCGGTACTTGAGGTGCTGCGAGATGTAAGCGATCTGCGAGGCAAAGACGTGAGGCATGGACATCTGCACCGTCGACGGCAGATTGATGATGGCCTTGCGGTCGGCCGTCGGCTGCCAAACGTCGAGGACGGCGTTGCAGACATCGAGGGCGTATTCCGGTTCCGTTCCAGTAAAGCTTTCCGGCGAATATTCGAAGCGGTAGTCGGCGCCGGCTTCTTCGGTCAGGCGTTTCAGCAAGACCGCCCCTTCGACGGCAATGGCCTTGATTTCATCCTTGGACTTATGGAAAACCTGTTGACGCTGGGCAAAGGACGTCGAATTATAGACGTGGACGATGGCATTTTTAACGCCTTTTAAAGCTTCGAAGGTCCGGCGGATGATGTGTTCTCGGGCCTGGGTCAGGACCTGGACGGTGACGTCGTCAGGGATCAAATCGTGATCGACCAAGTAGCGCAGGAATTCGAATTCCGTTTCCGATGCGGCCGGGAAGCCGACTTCGATTTCCTTAAAGCCCATGGCGACCAAGACCTTGTAAAATTCGATTTTTTCTTCCAAATTCATCACCATACAAAACAGGGACAAGAGATTTTACCTCTTGTCCCTGTTTTGTTCTATCTTACCCGGAAATACCAAACAGCTGTCTGCCGTTTTCGGTTGTAATCCGTTCAACCTCTGCGGCACTGATGCCCTTGATTTCCGCGATAGTTTCAGCCATGCGATGCACATACAGCGAGGAATTACGGCGGCCGCGAAACGGCTCGGGTGCCATGTAGGGCGAATCGGTCTCGATCATCAGTCGCTCAATCGGCACTTCGCGAATGACTTCCTTCGCCTTTTTGGCATTTTTGAATGTGATAACACCGGTAAATGACAGATAATAGCCGAGTTTCAGCAGTTCGCGTGCCATTTCGACGTGACCGGCATAGCAGTGGTACACGCCGATCACATCCGGATACCGACGGGTGATCTCCATGCTGTCGGCGTGCGCATCGCGGTCATGCACGATGACAGGGAGGTGCAGTGCACGCGCCAGCTCCATTTGGCGGGCAAATACAACCTGCTGCCGCGCACGCGCACGCTCGTCTTTTTCCCAGTAATAGTCAAGACCAATTTCGCCGATGGCGCGAACCTTGCTTTCGTTCTGTGCCAGTGCGCGGATGGTCTCCAGATCAGCCTCCCAGCCGTCCTCGATGTTCTCCGGGTGCATACCGACCGCCGCATATACAAATGGATATTTATTCGCGTAGCTGACTGC
>ENA-OPYT01000286-OPYT01000286.1-human-gut-metagenome-genome-assembly--contig:-NODE-286-length-15954-cov-2.932268_pt1 | contig 15954 bp, 15 predicted proteins | sample MGYA00242636_ERZ504480 | MGnify/ENA primary metagenome ERZ504480 (study PRJEB26092, sample SAMD00036228) | human gut metagenome | host: Homo sapiens | study: EMG produced TPA metagenomics assembly of...
AAATTACCGATGACCGTGATAACTGGGACTATGTGTATTTGCAGCAGAACCTGGCAACGCTTGCCGGGCGCAAATACCACGGCAAAAAGAACCTACTGCAATGCTTTTGTAAAAGAGCATCCAGATTATGTTTACGAAGAAATGAACAGAAGCAATATTGAAGAATGCCTTGCTTTTGGCGATATGTGGTGCGAGCGCCGCATGTCGGACGACCCTTCGCTGGTATGCGAAAAATGCGCTATCCACGAAGCGCTTGATAATTTTGAAGCTTTAAAGCTGCGCGGCGGCGTTATCCGCATTTGACGGCAAGGTTGAAGCCTTCAGCTTTGGCGAAAAATTAATGACGATACAGCCGTTTTGCATGTAGAAAGGCCAATCCGGAAATACGCGGGCTTTATGCCGTTATTAACCGTGATTTTGCCAAAAACGCATGGGGCGACGTTACCTATCTTAACCGCGAGGAAGATATGGGGCACGAAGGCCTGCGCATGGCAAAAGAATCGTATAAACCGGAATTTATGGTAAAAAATATTCCACTATTTTTAAATAACAGAGGTTTGTATGGATTTCAGGCTTTTAAACTCTGCTTTTTTGCCGCAGGCGGCAGAATTATGGGATTACTGCTTTGAAAAAAGGGTGACCCGTTTTACGAATGGTATTTTAGCGATTACTGTTTAAAGCAAAACAGCGTTATAGGTGGGTTTGACGGCGATAAATTAGCGTGCATGCTGCACTTGAATCCGTATGCAATTACGCTGCGCGGGCAAATACTGCGCCTGCCGTATATTGTAGGCGTGGCAACTGCGCCGGAATACCGCGGGCAGCACCTTACGCGCCCGCTGCTGGGAAAACGGCGTTTTACCGTTTTTGCGTGCGCAGGGAGCGGCTTTTGCGCTTTTAATGCCCATTAACCCTGCAATTTATAAGCCCTATGGCTTTGAATTACTGCTATTACCGCCATTATTACCAGATGCCGCTGGCAGAATTTAAAAAAAACTGCCACCGGTGCATAATATAAAAATAACCCGCTGTGCAGATATTACAGAAGGCTTGGATGAGCTTGCCGCTGTTTACGAAGCCTGCGGGCAGGAGTTAAACGGCATGGCAGTACGCAGCAGGGCAAAATGGCAGGAGCTTATAAACGGCTATAAAGCCGAAAAAGTAATGCTTGCCATAGCTTTTGAAGATGCCACCCCTGCCGGTTATATGCTGTATTCGCTTGAGGCAGGCACTTTTAAAGTGCAGGAGCTGCTTACGCTCAGCCATGAGGCACAAACGGCGCTTCTGCGTTATGCAGCCGGGCATTTAAGCGATGCCGCTAATTTTGAGTGGCTGGCAGAACCCGGCAACCTGGCGTATCTTGATTTTGCCGGAAGTACATACAGCGGCAGTTTAAAACCGTTTATGATGGCGCGCTGCATTAATATCCGCAAAGCGCTGGAGCTTTTGCCGGTGCCGCAGAATGTGAGCGGCGAAGCGGTGCTTTTAATTACCGACAAATTTTTGCCGCTGAATAACGGGCTTTTAAAAATAACTGCCCAAAACGGCGCGTTAACTCAGGCCAGCACCATTGAAAACGAAGAAATTACAATGGACAGCGCAGCCTTTACGCAGCTGTATTTCGGTACTTTCAGCTTTGAAGAACTGGTGCGTGCCGGAAAAATTAAAGTTCATAATCCGCGCAAAAGCGGATTTTTTGCAGGCGTTGTTTACCAAATGCCGTAATTATATTAACGAGTACTATTGAAAATTGAGCAGGGAGGCTGATTTAATGGACGAAATCAGACGCATTTTTGTAGAAAAGAAAGAAGCTTTTGCCGTTGAAGCAAGAGGCCTTTTGGCTGATTTGCAAACCAACCTCGGTATGAAAGGCTTAACCGGCATCCGTGTTATTAACCGCTACGATGTTATGGGCGTAACGGATGAGGAATTTGCCGCAGCCAAAGCGCTGGTGCTTTCCGAACCGCCGGTTGATACCGTTGAAGAAGAACTGGAAGTACCTGCAGGCTGCCGTGCTTTTGCGGTAGAATTTTTGCCGGGCCAGTATAATCAGAGGGAAGACTTTGCTGCTCAGTGCATTCAGCTTATTACGCAGAAAGAACGCCCGCTGGTATCTTTTGCCAAAGTTTATATTTTGTCCGGCACAATCAGTGATGATGAGTTTGCTAAAATTAAGGCTTACTGCATTAACCCGATTGAAGCACGCGAAGCCGCCTGGGAAAAACCGCAGACTTTGGTGCAGGCCTGCGAGGAACCGCAGAAAATTAAAAGCGTGGAAGGCTTTTTAACCTTTACCAAAGAAGAAATGGAGGCTTACCGCACTGCCAACGGCTTTGCCATGAGCCTTGACGATTTGCTGTGGTGCCAGAAATATTTTAATGAAGAACACCGTGAACCGACCATTACCGAGATTAAAGTGCTCGATACTTACTGGTCTGACCACTGCCGCCATACCACTTTTATGACGCAGATTGAAGATGTGGAAATTGAGCCGGGGCTTTACACCCAGCCGGTGCAGGCTGCCCTTGACAAATATATGGAAGCGCGCGACGAAGTGTACGGCGCCGATACCAAACGCCCTGTTACACTGATGGATATTGCCGTTATCGGCATGAAAAAACTGCGTGCCGAAGGCAAGCTGGACGATTTGGACGAATCGGAAGAAATTAACGCCTGCACCATTGTTGTGCCTATTGAAGTTGATGGCAAAACCGAAGAATGGCTGCTGCTTTTTAAAAACGAAACCCATAACCACCCGACAGAAATTGAACCGTTCGGCGGTGCTGCAACCTGCCTCGGCGGCGCTATCCGCGACCCGCTTTCCGGCCGTGCCTATGTATATCAGGCAATGCGCGTAACCGGCGCTGCCGACCCGCGCGTACCGGTGGAAGATACTCTGCCCGGCAAACTGCCGCAGCGCAAAATTACTATCGGCGCGGCAGCTGGCTACAGCTCTTACGGCAACCAGATTGGCCTGGCAACCGGCCATGTACAGGAATACTATCACGATAAATTCGTGGCAAAACGCATGGAAGTAGGCGCTGTTGTTGGTGCTGTTCCGCGTAACCTTGTAAAACGCGAAGTGCCTGAACCGGGCGACCTTTTAGTGCTGCTCGGCGGCAGAACCGGCCGTGACGGCTGCGGCGGCGCAACAGGTTCTTCCAAAGAACATACCGTTGATTCGCTGGCAAGCTGCGGTGCGGAAGTACAGAAAGGCAACCCGCCGACAGAACGTAAAATTCAGCGTTTGTTCCGCAACCCGGAAGTTACGCCGATGATTAAACGCTGCAACGACTACGGTGCAGGCGGCGTATCCGTTGCCAACGGCGAACTTGCCGACGGCCTTGTAATTGACCTTGACAAAGTGCCGAAAAAATACGAAGGACTTGACGGTACGGAACTTGCCATTTCCGAATCTCAGGAACGCATGGCGCTTGTTATTGCACCCGAAAATATTAAGAAATTTATTGCCTTTGCCGATGAGGAAAACCTTGAAGCAACCGTTATCGGGCAGGTTAGCGATAACAGAAGGCTTGTAATGTACTGGCGCGGCGATAAAATCGTTGACCTTTCCCGCGACTTTTTGAATACCAACGGCGTTGCCCAGCATGCAGACGTTAAAGTTTGCAATGTTGAAGGCGAATGCGTATTTGACAAACTGCCGGCAGAAGTTGCTGCGGCAGACGGTTTGAAAAACGCATGGCTTGCTAACCTCGGACGCCTCAATGTTTGCAGCCAGAAAGGGCTTTCCGAACGCTTTGACAGCACTATCGGCCGCGGCACCGTGCTGATGCCGTTTGGCGGCAAACGCCAGCTTACTCCGTCCGAAGGCATGGTTGGCAGACTGCCCGTGCTGCACGGCAAAACCACGGCGGCATCCGTTATGGCGTGCGGCTACAACCCGGAGGTTGCCTGCTGGAGCCCGTTCCACGGCGCACTGTATGCGGTTGTGGAATCTGTAACCCGTGCCGTTGCACTTGGTGCAGACCCGGCAAAACTGCGCCTTACCTGCCAGGAATACTTCCCCAAACTGCATAATACCGAGCTTTGGGGCCAGCCCTTTGCAGCACTTTTGGGCGCATTTACCGCGCTGGACGCTTTGGAACTGCCTGCTATCGGCGGTAAAGACAGCATGAGCGGCACCTTTATGGATAAAACCGTTCCTCCGACGCTTGTTTCCTTCGCAGTTGACGTTATCGACGGCGATAAAGCCGTATCGGCAGAATTTAAAAATGCCGGCAGCAAGGTTGTATTCCTTTCCTGCCCGCGCGAAACTACGGAAGTGCCGGACTTTGGCGCGCTGAAAGCCAACCTTACCGCAGTGCATAAAGCCATTCTGGCGGGCAAAATTACTGCTGCGGCAGCCGTTAAAGAAGGCGGCATTGCTGCGCTTGTACAACCATGTGCCTTGGCAACAGCCTTGGTTTTGAATTTATTAAACCCTATAACGATACTGACGGACTGTTTACTTTGCAGCCCGGCGGCATGGTGCTTGAGCTTGCAGAAGGAACAGAACCAGAGGACCTGTTTGAAGGGCTCGACTACATGCTGCTTGGCCATACCTCTGAAAAACAGGTTATCGCCATTAATGACGACGTTATCCCCATGGGCGAAGCAGAAAAGGCTTACAGCACTCCGCTGGAAGGCATCTTCCCGTCCAAAACCGATGAAAAAGACGATAAGGATATCGACATGCCGCTTTATAAGGCAGAACTGCCTTTAACTGCACCGGTAACAATTGCCAGACCGCGCGTATTCATTCCGGTATTCCCGGGCATTAACTGCGAATACGACAGCGCCCGTGCATTTGAAGACGCCGGTGCTGTGGCTGAAACCTTTATTGTGCGCAACCTTACCCCACAGGCAGTAGAAGAATCCGTTGCCAAAATGGTTGAAATGATTGACAATGCCCAGATTGTAATGCTTCCGGGCGGTTTCAGCGCCGGTGACGAACCGGACGGCAGCGGCAAATTTATTGCTACCATGCTGCGCAACCCGCGCATTAAAGAAGCTATCGAACGCCTGCTTAACGACCGCGACGGTTTGATGCTCGGCATCTGCAACGGCTTCCAGGCACTTGTTAAACTCGGCCTTGTGCCTTATGGCGAAATCCGCGAAATGTCTGCCGGCAGCCCGACTCTTACCTTCAATAATATCGGCCGCCACGTTTCGCAGATTGTTAACACCCGCGTTGTTTCCAATAAATCTCCGTGGTTCAGTGCCGTTGAACCGGGAGAAATTCACTCCGTTGCCGTATCTCACGGCGAAGGCCGCTTCTATGCGCCGGAAGAAACAATTAAAGCATTGTTTGCCAACGGGCAGGTTGCAACGCAGTATGTTGATGAAAACGGCAAACCCACCATGGCAATGCCGTACAACCCCAACGGTTCGCTGTATGCTATTGAAGGCATTACCAGCCCCGATGGCAGAAATTTTGGGTAAAATGGGCCATACCGAACGTTTTGTACCGGGCCTGTTTAAAAATATCAGCGGCAATAAAGACCAGAAAATCTTTATCAGCGGCGTAAATTATTTTAAATAAGCAATAAAATGTTTTACCGCCCTTGCTTAAACGGTGAGGGCGGTATTATTTTTATGTAAAGCTGAATACGCAATGAATAAATCTTTTCAAATTCAGCAAAATGCAACGGCTCCTACGTGCGTGAACACGGCTGCGCTGCGGTTCACGCATTTTTGTAAATACTTAAAATGAAGCCGCCGTTGTTTTGTCTTGAATTTTCAAAGGTTTACCCATTGCGTATTTATATTATAGTTGTATAAAATATAAAAGCAGTCAATTTTTATTTTAAAAGAGTTATGTAAAATATGAATCATTTGCGGTGAGTTTTAATAATAATAAATTTACGTTGCAAGCGAAGGAACATTATGGATAAGTTACAAAATTTACAGCCCTGGCAGCAGGTGCAGGGCGTTTACAGTGCATATACCGTTTTGCAGGCAAAAATGCCTGTACTGCGATTTTAATTCGTACGCCGGTTTTGGGGCGGAGGTAATGGCAAAATACGCTGCGGCGGTATGCAGGGAAATTGCCGGGCGCAGAAAAGATGTACCTGTAAATGATAATGCTTCAATTTATTTTGGCGGCGGCACGCCAAGCCTTTTACCGGCTGAAGCTATAAAAGAAATTACGAGCACTTTAAAAAAGTACGGCTGGTGGCAAAATCCGTGCGAGGCGTCTATCGAGGCAAATCCCGGCACTGTTGATTTGCCGAAACTGAAAGCATTGCGGCAGTCAGGGTTTGACCGCATCAGCTTTGGCGTGCAGAGTTTAAAAGATGCAGAATTAAAAGCGATAGGGCGCGTGCATAATGCAGCAGAAGCATTGGAAGCAATAGAGCTTGCCAAACAGGCAGGCTTTAAGCGCATTAATGCCGATGTTATTTACGGCCTGCCTGGGCAGACTATGGATAGTTTAAAAGAAACGCTTACGCGGCTTTGCAGTACCGGCATTGAGCATTTATCTGTTTATGGGTTGATTGTTGAGGAAGGCACACCGCTGCAAAAAATGACAGAAGCAGGGCAGATAATTTTGCCGGACGAGGACGAAGCTGCCGATATGTACGAATTTGTACAGGAGTTTTTAAAAACGCAGGGCTTTGAACGCTACGAAATATCAAACTATGCGCGCGGCAAAGCGTACAGCCGCCATAACCTTGTGTACTGGCATTATTACCCGTATGCGGCATTTGGTGCGGGTGCCTGCGGTTTTAGCGGCAGCGCGCGTTTTACTGCCGCTGCTAAAGTACAAAATTACATACAGCTTATACAAAGCGGCGGGCAGATTTATGATAAAGAAGAACTGCCTGTGCCGGTGCAGTTTGAAGAATTTATGTTTATGAACCTGCGCAAAAAAAGCGGCGTAAGTTTAAACGAAGCAAAGCAGCGTTTCGGCATTGATGTTATGGAAAAATACGGAGCTGAAATGAAACCGTATATTGAGCATAATTTGCTTGGCTTTGATAAAGAGCGGCAGAAAATGTGCCTTACCGAAGCTGGTATGGAAGTTGGCAACCGTATTTTTGAAATTTTTGTGACGGATTAAATTTTATTTAAAAAATATATAAAAACTTATTGACAATATCTGAAGGCAGTGCTATTCTAATATCAAGATGTTAGCACTCTATTATAACGAGTGCTAACAATCCCTTCGGAGGTGGGGATATGTTAAACGAAAGAAAGAAGAAAATTCTGCAAATCATCATAGAAGATTACATTTCTACGGCAGAGCCGGTAGGTTCACGCACTATTGCGCGCAAACATGATTTGGGATTGAGCCCGGCCACCATCCGTAACGAAATGAGCGATTTGGAACTTTTGGGTTATCTGGAGCAGCCCCACACTTCAGCCGGCCGTGTGCCTTCGGCACAGGCATACAGGTTTTATGTAGATTCCATGATTGAGCCGGATACGCTGGACGATAACGACCGTACATTAATTAATACCCTGTACCGCGAACGCCAGCGCAGCATTGACGATATTTTCCTGTCAACCGCCAAAATCCTTTCACAGATGACGCATAACGTGTCGATGGTGCTGGCAAACCAGCATTCCATCAGTCGTTTCTGCTATTTAAAGTTTTTGCCGCTTGATACGAACCATGCCATTTTGTGTATTGTTACCGATGACGGCAATGTAAATAACTGCGTGGTGGAAATTCCGGCAGGCATGTCTGCCAAAGAACTGGAATACATGGCCGGGCGCATTACAAGAATGCTGGAAGGCAAAGCCGTAACGGATATCGACAAGGCGTTGCTGGATGAAGTGCAGGCAGCGGTTAAAGATGACCGGCTGCTTTTAAGTTCGCTTTTGCATGTGCTGCGCCGCATGACGCGCCCCGAAAAGGAAACCTTCTTTATGGGCGGCACAAGGCAGCTGTTAAGCCAGCCGGAATTCCGCGACATGGAAAAGGTTAAAAACCTTTTGGGCGTGCTGGAAGAAGAAAAGGTTGTGCGCAATATTTTAAAATCCGGTGAAGAATCGGACGGTTTGCGCATAACAATAGGCAGCGAAAATAAATTTGAAGGCATTCAGGATTGCAGCATGGTGCAGGCAACTTACCGCTTAAACGGCAAAATAGTCGGTACAATGGCGGTTTTGGGACCTACGCGTATGCAGTATGGCAAAGTAATTGCCGTAATGGATTATCTTCATAAATATTTAAAAACGATTTTAAACAGCTGAGGAGGGACAGTATGCAGGCAGAAGATATTAAAGATACTCAGAACCCTGCGGAAGGAGCAGCGGAAAATGCTGAAGCGCCCGCTGAAGAAAAGGTAAACGCCGGTGAAGCCGCAGCCGGAAATGCAGAAAACGTACAACCGGAAGAAGCAAAACCTGAAGAATCCCGGAAAGATGAAAAAGATGCAAAAATCGAAGAACTGCAAAACCGCCTGATGCGTTTGCAGGCCGATTTTGAAAATTTCCGCAGACGCAATGCTGCCGAACGCGAACAGCTTTCAACCTTCGTTACGGCAGATGTTGTCAGCAAGTTTTTAAAAGTGCTCGATAACTTTGAAAGAGCCGAGCAAAGTGTAAAAACTACAAACGATATGTCTGCTATCGTAGCCGGCATGGAAAAAATCAAACGGCAGTTTGAACAGGCTTTTAAAGAGCTTGAAGTTGAAGAAATCCCCGCAGAGGGGCAGAAATTTAACCCGGAACTGCACGAAGCCGTAATGCGCGGGCAGAACCCGGATTTAGAGGATGAAAGCATTGAGCAGGTTTTTGAAAAAAGGTTACAGGCTGCGCAATAAAATCATCCGCCACAGCAAAGTTAAAGTAATAAGCAACGATTAAGTTGCATTCTTTATACAGTGTAAATTTGAGGAGGGAAAAAAAATCATGTCTAAAGTAATTGGTATTGACTTAGGTACTACTAACTCTGTAGTAGCTGTTATGGAAGGCGGCGAACCGACCGTTATCACAAACCAGGAAGGCAGCAGGCTGACCCCGTCCGTTGTAGGTTTTTCCAAAAACGGCGAACGTCTGGTAGGCCAGCTGGCAAAACGCCAGGCTGTTTCCAACCCGGACAGAACCATCAGCTCCATTAAACGCCATATGGGCACTAATTACAGAGTTGAAATTGACGACAAAAAATACTCTCCGGAAGAAATTTCCGCAATGATTCTGCAAAAATTAAAAGCTGACGCTGAAAAATATCTTGGCGAAAGCGTACATCAGGCCGTAATTACCGTTCCGGCTTACTTCTCCGACAGCCAGCGCCAGGCAACCAAAGACGCAGGCAAAATTGCAGGCCTTGAAGTTCTGCGTATTATCAACGAACCTACCGCAGCAGCACTTGCTTACGGCATTGACAAGAGCGAAGACCACACCGTTATGGTTTACGACCTTGGCGGCGGCACGTTCGATGTATCCATCCTTGATGTAGGCGACGGCGTATTTGAAGTTAAAGCTACCAACGGCGATACTCACCTCGGCGGCGATGACTTTGACCAGCGCATTATCGACTGGATGGTTGACGAATTCAAGAAAGCCGAAGGCATTGACCTTTCCAACGACCGCATGGCTATGCAGCGTCTGCGTGAAGCAGCAGAAAAAGCTAAAATCGAACTGTCCGGCGTAATGAGCACCAACATTAACCTGCCGTTTATTACCGCTGGCGCCGACGGCCCAAAACATCTTGACATGGATTTAACCCGTGCTAAATTTGAAGAAATGACCGCAGACCTTGTTGAACGTACCATGGGCCCGACCCGTCAGGCTATGGCCGACGCAGGCATGAGCGCAAGCGACATCAACAAAGTACTCTTGGTTGGCGGTTCCACCCGTATTCCTGCTGTACAGGAAGCCATTAAAAAATTCATGGGCAAAGAACCGCACCGCGGCATTAACCCGGATGAATGCGTTGCAGTAGGCGCTGCTATTCAGGCAGGCGTACTGGCAGGCGAAGTTAAAGACGTACTGCTTCTGGACGTAACTCCGCTGTCCCTCGGCATTGAAACCGCCGGCGGCATTTTCACCAGAATGATTGACCGCAACACCACCATTCCTACTTCCAAATCTCAGATTTTCTCTACTTATTCCGATAATCAGCCTTCCGTTGATATCCATGTACTGCAGGGTGAACGCGACATGGCTGCCGACAACAAAACTCTGGGACGTTTTGAACTGTCCGGCATTCCGGCTGCACCGCGCGGAGTACCGAAAATTGAAGTTACCTTCGATATCGACGCCAACGGCATTGTAAACGTAAAAGCTAAAGACCTTGGTACTGGCAAGGAACAGAAGATTACCATTACTTCTTCCGGCACGCTTGATAAAGACGAAGTTGACCGTCTTGTAAAAGAAGCCGAAGCCAACGCCGAAGCAGATAAAAAACGCAAAGAAGCAGTTGAAGCTCGCAACCAGGCTGACAGCCTCTGCTATCAGGCAGAAAAAACCATTAAAGATATGGAAGGCAAAGGCAGCGACGAACTGATTGCCAAAGTTAAAACCGCAATGGACGCCCTGAAAGAAAAAATGAAAGGCGACGACGTTGACGCAATTAAGAAAGCAACCGAAGACCTGACTAAACCGTTGTATGAACTGAGCGCTGAACTTTACAAACAGACCGAAGCAGCCAAAGGCGCGGAAGCAGGTGCAGGTGCCGGCGCAGCAAATGCTGGCGGCGCTAAAAAAGCCGACGACGATGTAGTTGATGCCGAAGTTGTTGACGACGACAAGAAATAATCAGCTTAGGATGGTGTAAACCTTGGAAAAAAGAGATTACTATGACGTGCTGGGCGTTTCTAAAAGCGCAACGGCAGACGAGATAAAAAAAAGCATATCGTAAACTGGCACGTCAGTATCATCCTGATGTCAACAAGGATAATCCTGATGCTGCAGAAAAGTTTAAAGAATGCTCCGAAGCATACAGTGTTTTGAGCGACGAAAAGAAACGTGCCCAGTATGACCAGTTTGGCCATGCAGCCTTTGATGGCGCTGCCGGAGCAGGCGGCGCGGGCGGTTTCGGCGGGTTCGATTTCAGCGGCTTCGGCGGCGCAGGCGGCGGTATGGAGGACATTTTTGATATGTTCTTTGGCGGCGGTGGGCGCTCCAGAGGCGGCCGTCAGGCAGGACCACAGCGCGGCAGCGATTTGCGCTTCGATATGGAAATTACCTTTGAAGAAGCGGCTTTCGGAGTAGAACGCGAAATTAACCTGACGCGCGACGAACAATGCCCAAAATGTAAAGGCAGCGGCGCTGAACCGGGCAGCAAGGTGGAAACCTGCCCCGAATGCCACGGCACAGGCCAGGTAAGCTTTACGCAAAACACTATGTTCGGGCAGATGCGTAATGTGCGCCCGTGCAGCAGATGCCACGGCGAAGGCAAAATTATTACCGAGCCGTGCAAAGAATGTAAGGGCAAAGGCACCGTACGCAAAACCAAAAAGCTTAAAGTTAAAATTCCTGCCGGTGTTAACGATGGTTCGCGCCTGCGCGTAAGCGGAGAAGGCGAAGCAGGTATGCGCGGCGGCCCCAGCGGCGACCTTTACGTATACCTTTATGTGAAGCCGCACAAATTCTTTGAACGCGACGGCAACACTGTATTATGCGAAGTGCCTATTAACATTGTACAGGCAACTTTGGGCGATGAAATAAAAGTGCCGACGCTGGACGGCCAGGTAACCATGAAGATACCGGAAGGCACCCAGCCGGGGCAGGTGCTGCGCCTGAAAGGCAAAGGCATACCCAGCCTGCGCGGGGGCAGCCGCGGCGACCAGCTGGTACGCATAAAAGTTGTTGTGCCTAAAAAGCTGAGCGAAAAGCAAAAGACGCGCTGCGTAAATTTGCCGACATCAGCAAGGACAACATCAACCCCGAAGAAAAAAGCTTTTTGAACAAAATTAAAGATTTGTTTAAATAACAAATAAAGCGCGTTTCCGTAAATTCGGAAGCGCGCTTTTAGTATCTTTACAGTTTTATATTTTTCTGTTACAATATGCAGGCAAATGTGCTGCCATAACGGTAGGCGGTTAGCCCTCTGCGGAGGGACTGTGACCCTCCGATAACATAGAATCCGAGTGGCGGAAATATGCTAAAGGAGGGGATAACGTGGATATATTATCGTTGTTAGCCGTAATAGGCTATACGGTGACTGTCTTTTCCATTGGTTATACCCTCGGGAAAGATTTTTTCGCGTAAAAGCAGATAACCGCCACAAGCCAGCCAAAACTGTGACGGTTATCGTTAGATGATTTAAACTTTTTTTGCGGGCTGACCGTCTATCGGCAGCCGTTTGTTTTTCTATAAATTATTATAGCAAACAGGCACAAAAAGTCAAATATAGTAACGCTTAACATAAAACCAACCGCGGCGTGATAAATATAAATTGACTGATTTTATAATGTACATTTTGGGCTTGTTATGATAAGATAAAAGGCGGAAATTTATATCCTTTTTACTATGAGTTTTTTGAGGAGTGAAACGTAATGCAGTGGACGGAAGTCAGCTTACAGACAACGCATGAACAGGCAGACACAATTGCCGATATTTTATACAGCGCCGGTGCGCAGGGCGTGGCCATGGAAGACCCGCTTTTAATTAATCAGCTGCGCGCAAGCGGCACATGGGAGCTGTGCGATATTCCCGAACAGCAGAATACCGAGATTGTTACCGTAACGGCTTATTACCCGGATGACGAAAAACTTTCCGAACGTTTGGAGTTTATCTCGCGCGAGGTTAAAGCCGTTGAAGAACGTATCGGGCAAAAATGCGTTTTCCGCAATCCGCTGTTCCGTACACTGTGCGAGCAGGATTGGGCAAACGAATGGAAGCAGTATTTCCATGTAACCCATATCGGCAAACACCTTGTTATTAAGCCTTCGTGGGAAAAATACGATGCTAAGGCTGATGACCTTGTTATTGAAATTGACCCCGGCATGGCCTTTGGCACCGGCACTGCACCATACAACAAGTATGTGCATGGAATATCTGGAAGAAATTATTACGCCGCAGGCGGAAGTAATTTGACGTTGGCATCGGCAGCGGTATTTTAAGCATTGCAGCTGCCAAACTGGGCGCCAAAAGCATTGTTGCCGTAGATATTGACGCCAACGCCGTGCGCATTGCCAAAGAAAACATTGCCGGAAACGGCCTGAGCGAAGTTATTGCAGTTAAAGAAGGCGACCTTCTGCACGGCACGGAAGGTAAGGCCGACGTGATTATTGCCAATATTATTGCCGATATTATTATTATGCTGCTGCCGGATGTTGCGCAAAAGCTGAAAGCGGACGGCAAGTTCCTTGCCAGCGGCATTATAGAAGAACGTGAAGACGATATTAAACAGGCTGCCGCAGCCAGCGGGCTGAAGGTTGTCAGCACGCGCCATAAAGGCGGCTGGGTTGCCATGCTGATGGCACTGGAGGATTAATGCACAGATTTTTTATTCCGCGCCCTTATGCGGAAAACATGATGATAGACGGCATTGACGCACGCCATATTTACACCGTGCTTAAAATGAAGCCGGGCGAAAAGGTGCAGATTGTGAGCGACGACGGCGTAACCGCCCTTGCAGAAATTACTGAAACCGCGCCCGGGCAGACGCTTGTAAAATGCCTTGAAGTTATTGCCGAAAGCCATGAACCGGCGGTGAAGATTACACTCGCTCAGGGGCTTGTAAAAGGCGAAAAGATGGATTTTATCATCCAAAAAGCGGTGGAGCTTGGCGTAAGCTGCATTGTGCCTTTGGCAATGGAACATTCCGTTGTGCGCTATGACGGCGAGAAGGCTGCCAAAAAATGCCAGCGCTGGCAAAAAATTGCCGAAAGCGCGGCCAAGCAGAGCAAGCGCGACATTATTCCGCAAATTGCGGAGGTTGCAGCTATTGATAAACTGATGGCTGAATGTGACTGTACAACTAAAATAATTGCTTACGAATGCGAGGACAGGCAGGGCCTTAAACAGGTTCTGCAAAGTAATGTAAATACAGACAGCATATTAATTATAATCGGCCCGGAAGGCGGAATCAGCGAAGCCGAGCTTGATAAAGCACGCAGCGGCGGTGCGGTGCCTGTTTCGCTGGGCAGGCGCATTTTGCGCGCCGAAACGGCCGGGCTTACCGCATTAAGTGCCGTTTTATACGAATTTGACGAACTGGGAGGCTGAAAATGGCAAAAATTGCATTTTATACGCTTGGCTGCAAGGTTAACCAGGCCGATACGGCAAGCATGGAAAACCTGTTTTTGCGCAGCGGGCATCAGCTTGTCAGTTTCGACGGCGAAGCTGATGTATATATTATTAATACCTGCGTTGTTACCAATACCGGGCAGCGCAAATCGCGCCAGACAATTCACCGCGCCATCCGCAAGAACCCCAATGCGCTGATTGTGGTTACCGGCTGCTATCCGCAGACGGCGGCGGAAGAAGTAAAGGCCATTGCCGGTGTGGATATGATTATCGGCAACCAGGACCGTGCGCAGATTGTGCAGCTGGTGGAAGAACGCCTTGCGCACAGGCAGACCGATACGCTGGATGCCGTGCATAAATTAACTGCCAGTACTGCTTTTGAAGAAATGGCGGCAGGCGATATAACCGATAAAACGCGCGCCTTTTTAAAAATACAGGAAGGCTGCAACCAGTTCTGCACTTACTGCATTATTCCGTATGCACGCGGTCCGCTGCGCTCCCGCAGCCTTGAAAGCATCCGTACCGAAACGCAGCGCCTTATAAGCGCCGGGTTTAAGGAAATTGTGCTTATCGGCATTCACCTTGGCTGTTACGGCAAAGAAAACCCTGACGGCCCTACTTTGTATGACGCAGTTAAAACCGTTCTTGATGTGCCGGGCGTGCAGCGCCTGCGCCTCGGTTCTCTGGAATCTGTGGAGGTAGAGCCGCGCCTTTTAACGCTGATGCAGGAAGACGCACGTTTTTGCAGGCATTTGCACCTGCCGCTGCAATCGGGCTGCGATAAAACCTTGCAGGCCATGCACAGGCCGTATACAACGGCTAAATTTAAAACGCTTCTGGCGGATATTAAAACGAAGGTGCCTGATATTGCCATAACTACGGATGTTATTGTAGGTTTTCCCGGTGAAACGGAAGCTGATTTTGAAACAACCTGCAAATTTGCCGAAAGCTGCGGCTTCAGCAAAATGCATATTTTTCCGTTTTCGGCGCGCAAAGGCACGCCTGCCGAAAAATTTTGCGGGCGCTGTAACGGAAGCCGTTAAAAAAGAACGTGCCGACATTTTGGGAAGAATTGACGAAACAATGCACAAAACTTTTTTGCAGGCCATGGTTGGACAAAATGCGGAAGTTTTGTTTGAGCAGCCTGCCGGTAAAGATTATTTTGAAGGCTTAACCGGCAACTATCAGCGCGTTTTTGTAAACTGCGGCGGCAAGAATTTGGGCGGCGAAATACTGCCTGTAAAAATAACGGCTTTTGACGGTGAAAAACTGCTTGGCGAAATTATAAAAGACTGAAGAATTTAACATAATTTAAAAGGAATTTTATTATCTTTGGCGAATTTATAATAAGTTACCAATTAAATACAACCTTAAACAGCGAGGAGGTAAAAATATGAACGACTGCGTATTCTGCCGTATTATTTCCGGAGAGATTCCTGCCGAAAGAGTATATGAAGACGATAAAATGATTGTTATCCGCGACGCCGCACCGGCTGCGCCCGTACACGTACTGATGATTCCGAAGGAACATACGGAAAACATTGTTGCGGCAGACCCGGAACTTGTTAAGTACATGCTGGGCAAAGTAAAAATGCTCAGCGAAAAACTCGGCGTAAGCGAAAAAGGCTTCCGCATTGTTGTTAACACCGGCGACGAAGGCGGACAAACCGTGCACCATCTGCATATCCATCTTTTGGGCGGTAAAATGCTCGGCTGGCCTCCGTGCTGATTGACAAACTCCTTACAGTAATGTATAATTAGACGGTGAGATTATATGCTTCGGAGTATTCTCAAAGCATATAAATT
>ENA-OPYT01000287-OPYT01000287.1-human-gut-metagenome-genome-assembly--contig:-NODE-287-length-15919-cov-4.502786_pt1 | contig 15919 bp, 19 predicted proteins | sample MGYA00242636_ERZ504480 | MGnify/ENA primary metagenome ERZ504480 (study PRJEB26092, sample SAMD00036228) | human gut metagenome | host: Homo sapiens | study: EMG produced TPA metagenomics assembly of...
ACACCCTGCACCATGTAACTCTGACGCCCCAACGCGTCGGTCAGCAGGTGCACGACCATCGCGCTGTCGCCGTACTTGAGCGAATTGAGCACGATTCCCCGCGCCTTGTATGTCTTGAGCGTTCCCGGCACCTCACGCTTTCTTTACGTGCACCATCGCCCAGCCGTCGCGCCTACGCACTTCGACCGGCTCCAGCCCGCAGGCCCGAGCCCGAGCCTCGATGACCGGTACATCCTCCTCCAGGAATCCGCTCATCAGCAGATCGCCGCCCGTATCGAGCGCCTCGGCATAGGCCGGCATGTCCATCGTGAGGATATTGCGGTTGATGTTGGCCCGCGATGAAATCGTACTTCCGGCCCGCGATGCGGCTTACATCGCCCCAGCATCGGAGCGATCCGCTCCGCCAGTCCGTTCGCCGCCGCGTTTTCGCGGCAGTTGGCCTCGGCCCACTCGTCGATATCGACGGCATCGACCGTCGCGGCACCCCGTTTGGCGGCCACGATGGCCAGTACGCCCGTACCGCAGCCCATGTCGAGTCCGCGTTTTCCTGTCAGCGAAAGATCGCAGAGCGCCGACGCGACCAGGCAGGTCGTTGCGTGGTGTCCCGAGCCGAAAGCCATGCGGGGCATGACGACCACTTCCAGTTCGTATCCGGGTTGCGATGCGTGGAACGGCGCCCGGATCAGGATGCGTCCATCGACATCGACCGGCGTGAAATTCTGTTCCCACAAGGCGTTCCAGTTCTGGGACTCGATGGCGATATAACGCCGGTCGGCGATGCCGTAGCGGGCCAGCAGGTCGTCGGTTTGCTGCATGCAGTCCGCCAGCCGCTCGCGGGGGATGTAGGCTTTCAGCACCTCGCCCTCCGTCTGGAAGCTCTCATAGGGCAGCTCGGCTAATTCGGCCGTCAGAATTTCGGCCAACTCGGGATCCGTGACCCGGACGTTCAACTCCACATAATCCATATCGGTATATCGTTTTTCGGTCGAAAGAACCGGCAAAAAGTCTTTCGAAATAATATTATGTAAAATTTTTTTGTATCTTCGCCTCTGAGAAGACAATTGGGCCGGGCGCAGTGCCGAATTTATGCGGACTTTGCCGGGGCGAAGTTTATCTTCTGCAAAGATAATGATAGGCAAGCGGCAAGCCAAACTTAACTTTCTGTTTCCCTCCTCCTTGCAGGCAGAGTTCACAAGTGTCCTCTGCGTATGCTTCGGGCGTCGGTCGTTCGAGCTTGTCCGAGCTGCGTCTTATCTTTGAAAGCCGAGAAGAAAACGGGAGCTTGCTCGCAGTTTTCCGAGGCGTATCCTATCTTCTACAAAGATAAATAAAAATGGCAGAAACTCTCAAAAAATGGGAAGAAATCAGCCGTAGTTACCGCGTTTATATCAAACTGGAAAAACGGCTCTCGGAGAATACCGTCGAATCCTACATGCGCGATCTGCGTCAGTTCGCCCACTTCATCCTCCGGTTCTACGACGTGCCGCCCCGCAAGGTCGAAGCTCCGATGATCGAGCGCTACCTGGCCCTCTTGTACGATCAAGGACGGGAGAAAACCTCGCAGGCACGGGCGTTGAGCGGTATCCGCAGCTTTTACAATTACCTGATGCTGACCGACGTGATCGATTCTACCCCGACCCAGTTCATCGATACGCCCAAATTCGGCCGTCACCTTCCGGATATTCTTACGGTCGAAGAGATCGATCGCATCGTTGCCGCCGTAGATACCTCTACGGTCAAGGGACGGCGGGACAGCGCGATGCTCGAAGTCCTCTATTCGTGCGGGCTGCGCGTTTCGGAGCTCACCTCGCTGCGGTTGGGCGACCTTTTCTTCGGAGAAGGGTATATCCGCGTGACGGGCAAGGGCGACAAACAGCGCCTCGTACCGGTCAGCGGGGCGGCTCGTGAAAAGATTCAGCGTTACCTCGACGATCGGGCGACTAAAACGTCCGCATCGGACGTCGTGTTCCTCAACAACCGGGGGACGCAGCTTACCCGTGTGATGGTCTTCACGATCCTGCGCGAAGCCGTTCACCGGGCCGGAATCGACAAGCACATCAGTCCCCACACCTTCCGTCATTCGTTCGCTACGCATCTGCTCGAAGGGGGCGCTTCGATCCGTCAGGTGCAGGAGATGCTGGGGCACGAGAGCATCCTGACCACCGAAATCTACACCCATCTCGAGGGCGATCACCTGCGCGATACGGTCGAAAAGTACCTGCCGCTGTAATCGACGGGAACAGTAACGATAAGGGACGGAGGAATTCCGTCCCTTATCGTTATTGTCTTTTTTCGGGAGTCGCTCCTTTTCCCGGTCTGATTCGGAGCGTTTGCCGACGGAAATAGAGGCCTGCATTCGCCCGATCAGAGAATCCGTGCGATGCACGATGCGGGCGTGAGCGTCATCGAGTCGTAATCCAGTCCGGACAGCACCGCCAGCCCTGGCCGTTTGCCCGCAGCGACCTCGCCCAGCTCGGAAAAACCCAGTGCACGCGCTCCGTTCGGTGCGGCCCAGGTCAGGAGTTCCGCAAGAGGTATCTTCCCGAGATGCTGCATCTCGCCGAGCAGCGAAAGCGCCGTATTGGACGCCAGCGAATCGGTTCCGAGGCAGATATTCAGCCCGTTGCGGCGCAACAATTCCACCGGGGGAACCAGCCGCGAAATGTAACGATTCGAGCCGGGACACAGGCACCACCAGACCGGAGCCGTGAAATGATTCATTATCAAATCGATATCTTGCTGATTCACGCAGCAGTTGTGAATCAGAATAACGCTCCGGTCGGCCGGAACGCTCTCCACGATCCGCCTTGCCGGAGAGCCGTAATGCAGGAAATCGCACGTAAAACCCGCCTTTCGGTACCACTCCCACAACTCGCCGCGCTGTTCGAAGAGTTCGGCTTCAGCCGGCGTTTCCATGAAATGGATCGAAAGCGGTTCGTCGCCCTCCGCGCAGATCTCCCGGAAAAGGGCATCCTGCACGGAGTAGATCGAGTGAGGGGTCAGCGAAGTTTCGGGATAGCGGAGCAGACGCCGCTGTTCGTCCGTCGAGTCGGTATGCAGCCCGAAGACTTCGGCGAAAGTACGGTACGACAGGCGGCTGCGGGCTTTTACGGCAAAGGCCGAATCTCCGTTGGCTACATCGCCTACGGCCTGCATCCCCTCCGCCCACATCCGGGCGTCGGCCGCAGCGATGGCCGCAGCCCGCTCCTGTTCGCTGAACTGTCCCCGCACCCGGCCCATCGACCGGGCGAAAGCGGCGAAGCCGCCGTCCTGGGCAATAGCGCCCCGCAGGTAGGAGAGTTCCAGGTGGCAATGGACATTGATAAGTCCCGGAACCAAGACTCCCGCGTAAAATTCGACACCGGGTCTGCCGTCCGGCGCGGCGCACGTTTCGACGGATTCGATGCGTCCGTCGGCCCGAACCGTCACCAGCGGGTGTTTAACGAGATGCCTCCCCGTGAAGAGGTAGTTGGAGGCTATCCGGCGAAAAGACGGAGAAGAATTCATCGGCGAAGATTTTAAGACCCAACTGGTCGATGTAGAGGCTGTCCACGGCCTCTGCGGTTTCGGGCGTATAGGATACTTTCAGGTCGTATATCGTCACGTCGGGACGCCTGAACTTTTCGCGGGTCCCGTACAGGGAGAGTACGAGCGAACGGGCCGAACTGTCCGCCTGGAGTATCCGGGAAACACGCTCCCGGCTCGACTTCCGCAGGATCGAGGAGGATTCGCCCTTGCGGGAACTGTCGGCCTCCACCAGCCATACCCGCATACGGGGCGCGAGGTTCTCATCGAGCGAGTCGATCAGGTAGTCGAACGACACACGGTATTCGCCGGGACGTGTGTCGGGAATCCGAACCCGAAGCCGTGCGGTGTCCTTGATCCGGGTGACCCGGATCAGCGAGTCGGAATAGACCGTGCGGGTGAAACGGCGACGGGCCACGTTGTCGATCGTATCGAGTACGCCGACTTCGTACTTGTAGTAGGCGCTCTCCTCTTCGAGCAGCCGGATGGATTGTTCGACCACGTCGCTCAGCTTGGCGCTTTTGCGCCGTGAGAAGTTGCCGATAGTATAGCGGACATCTTCGGCCGTGTAACCGTAACGGCTGAAAACCGGTTCGTAAAGTTCGAGCGAGTCGAGCTTCACTCCCCGGTCCGAAACGTAGGCGTTGATGAGGTAGGCATCCCGGAAAATCCGGGCCAGCTCCTCGTCGGGGATCACCTTGTCCCGGGCGCAGGAACCGAGGGCGGTTGCCGCCGCGATCAGACAAAACAGACGGATCAATCGTTTCATATCATAGTTTGTTGTTTTTCATCACACTCCGCACGGTCAGCTCCGAAATCGCCAGAATTACCGCCCCGAAAGCCGCCGCAACGATCAGCAAATCGCTCCAGCGCATCTCTACGGGATAGCTGTATAACAACAACGTATCGACCGGGATGCGAATCATTCCGAAATGTTGCTGTGCCAGGCAGAAGCCTACGCCCAGCACGGCTCCTATCGACGCCCCCAGACCGCCGATCAGGAGTCCTTCGCCGACGAAGATCGAACGAATGAGCTTCGTATCGGCGCCCAGGGCACGCAGCGTGGCCACATCGTCCCGTTTCTCGATCATCAGCATCACGAGGGTCCCGACTACCGAGAACGAGGCGAGCACCAGGACCAGCAGCGAAATGAAGAAAACGCCCCATTTCTCGTAGGCAACCAGTCGGAAGAAGAGGGCGTTCATCTCGTCGCGGGTGCGCACCGTGAAATCGTCGCCGACGATTCCGGCGATTTCACGCCGGACCTTTTCCGCGTCCGCACCGTCGGCTACGCGCACCGAGATCGCCGATATGCGTCCCGGACGATCGAAAAGTTCCTGGGCTGCACGCAGGGAGGTAAGTGCGTATTCATTCTCGCTTTCCAAATCGAGAAAGAAGAGTCCTCCGACGTCGAGCCGCCGCACCGAATATCCATCGACGGGAAGCAACGACGAGAAACTGCCGCGCCGCAGGGCATAGACGGCGACTTCGGCACGGACCAAAGACCGGATTCCGAGCGTGCGGGCCATGTCGCGTCCCAGCACCAGTCGGTCGAGATCGCCCGTGCGAACGCTCCAACTGCCCAGCGGGATCGTTTCCTCGATCGGGAACACTTCTGTATAACGGTCGTCCACGCCTCGCAACGTGGCCATCGTCTGCAAACCGTCCCGTTCGAGCAAAACCTGCTGTTCGAGCAGGTACGAAACGACCCCGACCCCTTTCACGCGGGTCAGCGCCAGACTGTCGATTTCCGCAGATGCGAAGGTCTGCCCTTCACGGGGGGCAACGGTCAGATCGGCATCGAAGGCCGAAGACATGGACTTGGCGAAATCTCCGAAACCGTTCAGCACGGACAGCAGCACGATCATCGCCGCAACGGGCATGGCGAACGAAAGAACGCTCACACCCGCAATAACGTTGATCACCGAACGGGATTTCGGTGAAAATAGATAGCGGCGGGCAAAGAATCGGGTGAGCATCGGCCTTCGGCGGATCGCAGGTTACTCCTCGCGGTGCATCGCCCGGTCGATCTGCTCGATGTACTCCAGCGAATCGTCCAGGAAGAACTGGATTTCGGGGACCGTCTTGAGCTGGTTCCGAATCCGCTGACCCAATGCCCGGCGCAGGAACCAATTGTGCTGCTCCAGCGTGGCCATGACAGCGGCATTCTGTTCGAAGGGAAAGACGCTGACGTAGATCTTGGCGTATGAAAAATCGGGCGAAACCCGCACGGCGGTTACCGTCACGAGCACTCCCCGTACGATTTCGGCCCCCTCCTTCTGGAAGATTTCGGCCATGTCGCGCTGAATCTGTTTGGCGATCTTTTGCTGGCGTGTAGTTTCCATATTTCGGTTATTTTGTGACTCCTTTGTAATTGAAAACCTCCTTGTTCTTGTCCCGCTTGGGCGGACGGTTGTTCCACTCCGTGAAACCGGACTTGTTGAAACGGTAGCTGACGCCGATGCTGAAGGTCAGGTTATCGAGCGGGGATCGCTGGGGGGTAGTATAGAATGGATTTTCGTAGCCGTCCGTCGTATTTCCCGCATACTTGTTGTGATTGCGCAGCAGGTCCGAATAGCCGAAGTAGTAACGCACCCGAACGCTGAACTCCAGTTGCTTCACCAGTACGGCGACACCGCCGCCGCCCGCCAGACCGTACCCCCACCGGTTGTCGCGGACCACTTTGAAATCATATTCTCCCCGCCAAGGACCTTTGGACTGCTCCGGAGATACCGTCGAACCTTGTTCGTTGATGAATGTCGAGGAGATGTTGTAGGAGAAAAAGACCGCCGCATCGAGATAGACGCGCATCCGGTTTTTGAACAGGTAGATGTGCGGCTGCCAGACGATCGGCAGCATCAGCGACTTGACGCGGCGCGTGTACCATTGGTATTTGGCCGGGTCCTCTTCGGTCGGATTCTGAAGAAACGAGAATCCCCGTTGCAGATATTCGAAATCGATGCCGAAACCGCCTACGAAACGCTGGGGTCCGTAATAGCGCCACGTTACGCCCGCCGTGTAGCATCCCCAGACCGCCCGGGTTTCCTGGTCGGGATAAAACCGGGCATTGCCGTAGCCGTAACCGCCCGTTACGCCCAGCGTATGCTGTGCCGCCGCTGTGCCGCCGCACAGCACCGCTCCGAGGAACAGGCATATCATTCCTAAACGCCTCATCATCTCAATCCGTTCATCATCGTGTTCATACCGCTGTTGAATCCTCCGCCCATGGTGCTCGTCGTGTTCGAGGTATTGCTGTTGGTGTTCCGCCTGGGATTCTTGGCCCGCTCTTCCAGCACCTTTTGCAAGCGCAGGGCTTCGCGTTTTTCGAGCAGCTCGGCGAGGGATTGCATCGTTACCGGCGCGAATACCTTGTTCATATCGATAGTAAGCTCCACTTCCCAGTTCTCCTTCGCCGCGAAGGTATCGATGTTTTTATCGTCCATATAGTATTCGGCCCGCTCGGGCTGCCGCCGTTCCACCAGATTGCCCGTGTCCCAGCGACCGTTATCGTTCATGTCCTCGATGATGCGGAACTTCACGTTGCCGGCCGGTACGTAATTGAAACGGCATACTCCGCTGTGCACGCCGGTTTTTTCCTGAAGGAGTTTTCCCGATTCGTTCAGCAACTGCACGATGTAGCTCGCCTCGTCGCTTTTACCGACCACATTGACGATGAACGTAGCGAATTTCTCGGGATCGACACCCGTGTAATTGACTGCGATCGAATCGTTTTGCTGCTCCGCCACATCTGCCAACGCTCCTTTGGGGATGGTCAGGGCATAATTGTTTTTCAATTGCCAGGGAACATCCAGCCACCAGCGCCGCATGTTGGCCGTATCCTGCTGCCATCGGATCCGGATCGGACGCGGTTCCTCCTTCTCCATCTGTTCTGTCAGCACGACGGCAGCCGAGTCGAACCGGACCAGCGGGTAGTCGAATTCGACGTACAGCTTGGTTTCGGGGGTAACGGAACCGGTCGTGGAAAACTTGTAGGTAAACGTACTCGGCTTCTCCGGTTCGACCCACTCTTCGCCGGCAGCCAGTGTCTTCTCTTTCTCCTTTTCGAGCTGCTCTCGCTCTTTGGCCTCCTCTTTCGATTCGATATACCGCCAGGCCAGTTTCAACTTCTCGGTCGAGGGAAGCAGCCGGTCGAGGGAGTCGTGCTTCATGTAGGTAATTTCTCCCCGGATGGTATCGGGCAGACTGGCCGAAGGAACGTCGAACCACAACGCGATCGTATCGCGGTTGCGTGATTGAGGCTCAATGATTACGCGGTCGGCAGGGATGCTGTCGAACACGATGCTGTCGATCCGGGGATGGCCCGCATTGAAATAGAGGAGCGCCTTGTGCTGCACCGGACGTTCCGATTCGCGCAGGTATTGCCGACCGAAAGCCTCGTCGGTAAACATTCGGAAGTAAAGCTGCGGGTCGGCCGTCACGTAGCGGCGGATCGAGTCGTACCAGATGCCGAAGTCGGGCAGCTCAGCGGGGTTGTACGTTCCCGTGAGAAAGCCTACCTGATCGACCGAAGGTTCGTAAATCTGGTTGTTGTTCTTATCTTCGAAGGCATAGACCCGGTAGGGAATCGGCTTGAGGTTCTGGGCGATGAAAATACCGTTGGTTTCCGCACGGGCGATCACCGCAGGCTGGTATTTGAACATCGTCGAGTCGTATTCGGGAACATCCTCCACCGAATCGGCCGGAAAGAAGCAAATGAAACTTTTGGCTACGCTGTCGGCCGTGTAGCTGTCGGCCGTATATCCCGAAACGACCATCGAATCCACCTCCGGGCCGGTCGAGAAGACGTAACGCATCGAGTAGAGCGGATTGCCCTCGTTGTTGTCGCGCACGGCACTGCCGAAATTCAGCGCGTAGGTCGTGTTCTCCTTGAGCGTATCCTTGATCTGGATCAGGATGCCCCGGCCCCGGATCGAAAGCTGGGGTTTCTTCTTCATCTGGGGCGACGTGAAAAACTCTTTTTGCTGGTCCTTGAGCTGCACGAATTCGTCGAAAGTGACGTAAATCTTCCTGGCGGTGAAGTTGGTCGTGAAGTTGTCCGGCAACATCGACACGATCACCGGGGGAAGGGTGTCGATCGGGCCGCCTTCGAGGTTCATGACGGTCGCGCAGCGCCACAGGAACGCCGGGCAGAACATCGCAAGGACGCAGACCCGAAGCCAGACGATCGCTTTATGGTTTTGTCGTTTCATATCGTTTTTCTGTTATCGAAACAAGGACGAGCGGGCGCCGGAAACTGCCGGTTCGTCGGGAGTGTCCGGATTCGGATTATCGGGCACATCCGGGTTTTCCGGGGTGTCGGGATTTTCGGGCGTATCGGGATCGTCCGGAGCTGGTGTGTCCGGGGTATCCGGGTCGTCAGGCGTACCGGGATCGTCGGGATTCGGGTCTTCCGTTCCCGGATTGTTCGGATTGTCCGGGTTATCGGGCGTGTCGGGATTTTCAGGATCAGGATCCGGTTCCGGCTCGGGTTCCGTATAAAAGTCGTTGCACATGATCCACTTGCCCTTCAGGAAACGTTTGCCTTTTTCTTTCGGGTAAAAGGTTACGCTCACGTGCATCTGCGGAAGATTCTCCCCGATGGCCTGCTCGGTGAATCCGTAAAGCCGATTCGACTGGTCCACGGCCAGGATGAGAAACCGGGGGCCGTTGAGCTGCATCGCCAGCCAGTTTTCCGTTGCCGTCGATCTCGTACGGCTCGCCCTGGGCGATCGGCCGCAGCTTCTCGCCGGTTCTCCGGGAGGCTGATTATTCCGGCCACGGCGTCCTCGTAAGAGAGCACGCTCCATTCGGTTGTGTCCGCGTCGAAGGCATAGGCCAGCATATCTTCCCGGGGGATGGGGGTCTTGACGGTACCTTCCTGCGCCCAAGGCCGGAGCACGTAGAATGTTTCGTAACCGATCGACTTGAAACATCCCGTCCCCGCCAGGGCTGCGGCCACCGCGACGAAAGTCAGTATCTTGAACTTATGCTTTTTCATGGGTTTCATTCCGATTTTTCAGCTCTTCGAGCAGCTCTCCGACCGTTTTCCCCAACACCGGATGGCGGTAGTCGCGCATCCATTCGCACAGGGGGACGAGCACGAATTCGCGCTCCTGGATCAACGGATGGGGAACGGTCAGCCGCTCGGTGCGAATCACGCGGTCGTCGTAGAAGAGTATGTCGATGTCGATCGGGCGCGACGTATATCGGGCACCGGTCCTTTGTTTGAGCGACTGTTCTGCCTCGCGGTCGCGCCCCAGTTCCCGCTCGATCGCCTGTAAAGCGTCGAGCAACTGTTCGGGCGTCAGGTCGGTATCCACCTCGAGGACCTGGTTGGAAAACTCCTCTTCGGCATCGAAACCCCATGCTCGGCTCTTGTAACGGTGCGAACAGCGCATGACGGGTCCGGCGTGCTGGTTGATCAGCCGCTGTGCGTTTTGCAGGCGGGTCTTTACGTCGCCCACGTTTCCTCCGGTCAGTATGATCGCTCTTGCCATAATTACAATTTTTTAATCATCTTACTCACGCTCAATGCGAAATGGGTGAACACGATGGTCGGGTTCCCGTTTTGCCGGATCTGGGCCATCGCCGATTCGGCCTCCGCGACCAGCGATTCGATGTTCTGGTTTCCGATGAACGGAGCGAAATTGCGGCAGAACTTCGCCTCCTCACCCCACAGGCAGGAGATTTCGCCCAGTCCCGCATGCAGCAGGTAGCTCTCCCGCAAAAGACGCACCGCATCGGTCAGGAAAGCCCGCTGCTGCTCCCGCGAAAGTTGGGCCACCTCTTCGGCCCAGGCCATCAGTTCGAGGTGCTTGTCGTTGTAGCTCAACCGCATGAGCGAACAGAAAAATTCGAAATCGTCTTTGCGGAGTTCGTTCCCTTCGCCGCGCAGCAGATGCTCCAGTTCGATCAGGTCGCCCGCAGCCAGCCGGGTAAAGGTACGAATTTTCTCCGGATCGCGCTCCCCTCGGCGTTCGAGCTCCGCACGAACCTCTTCATCGGTCAGCCGGGGTACGACCACCTCCTGCGTTCGTGACAGAATCGTGGGCAGCAACAAGTCGGGACGCTCGCTCACCAGCACGAAGAGCGTCTTTTCCCACGGCTCTTCGAGAATTTTCAGAATCTTGTTGGCCGCCTCCTCGTTCATCGTTTCCGGAAGCCATACGATCACGCACTTGTACTTGGCGGCAAAGCTCTTGAACGAGAGCTTGCGGATGATACCGTCGGCTTCGCGGGCCGAAATCGCCCCTTTGAGTGTCCGGCCCAGGTCGAGGCGGTCGTACCACTCCTGCGGCGAGAAATAACCGTTTCGCTCGCTGACGACCTGCCGCCAGAGCGGCATGAAGTCGTCGCTCAAAACCGCTTCTCCCGATTTTTTACCCTGTTTATTGACCGGGAAGACGAAGTGCAGGTCGGGGTGCGCCAGACCGGCGATCTGCCGGCAGTTGGGACATTCGCCGCACGAATCACCGTCGCGGCGGTTCGTACAGTTGAGGTACTGTACATAAGCCAATGCCAGCGGAAGAGCCCCGGCTCCGGGACGTCCCGTGAAGAGCTGGGCGTGGCTCACCCGTCCGGCATCGACCCCGCGCACCAGATGACGTTTCAACTCCCGCTGACCGATGACCTCCGAAAACCGCATTTTACTCCCTGTTCCGCTGCATCCGCCGGAGCCGCTGCCGGACCGCGATGCATAGCATCGCCACCAGAACCAGTCCCAGCGTCAGCGTGCGATCGCGGCCGGGTTCCCACGAAAGGGCCATGACTCCGGTCATGAGCAGCGTGCCGCTGAGCAGCAATATAATCAATTTTTCACTCATCTTTCGTTGTTATTTATGCCCCGGTGCATTGCGGAACGGACCAGTGCCCGAAGGTCGATCTTCTCCCGCCGCACGGCATAGTAAAAGTAGAGCAGCAACAAGGCCGCGTAGCAAGCATATCTGGGTACAGCCGGAGCGACATGGTCATCCACGACGACACTCACGCCGTATAGAACCAGCGCCAACGCCACATATCCCAAAATCCGTCCGGTCTGGTAAGGCATGGGATAAAAACGGCGGTTGAGCCAAAAACTTACCGCAACCATCGCCGCTTCGCTGACTAAACGAGCCCAGGCTGCTCCGTAGTATCCCCAGCGGGGAATAAATGAGAGGCTGCATCCGATCGTAAATATCAGGCCCACAAAGGTAACCACGATAGCCAGCGAGGTTCGCTCCTCCCGTTTGTACCAGAACGACAGATTGAGCCATACGCCGTTGAGGACGTTCGCACCCAACACCACCGGTAAAATGCCGATTCCTTCGCGGAAATCCTTGCCGACGATGAGTCCGAAAAGATCCCGGAAAAAAGCGATTCCCAGGAATATGAACATCGACACCAGCACGTAGTATTTAAGTGCTGCGGCATTTCATCTGCAAAAAGTCCGATTTTTTATAATCGGCCAGGAAGAAGGGTTCGGCGGCCAACCGGTACATCTGCACGAAAAGCATGAGCACCATACCGATTTTGACGATCGCTCCGTAAATACCCACTTCGCCCATCGCACCTTCCGGTACGAGGTACTTGATCATCTGGGGGTATATGAATTCGTTGGCCGTGCCTGCGATGCCGCTGACCATCAGCGGCAGTGAATAGACGAGCACCCGCCGCAGCAACTTGCCGTCGATACGGGGCAGAGTGCGGTTCGTCGTGGTGAGAATTGCCAATAGGGTGAGCAGGCTGGCGATCAGGTTGCCCACGAAGACCCAGCCTACGCCGAACGATGTTTCGTAAAAGCCGGCAAGACCGAAGGCCACTGCCAAAACTACCGTAATTACGACGCTGAAGGCCTTGAACCCGACATAGGTCAGGGCCCGTCCCTGTTCCCGCAGGCGTGCAAAGGGAATCGCCGTGCAAACGTCGAGGAAAATGATCGCCGCGACCCATACTACGAAGTCGGGGTTTGCGGCGTAATCCGCTCCCATCCACTCGGAAACCGTCGTGCGGAAGAGGGTTACCAGCCCGAAAAAAAGCAGGGCTGCCAGGGAAGTGATGCCCCATGTGGTAGCGAACAATCGCCGTTTGGCGGCCGTCACGTCGCCGCCCGCTTCGTCGGCTTTGGCTGCAAAACGGAAGTATCCCGACTCCATTCCCATCGTCAGGATCACGAGAGCGAATGGAATCAGGGCATATACGTCCACGGTGATCCCGTAAATGCCCGGGTCGAACACCCGGGTGAAATAGGGTGTCAGCAGGTAGTTCAGGAATCGTACGACGATCGTACTGATGCCGTATATGGCGGTCTGTTTTGCGAGTTTTTCGAGCATAAGTCCTTATGGAGGACAAATGTACGAAATTTATTTCGCTTTCGGTTATGAAGTTCCGATTTTCTTCTTCTCAGATAAAGAGAGCTTAGGCAGAGCAATGGGAAAGGAGTACCGCGCCTGTCTGGCTGTCCAGGATGAGAACTTTGCGAAAGCAATCATGAAGGAGGTATAGCGATTGTCAAAATTAAGAGTACATGAGCTGGCCAGAGAGCTTGGACGACAGAACAGAGAAGTGATCGAGTTTCTGAAATCAAAAGGCGTTGATGTGAGAAGCCATATGAGTATGGTGGATGAGCCTGCGGTTTCGGAAGTAAAGAATAGATTCAGAAAAGACAATAATAACAGGGGAAAGGAGCATATTGCGAAATTGGAGACTCCCAAGACAGAAGAAAAGGTTGTAACAGCAAAATTAGAAGGAGATAAAACTGAAACACCTAAAAAGAAAAAAAATATTATCCGCGTTTTTCATGCACAGAATGCAAGTGACGGAGGAAAAACAAGAAAGAAACCTGTGAAAGCTGAAGGCGAGAGAACAGGTTCACCAAGAAATGCAGAAGGAAGAAATTCCGACAGTTCAAGAACAGACGGTGACAGACCAAGAAGAAATAATAATGACCGCCCAGGTACAGGCAACAGAAGACCGGACGGACAGAACCGTCAGGGAAGACCTCAGGGTGAAGGAAGATCCCAGGGAGATAACCGCCAGGGAGGACGTTTTGGCCAGGGAAGAAACCAGGGCGAAGGAAACCGTCAGGGAAGACCTCAGGGCGAGGGAAGATCCCAGGGAGATAACCGCCAGGGAGGACGTTTCGGCCAGGGAAGATCCCAGGGCGATGGTCAGGGCCGTCCGGGCGGAAGATTCCAGGGCGATGGAAATCGTCAGGGAGGACGTTTCGGACAGGGAAGACCACAGGGAGATGGAAACCGTCAGGGAGGAAGACCGCAGGGCAATGGCCAGGGTCGTCCGGACGGAAACAGAAGTGAAGGACGTGACGGACGCTTCGGCGGCAGTCAGGGACGTCAGGGACAGCGCCAGAATACAAGAAAGAATGACGATATGGCATTTGCACCGGAACTGACAAAGACTTCCAAAGACAGCAAGAGAGAAAGAGACAGAGAGAACAAAAACAAGAAAAAAGATTTTGATAAGACACAGAGTGGCGGACGCAGACCAAATCAGGGTGGATTCAATAAGAATTCCAGAATCCCGAAAGCTCTGCAGAAACCGGCTCCGCAGCCAAAACAGGAAGAGAAGAAACCTGAGGTTAAGGAAATCACACTTCCGGAGAAGATGACGATCCGCGAACTGGCAGAAGCTATGAAAATGCAGCCGTCAGTAATTGTGAAGAAGCTCTTTATGCAGGGTATGATGGTTACCGTAAACCATGAGATCGATTTTGAGAAAGCTCAGGAGATTGCTCTGGAATATGATATCATCGCAGAACCGGAAGAGAAGGTAGACGTTATCGAAGAACTCCTCAAAGAGGATGAAGAAGACGAAAAAGATATGGTTTCAAGACCACCTGTAGTCTGTGTTATGGGGCACGTTGACCATGGTAAAACATCTCTTCTGGATGCAATCCGTAAGACAAATGTAACACGTGGAGAAGCCGGCGGTATCACACAGCATATCGGTGCTTCTGTAGTAGAGGTTGGCGGACAGAAGATCACATTCCTGGATACACCTGGACATGAAGCTTTCACAGCTATGCGTATGCGTGGTGCAAACTCCACAGATATTGCAGTTCTGGTTGTAGCAGCTGATGATGGTGTGATGCCTCAGACAGTAGAGGCTATCAGCCATGCGAAGGCGGCAGGCGTTGAGATCATAGTTGCAATCAACAAGATTGATAAGCCAAGTGCTAATATTGAGCGTGTAAAACAGGAACTTTCTGAATATGAACTGATCCCGGAAGACTGGGGCGGAAGTACGATTTTTGTTCCTGTATCCGCACATACAGGAGAGGGAATCGATACTCTTCTTGAGATGATCCTTCTTACAGCCGAGGTATGTGAATTAAAGGCAAATCCGAACCGTTCCGCAAGAGGTCTTGTAATCGAGGCTCAGCTTGATAAAGGTAAAGGTCCGGTTGCCACGATCCTTGTCCAGAAAGGTACTCTTCATGTGGGAGACTTTATTGCAGCAGGAGCATGCAATGGTAAGGTTCGTGCCATGATGGATGATAAGGGACGCAGGATTAAAGAAGCAGGTCCTTCTACTCCTGTAGAAATCCTGGGACTTGGTGATGTGCCGAATGCAGGTGAAATTCTTCTTGCATTTGACAGTGATAAGGAAGCCAAGAACTTTGCAGGTGCATTTGTATCTGAGAACAAGAACCGTCTTCTTGAGGAGACTAAGGGCAAATTATCTCTGGATAATCTCTTTGATCAGATTCAGGCAAGCGATCTGAAGGAACTTCCGCTCATTGTCAAAGCAGATGTACAGGGATCTGTGGAAGCTGTAAAACAGAGTCTGACCAAACTTTCCAACGAAGAAGTGGTTGTAAAGGTGATCCATGGCGGTGTTGGTGCGATCAATGAGTCTGACGTAAGTCTTGCGGCTACATCAAATGCGATCATTATCGGCTTTAATGTCCGTCCGGATGCAACCGCAAAACAGCTTGCTGAGCAGGAAGGTGTAGATCTTCGTCTGTATAGAGTTATTTATCAGGCAATCGAAGATGTAGAAGCTGCCATGAAGGGTATGCTTGATCCTATATTTGAGGAGAAAGTTATCGGTCATGCGGAAGTGCGTCAGCTGTTCAAGGCATCCGGTATTGGTACGATTGCAGGAAGCTATATTCTGGATGGTATCTTCCAGAGAAACTGCAAGGTTCGTATTTCCAGAGAAGGCGAGCAGATATTTGAAGGTGAGCTTGCATCCCTGAAGAGATTCAAAGACGATGTTAAGGAAGTTAAGGCAGGATACGAATGTGGCCTTGTATTTGACGGATTTAACGATGTGAAAGAGGAAGATAAAGTAGAAGCTTATATCATGGTAGAAGTACCGAGATAGTAATGGTTTATAAAGGTAGGGTGCGCGATTCATAGTGTCAGGTACAGTGTGGTGCGCACCTTGACTTGAT
>ENA-OPYT01000292-OPYT01000292.1-human-gut-metagenome-genome-assembly--contig:-NODE-292-length-15861-cov-42.129274_pt1 | contig 15861 bp, 10 predicted proteins | sample MGYA00242636_ERZ504480 | MGnify/ENA primary metagenome ERZ504480 (study PRJEB26092, sample SAMD00036228) | human gut metagenome | host: Homo sapiens | study: EMG produced TPA metagenomics assembly of...
ACATAGTCCACTGGAACACGAGCCGGAGGCAGGTAAGATTGAAGGGCCTGACCCCGGAGGAGTTCCGGAATCAGGCCCTCGCGGCCTAGTCGCTATTTAGGGCGTCCAAGATTTGGGACGCAGTTCACAAGCGGTCCGGGCTTAATAAACGATGGTGCTCCATGGCGGATTCGAACCGTCGACCTTGGGATTAGAAGTCCCCTGCTCTATCCAACTGAGCTAATGGAGCATATAACCGCACACCCAAGCAAGCGCAAGCCTGTCAGGCGCAAGTAATTATAACCTAGTTGAACTGCTCGCGGTACGCCTTGCAGACCTCATCGACCGGGCCATCCATGCGAAGGTCACCCTTCTCAATCCAAACGGCACGCTGGCAGATGCGCTCAACCTGCTCCATGGAGTGCGAAACGAACAGAACCGTCACGTCGCCGCTCTGGATAAAGTGCTGGATGCGGGCCTCGCACTTCTGCTGGAAGAACACATCACCGACGGACAGCGTCTCGTCAACGATCAGAATATCGGGCTCGGTAATCGTCGCGATTGCAAAGGCAATACGCGCAACCATGCCCGAGGAGAAGTTCTTAAGCGGCATGTCGACAAAGTTCTGAAGCTCAGCGAACTCGATAATGCCGTCAAAGTTGACGTCGATGAACTCCTTGGTATAGCCGAGCAGGGCGCCGTTCAGATAGATGTTCTCGCGGGCGGTCAGCTCGGGATCAAAGCCGGCACCAAGCTCAATCAGCGGCGCGATGTTACCGTGCACCTTAACGCTGCCCTCGCTTGGCTCAAGCACGCCAGCGATAATCTTGAGCATCGTAGACTTGCCGGAGCCATTGGTGCCAACCAGACCCACGACCTCGCCACGATGAATATCAAACGAAATATGCTTAAGCGCCCTAAACTCCTCAAAGAACAACTCGTGCTTGGCAAGCTTGATGAAGTACTCCTTGAGGTTGGTCAGCGACTCGGACGCCATGTTAAAGATCATGGTGACGTCGTCGACCTCGACAGCCAGAGGCTGCTCGCTGTAATCAACAACAGATTCAGTCATCACAGCACTCCTTAGATGTAGAGGATGAACTTGCGCTCGGACTTATGGAACACGGTATAGCCAATAACAAGCGCAAGGACCGCCCAAGCAGCGCACATACCAAACGTCATAAGCGAGGGCGTAGTTTGGAACAGAAAGATATCGCGCATAAACTGCAGGTAGTTGTACATGGGGTTCGCATACATCAAGATACGCACGAGATGCGGCATTTGCGCAATATAGTCAGTCGTCCAGAAGATGGGCGTAATATAAGTCCACGCCGTAATGACTACGCTCCACAGATGCATAACGTCGCGGAAAAAGACCGTAAGGGCAGAGAGCATCATGCCCAGGCCCATGCAGAAGCACATAAGCAGCAGCAGGCAAACCGGCAGCAGAATCAGGTGCCAAGAAGGCATAACGCGGAACCACAGCATGACGATGGCGACGGCGACCAGCGAGAAGGCAAAGTTCACCAGCGAGAAAAGCACTTTCTGCACCGGGAAGACCCAGCGGTGCACCTTAACCTTCTTGAGCAGAGGGGCAGCACCCACGATCGACGTTAGGGCCTGGTTCGTGGACTCGGACATGACGGCAAAGGTAACGTTACCCACGATCAAGTACAGCGGGTACATCTCGGGCGTCATTGATCCATTGCGGCCCTGGCCAAAAATCGTCGAGAACACGATGGCCATGACGATCATCATCAGCAGCGGGTTGAGAACCGACCATGCGACGCCCAGAACGCTACGGCGATACTTGATCTTAAAATCCTTGGTAACCAGCTGACGAAGGATAAACGCATCCTTCTCAAATTCGTTCTTAGCAAACGTCGCAGGCAGACTGCGAGTTTCTTGTTGCTTTGTCTGATCCGACACGGATGCAACTCCTTTACTCGTAATCGTTGACAAACGAACAGTATAGACCCGACGGCCATGCAAACGATTCGCGCAACAAAACTGGAGAACTAACCCACATCTTAGGATGCCAAGCCCAAACGGCTATACTTTCAAGGATTGAATGTATAAGGAGCATTGAGTGAATTCTGAATCCATCGCCGTCATCATCCCCTGCTACAACGAAGCGCTCACGATCGGCAAAGTCATCGACGACTTTCACCGCGAGCTTCCGCAAGCGACGGTCTATGTCTATGACAACAACTCGTCGGACGATACCTCACGCATCGCCACCGAACACGGCGCCACGGTCCGCTTTGAGCCCCGTCAGGGAAAGGGCAACGTATGCCGCCAGATGTTTCGCGACATCGACGCCGATTGCTACCTGATGGTCGACGGAGACGACACCTACCCCGCCGAGGCGTCCAAAGCCCTCTGCGAGCCCATCCTTAACGGCACAGCCGACATGACCGTAGGCGATCGTCTCTCAAATGGCACCTATGCCGAGGAAAACAAGCGTGCCTTCCACGGCTTTGGTAATAATTTGGTCCGCTCCATGATCAAGTGGATCTATGGCTACAGCTTCGATGACGTCATGACCGGCTACCGCGCCATGAGCCGCCCGTTCGTTAAAACCTTCCCTGTGCTTTCCGAGGGCTTCCAGATCGAAACCGAGCTCTCGATCCACGCCGTCGACCACCGCTGGCGCATCAAAGATGTGCCCATCGAGTACCGCGACCGTCCGGAAGGTTCCGAGTCCAAGCTCAATACCGTGAGCGACGGCATTAAAGTCGTTGCGATGATCGGCACGCTGTTCAAGGACTACCGCCCGCTGAAGTTCTTCAGCCTCGTCGCGCTTCTGTTTGCGGTGATCGGCCTCGCCTTGGGCATGCCCATCGTTGTCGAGTATTTCCAGACCGGCCTCGTTCCGCGCTTCCCCACCGCCATGCTCGCCGCGTCGTTTATGTTCCTGTGCGGTCTGAGCCTTGCGACCGGCTTCATCCTCGATTCCGTGGCAAAGGTCGAAAAAAAGCAGTGGGAGGTCAACGTGTACAGCAAATACGCCTACGACGACCAGCCCGGCCACCCTACTTCCAAGCCAAGCGAGAGGTAAACCACCATGCCGCTCATCTCCATCGTCGTACCGAGTTACAACGAGCAGGAATCACTTCCGATCTTTCTCAAAGAGCTCGATGGCGTCGTTCGCATCATGACCCGGCAAGACCCCGGCATCTCCTTTGAAGCCGTCCTCATCGACGATGGCTCGGCAGACAAAACGCTCGCCGTCATGAAGGCGGAAGCCGCGGCGGCGCATCCATACGCCATCCGCTGGCACTCTTTCTCGCGCAACTTTGGCAAGGAGGCGGCACTACTCGCCGGACTCCAGCACGCAAAGGGCGACTATGTCGCCACCATGGATGCCGACATGCAGGACCCGCCCTCGCTCCTGCCGCAGATGTACGAAATCTTGCAGACCGAAGACTACGATAACGTCGCCACACGCAGGACCACCCGCGAAGGCGAGCCTCCCATCAGGTCGTTCTGTGCCCGTATGTTCTACAAGATCATCAACCGCATTTCCAAGGCCGACATCGTCGACGGAGCACGCGATTTTAGGCTCATGAAGCGACCTATGGTCAACGCCATCATCTCCATGGGCGAATACAACCGATTCTCCAAGGGCATTTACGGCTGGGTGGGCTTCAAGACCAAATGGCTCCCCTACGTAAACGTCAACCGCGTCGCGGGCGAGACCAAGTGGAGCTTTTGGTCGCTGCTCCTCTATTCCATCGACGGCATCGTCGCGTTTTCCACGGCGCCGCTCTCCCTCGCCGCCCTCACGGGTATCGTCTTCTGCCTCATCGCCATCATGGGATTTATCGTCATCCTGGTCAAAACGCTTGTTTGGGGCGATCCCGTAGGCGGATGGCCCTCCCTTGCCTGCCTCATTACGCTGTTTGGCGGCATGCAGCTCCTGTGCCTGGGAATCATTGGCGAGTACCTAGCAAAAGCCTACTTGGAGGCCAAGCACCGCCCCATCTATATCATTCGAGAATCCAACGAGGAATCTGATGACACGGCCCAATAACAGCACGCTCAAGAATGTGGCGTTCTACGCCGCCTGCTTCACGTTTCCCATCGCATTTTTTGTCGCACTTGCAGAGGCGGGGCATGTCTACCCCTTTGGCGACAACTCGTTTCTCACCAACGATCTCAAATACCAATACATCGACTTCTTCGCGTGGTTTCGCCGCGTCCTTTTAGGCGAGGCAAACCTTCGCTATTCCTTCTCACAGGGCCTCGGTATGAACACATGGGGGCTCTATAGCTACTACCTCGCCAGCCCCTTCAACCTGCTCTGCGTGCTGTTTCCCGCAGACAAGCTGACGCTCTTCGTATTTGCCATAACCGCGCTCAAGCTTGGCTGCACCCACATCAGCAGCGCTTGGTATGTGCAAAAGCGCTTTGACCTTTCCAAGCCCGCCGCATTCTTGCTATCCCTCTCGTTCACGTTTTGCAGCTGGACCATCAGCAACCTGCGCAACCCACTCTGGATTGATTGCCTGATCCTGCTGCCCATCTGCGCCTACGGATGCCACGAGCTCATCCGCAAGCAGTGCATGATCCGCCTCGTCATCACAACGGCGCTCAATGTCATGTTCTGCTGGTATACGGCCTACATCAGCATCCTGTTCCTCTGCATCTTCGTATTGGTCGAATTTGTCGATTATGTTGCAGAAGAAGGTTTTAGCTGGAAGCTCATGCTCGATCGGGCCCTGCGATTCGCAGGCGCCATCGTGCTCGGGCTACTTCTGTCCGCTTGGACCTTTTTGCCGACCATCCTTGCCATGTCCAAGGGCGGCCCCGTCCTAGCCCTCGGGCCGCTGCTTAAAACCAGCCTCAAATCGCTCATCAGGGGCTTTCTCCCTGGCATGTGGGTGAACAACGATAGTACACCGCAGTTCTATTGCGGCGTCATCATGATGCTGCTCGCGGTGAGCCTGCTGTTTAACCGCACGGTTTCGATCAAGACACGCATCGCAACGCTCGTCGTCACGATAATCCTGGTCGCCAGCTCCGTTTTGAGCCCGCTCGAGTACATCTGGTGCGGCATGCGCGTGCCCAACGGATTCTATTCGCGCACGACTTTCTTGCTGAGCTTCTTTGCGCTGTGGGCAGCGGGCTATTCGTTGCAGGTGTTCGAGGGCCAGCCCAAATTTCGTCATGCCTATCGACCAGCCGTCGTATTACCAATCCTGACAATCACCGCAATTGAGTTGTTTATCAACGCCCATGTGATGTGGAACCAACTGTACGCAGGCTATTCCGAAGAAGCCAACAGCACCTATGTCGCCACCGCAACCAACACGATCACAGCCATTCAAGACCAGGATTCTGCGTCATTCTACCGCATCGATCGAACGACCACGCGTGCCGATAGCGCCGCCCTCAACGAAGGCCTAGCGCTTGGGTACAACCAGTTGTCTTCGTATTCGTCTGCCAACAACCCGCAGGCCATCGCACTGCTCAACTCCCTTGGATACAGCAGCGTCGGCGAATTCTCGACCCGTTATGCCGAGCCCATTCTCGCCGTCGATGCCCTATTGGGAGTTAAGTACGCCATTCCTGAAAACGCGCCTGCAGGATACGTTTCGGCCAAGACGAATCAGGCCGACTCCACAAGCTCGGTGTACGAGAACCCCTATGCGCTCAGCATTGGCGTCGCAGCCTCAAGCGATATCCAAAACAGCACGCTGAAGAGCGAGAACCCCTTCGAAAAGCAGAACGACCTCTACAGCAAAATCCTAGGCCGCAAGGTCGAGCTCTATACCAAGATCGAGGCCGCGAGCACGGAGAATAGCGATAGCTTAAAGCAATGGAGCGTTACTCTTCCGGCAAGCTCCATCGGGTATCTCTACATCAACAAAGATGCGACCGCCGGCAGTTATTGGCCCGTCGCCCTTACCATCGACCAGCGAGCAATCGAAAACGAGGCCTGGAGATTCGACAATAATATCCGCCAGATTGCGGATGCATCGGACACCCCGAGCCAGCATACGGTGTCAATCGGAGTCGCAGAGGGCTATACAGACATGCCCCAAGACAATGAGCCGGTCTTTTACGCCCTCAATCTGGATGTTTTCGAGCAGATTATTAACGAGCTTAAGGCGAGCGAGTTTATTACGACGGTTTTTGAGGACGGAAGGATCGAAGGCGAGTATACCGCCAAGGATGACGGCAACCTGCTGTTGAGCGTTCCGTACGATGAGGGCTGGAACGCAACGGTAAACGGAACCGCCGCAGAACTAACGCCCGCCGCCGATAAGGGCTTGTCGTCCCTTAACATGCAGAAAGGCGCGAATAAGATCGTGATGACCTACAAGACTCCGGGCGCCCTTGCGGGGCTTGCAGTGAGTCTGGCGACCGCCGCCGCCCTTGTTGCAGCGGGTCTATACGCCAGGCATAAGAAAAGCCGCCGTTAACAAGCGGCGGCTTTTTCTCTCGAAAAGTTAATAACGGCTAGAGCGTCTTGAGGTACTCCCCCAGCTCTTCCTCCCAGTCGGGCATGTGGAAGCCTGCAGCCTCGAGCTTGGACAGGTCGAGCGCCGAGTGGACCGGGCGCGGGGCGACGGGGCCGGCGGCGTTCGCGTAGTAGTCGGCGGTCGAAACCGGCACGACCCTCTCGCCGTTGCCGTTGGCGGCCTCGAAGACGGCGCGGGCGATGTCCGCCCAGGACCTGACGGCGCCGGAGCCGGTGCAGTCGTAGGTGCCGTAGGGGGCGTGCGTGCCCAGCACGTGGAAGATGGCCTCGGCCATGTCGCGGGTGAAGGTCAGGCGGCCCAGCTGGTCGTCGACGACCGTGACCTGCGCGAGATTGTCCTCGGGGTCGGCGACGCGGTCGGACAGCCCCCTCATGATCTTGACGAAGTTGTGGCCCTCGCCGATTACCCAGCTGGAGCGCATGATGTAGTGGCGCGGGCACCCGGCCACGGCGATGTCGCCGGCGGCCTTGGTCTGGCCGTAGACGGACAGCGGGCTGAGGGGCTCGTCCTCGGTGTGGACCTCGGCCGTGCCGTCGAAGACGTAGTCGGAGGACACGTGGACCAGGGTGATGCCGTGCTCGGAGCAGGTGCGGGCGAGCAGGGCGGGGCCGGTCGCGTTGGCCTTCCAGGCGTTGACGCGGCCCTCGGGGGTCTCCGCCCTGTCGACCGCGGTGTAGGCACCGCAGTTGATGACGGTGCCGTAGAGCGACCAGTCGTACTTGGAGTAGGCGTCCGGGTCTGACATGTCGAAGGTGTCGATGTCGCAGAAGTCGAAGTCCTTGGCCACGCCGCGCTCCTCGGCGAGCGCGCGCACCGCATGGCCCAGCTGGCCGTCGCAGCCGGTGACGAGGGTACGCTTCGGCGCCATCGGGACGACGTCCTTCAGCATCGGGTGGTTGAGGTCGGCCTCGGAGACGGTGGCCTCCGCAAGCGGGATCGGCCACTCGATGGCGAGCTCGGGGTCGGCGAGGTTCACGAAGGTGTAGGTCCTCTTGAGCTCCAGCGACCAGTGGGCGTCCACCAGGTAGGTGTAGGCGGTGCCGTCCTCCAGGGCCTGGAAGGAGTTGCCCACGCCGCGCGGGACGTAGATGGCCTTACTCGGGTCGAGCGTGCAGGTGAACACCTTCCCGTAGGTGGCGCTGCCCTCGCGCAGGTCGACCCAGGCGCCGAAGACCGAGCCTCGGGCCACCGAGATGAACTTGTCCCAGGGCTCGGCGTGGATGCCGCGGGTGACGCCGCGGCTGTCGTTGTAGGAGATGTTGTTCTGGACGACCCTGAGGTCGGGGATGCCCAGGGCGGTCATCTTGGCGCGCTGCCAGTTCTCCTTGAACCAGCCGCGCGAGTCGCCGTGGACGGCGAGGTCGACGACCTTCAGGCCCTCGATGCCGGTCTCGGCGACGGAGAGGTCCTTCTCGAATGCGATGTCTGCCATGTGGGAAAAGCTCCTATCGAAGAGGTTGGGTAACCGGGGGCGCCCGCGCGGGGACGCAGGATCATCCCCATGCCCTGCGGCCCCGCGCGGGCGCCCCGCGGCGCGGTTCGCCGGGATGCGGTCTTACTGGCCCTGTGCGCGGTAGCGGGCCTCGGTGGCCTCCTTGGCCGGGCGCCACCAGGACTCGTTGGCCACGTACCAGTCGATGGTGGCCTTGAGCCCCTCGGCGAAGTCGGTGTGGGCCGGCCTCCAGCCCAGCTCGCGCTGGAGCTTCGTGCTGTCGATGGCGTAGCGGCGGTCGTGGCCGGGGCGGTCGGCGACCCAGTCGAAGTCCTCGGGGTCGCGGCCCATGGCCGTAAGGATCATGCGCAGGACCGTGATGTTGTTCCTCTCCCCGTCGGCTCCGATGAGGTAGGTCTCCCCCGTGCGGCCCTTGGTCAGGATGTCCCAGACGGCCGAGGAGTGGTCCTCGGTGTGGATCCAGTCGCGGACGTTCTCGCCGCGGCCGTAGAGCTTGGGGCGCACGCCGTCGATGATGTTCGTGATCTGGCGCGGGATGAACTTCTCCACGTGCTGGTAGGGTCCGTAGTTGTTGGAGCAGTTGGAGATGGTCGTGCGCAGGCCGTAGGTGCGGGTCCAGGCGCGGACCAGCATGTCGGAGGACGCCTTGGTGCTCGAGTACGGGCTGCTCGGGTGATACGGCGTCTCCTCGGTGAACTTCGCCGGGTCGTCGAGCGCAAGGTCGCCGTAGACCTCGTCGGTGGAGACGTGGTGGTAGCGGACGCCGTATTTGCGGACGGCCTCCAGCAGGCGGAAGGTTCCCTCGACGTTGGTGCGCAGGAACGGCTCCGGGTCGGCGATGGAGTTGTCGTTGTGGGACTCCGCAGCATAGTGGACGATCGCGTCGTGGCCGGGGACGATCCTATCGAGCAGCTCCGCGTCGCAGATGTCGCCCACGACAAGCTCCACGCGGTCGGAGGGCAGCCCCGCGATGTTCTCGGGGTTGCCGGCGTAGGTCAGCTTGTCCAGGACGGTGACGTGGACGCCCGGGTGGTTGTCGACCACGTAGTGCACGAAGTTGCTGCCGATGAAGCCGCAGCCGCCCGTGACGATGATGTTCTTAGGTTCAAAAATCTCAGACATGAATCTCCTTTTTTCGCCTACTAGAGATGTAAGTACTTAAACATTTGAACATATGAGCCTTCAGCAGAATCAGAATCTTCTCCTGCAGGTTTGTTTCTTATGCCAAACTCTCTGTATCCCATGCGACTATAGAACTCAATAAGACCAGGCTCATTGACAGAGTCCAGAAACACAAACCTTCCGCCAACAAGACGCTGTATGTCAGAAATAGACTTTTCAACGAAAGCCATGAGTTCTTCACCGGTTACGCGACCTATACCTGAATCGCTTTTCCCAAATTGCGCCAACAGAACACAAGGCAAATCAAAACAACCAGTTTCTGGTCTAAGTTCACCAAAAGAAGCCAACTTCTTGTGAGCTGTTTTTGAAACGACATTCTCAGGAATGGAGGCAATCTTTAGAGCAAGGGCATAAAAGCCAACTAAAGCGGCCGCATCTGTATCAAATACAAGATAAGAGGCACAGAAACCCCTCAGGTTAAAATCAAACGTGTTATAACGAACAAAATCCTCTATATCCTTGTTACGTTCACAGCGAAAAGAGGAGAGAACGTCCGAAACCTCGTCCTCTCCTCGCGCATTAAGTAATTGGAGTAAAGAATACGATACAAGCGCCATTTCTAGAAGCCCATCGATTTAAACAAAGAATCGATGGCCTTCTTCATGTCTGGCGTCAAAGACGGATCCGAAGGCGATGGCTTGAACTTCAAATCCTTGGTTACGCCTTCATCATATGCGTCGCACAACGCCTTTACGCCCTGAGGAGAGAGCATCCTAATCGGTGTTTTTAAACTTGAAGTAGCCATATGCCCTCCTTCCCTTAAAAATATCTACTTAGATTATAACCGAAAATACGAACACATATTCGAATTGCCCGATTATCATGAAATTCTAACGCAGCTTCTTACTTCGCTTGCTGCTCAAGGCGCTTTACAAGCTGTTCCTCAGAATGGACAAACTCAAATGGTTCATACTCGCCATATGCGGAAGGACGACTGATGTTAATGAGCTGAAGGTCAGAGATGCCGAAACGATCCTCTATCCTTCGCATCATCTCGACAAGTTCCTGGCCTGGCTTAACGGCCATTACCAACGAACCTTGCTTAGAAAACCACTTAGCAACCAGATAACGCATCAGCCAACTCGCCTCCTCAGTACGAAAGGGATGAGAGCAGCTCGACGGAGAGGCCATCGCGCTCCAGAATATCAGTCATCACTCATCCCCTTTCACCAGGCAATTAGTACTCGCGCGGGCTGTTGACGATCTCGCCGGCGGCGACCTTCTTCAGGTGCTGCCCGTAGACCGACTTGCCGTAGGCCTTGGCCGCCTCCTCGAGCTCGGCGGTCGTGATCCAGCCGTTCTCCCAGGCGATCTCCTCGGGGACGGACACGGGCAGGTCCTGGGAGTGCTCCACGGCGCGGACGAACTCCGCGGCCTCGTGCAGGCTCTCCATGGTGCCGGTGTCGAGCCAGGCGTACCCGCGGCCCAGGGTCACGACGGACAGCGTCCCCTCCTCCAGGTACATCTGGTTGAGCGTGGTGATCTCCAGCTCGCCGCGCGCGGAGGGCTCCACCCCATGCGCCTTGGCGGCCACGTCGCCCGGGTAGAAGTACAGGCCGGTGACGGCGTAGGAGCTCTTGGGCTCCGCGGGCTTCTCCTCGATGGACACGGCCCTGCCCTCGCCGTCGAACTCAACGACGCCGAAGCGCTCGGGGTCGTCCACGTGGTAGCCGAAGACCGTGGCCCTCCCCGACTCGGCGTTCTGGACGGCGCGCGTCAGGTGGCGCGACAGGCCGTTGCCGTAGAAGATGTTGTCGCCGAGCACGAGGGCGCACGGCTCGCCGTCGATGAATTCCTCGCCGATGGTGAAGGCCTGCGCCAGACCGTCGGGGCTCGGCTGCTCGGCGTAGGAGAGGTTCACGCCGTAGCGCGAGCCGTCCCCGAGCAGGCGCTCGAAGTTGGGGAGGTCGGTCGGCGTGGAGATGACCAGGATGTCCCGGATGCCCGCCAGCATGAGGGTGGACAGCGGGTAGTAGATCATGGGCTTGTCGTAGACCGGCAGCAGCTGCTTGGAGGTCACGAGCGTGAGCGGGTACAGGCGCGTGCCGGACCCGCCGGCGAGGATGATGCCTTTCATAGAATTCCTCTCAGTTGACAATCGTTAGGCAAAAGCTGCTAATTGCAAACAACGATTAGACAAACATATTTATTAAAATTATATGCGCCAGCAGCGGCTTCCTCCTCATTCTCTTTAAAACGGACAGTAGAAACACGTAACTCTTTCTGCATTTATCGCGAGGTAGGAAATGAATAAGTACAATGAGCAGTGTCCAACAAACGAAAGGCAAACAATGCGAGTCGAAACAACCGGAGTATGCAGAGGAAACTGGAAAATCTACCAGCAGCTTAAAATAGAAGGCATCCATGAAGGCTCCAGCATAAAAGCTCAAGCGGCAACGGTTGACGACCGCCGTTTACCTTTGTCTCTTCTAAAATTCAAGGACAATAACGGCGAATCAGACTCATACGTTCTTGTAATCCCCGACCCCGACACCCGATCCATTAAAGTTGAGTTTAGCGAAATCGGCAAAGACGGTCGTAACCTGAGCAGCGACTCCCTTTCGCTCAATTGCAAGAACATCAAATGGGAGTCGCGTCTTAACTACAAAATTAAACCTGACATGTGCAGCAAACTCAGAAATTACGATGACGTTTCAGAGTTTGAGATGGCGACGATTGATTTTTGGCAGTGCATCGAAGATTCAAACGAGTATATCCTGAGGTGCACGGTTAGAACACCGTACCGCAACGACTCGCAAATCAAACTTCGCTGCCTCGATCGGTTCCTCAATGAGGTTGAGCTGAGCATAGTCAACTTCGGCTCAAATGTAACGAGTGTTGGATTTACATCCGAGAAAAAACAACTTGAAACACAGCTCTCGATCCGCATGCCAAAGGCGTTTGATCGTTACTACTTTATAATTGGCGATCAAAATCACCCTTCATTCAGTGCATTTGACTGCTTAACGCCTGATAAATTAGGCTTGCTTCTTGAGGAGACCAACTTCCTCTTTACCCATGCGCAGTTTGACCCTGAATACCCCGAATGGTTTACAGAGCATAAGGCAACCATTGGCGCACTGGAGAAGCAGAGAAAAATCGTCTTCAATAGCGCTCCGAAATTCAGCATCATTGTCCCTCTTTACAACACGCCCATTTCGTTTTTTAACGATATGGTCGAATCCGTAAAAAAACCAGTCTTATGCAAACTGGGAGCTCCTCCTAGTTAATGCAAGCCCTGACAATCAGGAACTAAAGGCTCGCGTTGAGCAGGAAACAGCCCGCGACAACAGAATTAAGTCAATTAATCTTACCGAAAATAAGGGTATTTCCGAAAACACAAACGCAGGCGTTGCCGTAGCTTCGGGCGATTTCGTTAGCTTCTTTGACCATGACGACATTCTTGAACCGGACTTGTTGTTCTCATATGCCGAGGCAATTGAAAACAATAATGGCGTCGATCTTCTTTATTGTGATGAAGATAAACTCATGCCCGATGGAAAGTTAGCGCAGCCGTTCTTTAAGCCGGATTTCAATATCGATCTGCTCAGAAACAATAACTATATCTGCCACATGCTTACCATCCGTAAGTCCCTGCTAGACACTCTAGAGCCGAACACAAAAGAGTTCGATGGAGCACAGGATCATAATCTGACTCTCCGCGCCGTGGAAAAGGCAAGGAAAGTTCATCATGTTGCGAAGGTTCTATACCACTGGCGCCTAAGCGAGACCTCCACCGCAGCAAATGCCGATAGCAAGCCGTATGCCACTATCGCAGGTATCAAAGCGGTCCAGAGTCATTTGGACAGGCTTGGGCTCAATGCGAAGGTCGAACAAGCGCGTCGTCCCTTTACATATAAAGTAACCTACGCTGTGCCAGATTCCCACCCACTCGTGTCAATTATCATCCCGACTAAAGACCACGCCGACATTCTGAACAACTGCATTACATCAATTGTTGAGAAATCAACGTACGACAATTACGAGCTCGTCATAATCGAAAACAACAGCACAGAAAAGGTGACGTTCGATTATTACGATAAGTTGCAAGCAAAATATCCTGACATCGTTCGTCTTGTAACTTGGGAACACGAATTCAATTTCTCCAAGCTCATGAACTTTGGCGTTGCTCACGCCAAGGGCGACTATCTCTTGCTATTGAATAACGATACTGAGGTAATTACGCCCAATTGGATCGAGACCATGCTTGGCATCTGCGCACGTGAGGATGTTGGCGCAGTCGGTGCAAAACTCTACTATCCCGACAACACCATTCAGCACGCGGGCCTATGCGTCACTGGCGGCGTGGCGGGACATCTTTGCCAGAGCATGCCAAGGAATAATTGGGGCTACTTTGCACTCAACGATGCGCAACAAGACTTCAGCGCTGTCACTGCAGCTTGCATAATGACCAAGCGTAGCGAATATGAGAAAGTCGGAGGTTTCACCGAAGAGCTTCAAGTTGCATTTAATGATGTTGACTTTTGCTTAAAGCTACGCGAGATTAACGACCTGATCGTATACACGCCCGAAGTCGAGCTCTATCACTACGAGTCGATTTCTAGAGGCGTTGAAAACAATACGGAAAAGCAGATTCGGTTCCACAAAGAAGTCGCATACATGAATTATCGCTGGGCAAAATACTATGTCGAAGGCGATCCGTACATTAACCCAAATTTCAGCGTGGGAGAACCCGGAAATCGCTACTATCATTTATAAAGTGTTAGCTTAATTCTGCGCTTTCTAATTTTAACCTTATTAAAATGCGACTAATAGATAAGGGAATCGAGGGTCAACCCTCGATTCCCTTACTATGAATAATTGCATTCCATACATGATATACAGTTAAGAAGCGTTTGTGATTCGATACACAAGCAGGCGTTGATTCCGCATGCTGGCCAGAATCCGCATCATTCCAAAGGCGTATTTAAAACCCAGCCCCACTGTGGTATAGCGGTAGTGTGGTAGTAGTTCAGCCACCAAGCAAGTGATGTTGTCCTGATGTAACCGATGTTATCCATAACCATACCGTTTCCGATATAAATAGCAATATGGCCCCAGCGGGCACCAGCACTTGTATGAGTATGCGTAGGGACCGCAACGATCATTCCAACTTTAAGCTGAGATATATCTCGGCTGTAACACCAATTCCAGAACATGTCGCATGCGTCGCCGTTGGGATATGACCCCAGCACGGGGTAAAACACATGGCTAACCCACTCCGAGCACAGTCCCGCCCCAGGAGAAGGAACGCTATGGCAACGATTAACGATCTGGGACTGCAAGGAGGCGCGCGCGGAGTGCTCAGGCTCCACCCAAGCACCTGAGGGTTTAAAGAAATACTCGGAGTCTCCAATTCTGTTCCAGCCATTTACCATTTGTCCAGAAGACATAAGGTAGTACCACGTTCCATCATCATCGAGGAACCAGCCAGTATTCATAGCTCCGGATTCGTTGTCGAGGTGATACCACCTACCGTCAATGAATCGCCAACCGCGCTGCAGAACCCCATCTGAGTCTGTGTAAAACCACACCTGTTCAGCTGAGGACCAATACCAGCCAGCGACAGGCTTTCCCTCGGGATCCCTGAGCTTAATTCCACCCGCGCCGTCCTTGACGCCCGAAAGCACAATCGCACCACTGCTGCACGCATAATATACGTTTTCATCTTGTGAGAAGACCCAAGTGTTGCACTTTAATGCACCGCCGCTATCCGGATCCAAATAATAAATGGAGCCATTTACAGTTTGAAATCCTTCCAGCATGGCGCCATTATTATTGGGGTCTAGCAAATACCAGCTAGAACCATTGTAAAACCACCCGGTACGAATCTCTCCCGATGCGTTGGAGCAATACCATGCCCCATCGTTAATAAACCAACCGGAGCTCATAGAACCGGATTCGGAAAAATGATACAAAGAGCCGTTAACAAGCCTAAAGCCCGTAGCCATTAATCCAGAAGGCTCAAGCCAGTACCAAGTATTGCCAAGGAGTAACCACCCGGTCTGCATAGCGCCCGAACTGTCCAAATAGTACCAGCTATCATCAATTAAAACCCAGCCGGTCTTCATTGAACCCGATGTCTCGTCAAGGTAGAACCAGCGCCCACCGGTGGCAGCCCATCCCTTCAAATGTGCACAGGAGTTAGAAAATAAATGCCAGCCATCGTTCAAGTATTTCCAGCCAGTAGCTGCATAACCTTCGGAATCAAAATAATACTCCGCCCCTCTAATGGACAGAAAACAGTTTGACGGCCAACCACCAGCCTCATATCTCCACCACCATTTACCGTTTTGGTAGGCCCAAGAACCAGGAAGAGCGATGTTATTATCAGAGGAACGAACGATCTGGAACGACAGTTGAGAGGTAACGCCGGCGTAATTCCCTAGCCCATTCACTCTTATAGTGGCGCAGCCAGGGGCAACATTATCTGAATACGTGACTTCATAATCGATTCCGCTTGCTAGCACAGAACCGCTGGCAGTCAAAACAGAGACATCAGGAGTAATCACATCGCCAGTATATTCATATATCGACGAATCGATAGATGCTTTGAAATTATCGGAATCCAAAGTCAAACGATCGCTACCTGATGTCCCAAATGCTTCCTGACCCGATTGAACCAAAGAGCCATCAGTGCCTTCAGCCACGCAATCTTCAGTTAATGAAAATGCGATTGCGGGCCATAAAAGAGAGATGAAACAAATAGATGTTAGACAAACCACGCTGATTAAACTCAGATGTCGATTTTTCATC
>ENA-OPYT01000293-OPYT01000293.1-human-gut-metagenome-genome-assembly--contig:-NODE-293-length-15857-cov-3.923713_pt1 | contig 15857 bp, 16 predicted proteins | sample MGYA00242636_ERZ504480 | MGnify/ENA primary metagenome ERZ504480 (study PRJEB26092, sample SAMD00036228) | human gut metagenome | host: Homo sapiens | study: EMG produced TPA metagenomics assembly of...
GATACGTGACGTGTGAAATGCACAGTGGCTTGAACGAAGTGAAAGCCAGCGCCTTGAGACGCTGGCTTTCAGCAACAAAGGCTTATAGCCGCCCGTCGAGCCACCCGTTTTACGGGTGGAGGCGACTGCATTTGAAACAGGCTTGACATTTGAAGGGGCGGCGAGTACCATAAAGAAGCTATTATTTTGCAAAAAGGAGGATTCTTGATGTTTGGTACCATTCCTTTAAAATATGTACTGCCCCTATTAGGCTTGACCGTATCGGCCTTTATTTTTAATACATCGGAGTTCATGCCCATTGGGCTGCTCATCGATATTTCCCAGTCCTTCGGGATGACCGAGGACCAGACGGGCATCATGATTACGATCTACGCCTGGATGGTGGCCTTATTGTCCCTGCCGCTGATGCTGGTGCTCTACCGCATTGAGCTGCGAAAACTCTTGTTGGCGACCCTCAGCGTCTTTGCCTTAGGGCAGTTCCTGTCGGGGATTGCCGTCAACTATCCCATGCTGGTCGCGGCCCGTATCCTCGTGGCCTGTGCCCACTCCGTTTTCTGGTCCATTGCAGCCCCCATGGCGGCCCGTTTAGTGACCCGGGTACATCGCCCTTTGGCCCTTAGCATGATCATTACCGGTTCGTCGGTAGCCATGATATTCGGCCTTCCCTTGGGCCGCGTCATCGGCCTCTACGCCGGTTGGCGCATGACCTTTGTCAGCATCACCGTCGTCGCCCTGTTGGTTCTCATTTACCTGTTCCGCGTCGTTCCGACCCAGCGCAGCAATTCGTCCTTTTCGCGGGAAGATTTGCCGCGGCTCTTAAAAAATCCCCTCGTCGTCAGCGTCTATTTGATTTCCGTATTGTTTGCGACGGCCTATTTTACCGTCTACAGTTATATCGAACCCTTCCTGAAGCTGGTCGCTCAGTTCAGTGCCAACGGGATTACGTCGACGTTGATGCTCCTCGGCGTCAGCGGTCTTATCGGCAGCTATATCTTCTCGCATTTTTACAACCACTACCGCTACGGCATCATCCGCTTGGGCTTTATCGGCCTGGTGTCGATGCTGTCCCTGTGGCAGCTGGCTTCTTCCCAGTGGGAATGGATGCTGGCCGTCTGCCTGATTTTAGGCTGCTCGTCGACCCTGTTTAACGTCACCTTCCAGGCTGAACTCATTCGCCAAGTCCCGTCGGGCGCGACGCCAGTGGCTATGTCCATCTTTTCCGGGATCTTCAATGTCGGTATCGGACTGGGGACCTGGATCGGCGGCCGGACCATGGCTTACGGCTTCTTGCCCTACATCGGCTACGTCGGTGCCGGCATTGGATTGTTGGCTCTCGTCTACTGCTTTACGGCTTATTTCCACTTCCTGGGGCGCCCCGATTCCACCCTCCACGAGTAGGGAAGGGAAGAGTTTGTGAAATTTATAAAAAAAGTACTTGCTTTTTCCAGGGAGTTCTAGTATAATAACACTTGTTCCGGTCGGAGCGGCCGAGACGAGTTATTCCTCAATAGCTCAGTTGGTAGAGCAATCGGCTGTTAACCGATTTGTCGTAGGTTCGAGTCCTACTTGAGGAGCCATGGCCCCTTGGTCAAGTGGTCTAAGACATCGCCCTTTCACGGCGAGAACATGGGTTCAAATCCCGTAGGGGTCACCAAGACGATAAAGAGTTGTCTCATTGAGATGACTCTTTACTTTTTTTTGTCTATATGTTACAGAATTATTATATATTGTTAAAATATTTTTGATATTTATAATTTAGCATAGTAAAAATCTAATTATGTAAAATTAATAAGACAAAATCCTTAATATATAAACATATGTCTTCTGTAAAAATACTTGAAGGACTAAGCTCCCTTGACGATAGACAGGGGAAAGCGTATAGTAAAGATAGCAAAAACGCATCATTATAATTCAAAGGAGGGACGCTGCTATTTGCAGCAAACAACATGAGTGAACAAAAAGTAACCCTACAAATGATTCAAGAAGCCCAGGAGCGGCTGAAAGGAGTCGCCCAAAAGACAGGGCTGTCGTACAGCAACTCGGTCAGTGACCTGGCAGGCTGTAAAGTCTATTTGAAACTGGAAAACCTCCAGCGTACCGGTTCCTTTAAACTGCGCGGTGCCTATAATAAGGTCGCATCGCTGACGCCGGCAGAACGGGAAAAAGGCGTCATTGCAGCCTCGGCCGGCAACCACGCCCAAGGCGTAGCCCTGGCCGCCAGCGAATACGGCTGTCAGTCGGTCATCTGCATGCCGAAACATGCGCCTCTGAGCAAGATTGCCGCCACCAAAGGCTACGGCGCCAACGTCGTCCTTCACGGCGACTTCTTCGATGAAGCAGCAGCCAAAGCCGTTGAATTGACGGCAGAACACGGCTATACCTTCGTCCATCCCTTCAATGATCCGGAAGTCATTGCCGGCCAGGGGACGATCGCTCTTGAAATCATGGAACAGCTTTCCGATGTCGATGCCATCGTAGCCCCGATTGGCGGCGGCGGCCTCATTTCCGGCCTGGCCGTAGCTGCTAAGAGCGTCAATCCGAAGATCAAGGTCATCGGCGTTCAGACAGAAAACATGCCGTCCATGAAGGTTTCTATGGAAAACGGCCAAGCCATCGCCTGCAACGGAAAAGCAACCTTAGCCGATGGGATCGCCGTCAAGGTACCGGGCGATTTGACCTTCTCCATCTGTCAAAAGTACGTCGATGAAATCGTCACCGTCGATGAATCGGAAATCGCCAGCGCCATCCTGATCCTCCTCGAACGAGGCAAGACCGTTGCCGAAGGGGCCGGTGCCGTACCGGTAGCAGCCCTCATGAACGGCAAGATCTCCGGCATCCGCAATAAGAAGGTCGCGGCTCTTGTAAGCGGCGGCAACATCGACGTCAACAATATGACCCGGGTTATCAATCAGGGCCTTATCCGCTCGCAGCGCAAAATCTTCTTCCAGACCATCATTCCCGACGTGCCCGGCGAATTGGTCAAGCTCCTGTCGATCATTGCCGATACGAGTGCCAACGTCCTTTCCATTACCCACGAACGCAGCCAGCACGGTATCAGCATGGGTACGACCGCTGTATCGCTGGAATTGGAAACGGCCAATGAAAAACACGTTGAAAAATTGATGAATGTCCTTCGGGATAATCATTACTTCGTCATGCTGAAATAAGGGGGAATATACCATGGAAGATCATAAAGAAGGTGCCAACAATCTGGAACGGGGCTTAAAGCCCCGTCACGTTGAAATGATCGCCCTTGGCGGGACGATTGGTGTCGGCCTGTTCATGGGCTCGGCCAATACGATTCAGATGGCAGGGCCGTCGGTCCTCATCTGTTATGCCGTTACCGGCGTCGTCATGTTTTTCATCATGCGTATCATGGGCGAAATGCTCTATCAGGAACCGGTTACGGGTTCTTTTGCAACCTATGGCCATAAGTATATCAGCCCCTTCATCGGCTACCTTACGGCTTGCTCCTACTGGTTCTTGTGGGTCGCTGTCGGCCTGTCGGAAGTCACGGCCGTCGGCATTTACGTCCACTATTGGTTCCCCTTGCTGCCGCAGTGGATATCGGCCCTGGCCGGCATGGCTATCGTCGCCATCGCCAACATGGCCGCCGTCAAGTATTACGGGGAATTTGAATTCTGGTTCGCCCTCATCAAGGTCGTCACCATCATCGTCATGCTCATCGTCGGCGGTGCCGTCATCCTCTTTGGCTTCGGCAATGCAGGCGTAGCCATGGGCTTCAGCAACCTCTGGGAACACGGCGGTTTTATGCCTAACGGTTGGGGTGGTATGCTGGCTGCTATGTGCGTCGTCGCCGCGGCTTTCCAAGGCGTCGAACTGGTAGGTATTACGGCAGGGGAAGCGCAGAATCCGAAACATACTTTAAAACGAGCTGTTAATAATATCGTTTGGCGTATTCTTATTTTCTATATCGGCTCGATTTTCGTCATTCTCTGTATCTATCCCTGGAACGAAGTCAGCTACATCGGCAGCCCCTTCGTCATGACCTTCGCTAAAGTCGGTATCTCGTCGGCAGCGGCCATCATCAACTTCGTCGTCCTGACGGCAGCCCTTTCCGGCTGCAACAGCGGCATGTACAGTTCGGCCCGCATGATCTATACCCTGGCCCAGAACGGACAGGCTCCGAAATGCTTCCTGAAACTGTCGAAATCGGGCGTTCCCCGCAACGGCATCAGCGTTACGATCATCGTCTTGTTTATCGGCGTTATCTTAAACTACCTGATCCCGAATTCGAAGCTCTTCCTCTACTTGTACAGTGCTTCCGTTTTCCCCGGCATGGTTGCCTGGTTCGTCCTGGCCTATGCCCAGAAGAATTTCCGTAAGGCCTGGGGTCCGGAAGTCATGGCTAAACACGAATTCAAATCGCCGCTATATCCGTATTCTAATTATTTCTGCATCCTGTTCCTAGTCCTGGTTACCATCGGCATGCTCTACAACCCCGATACGCGGATGTCCATCTTCTCGTCGTGGGTCTACATGGCAGCCGTCGTCATCGCCTGGTTTGCCTGCGGCCTGAACAAGAAGAAGTATGATAAAGAAGGCCACTTGATTAAGACAGACGAAGAAAAATAAGGTATAATGAAGTTATTATAAAGGCATTATTTATTCTAAAGGAGATGCATTTACATGGCAGTACAGGTTATTAGTACCACAAAAGCTCCCGGTGCCGTAGGCCCTTATTCTCAGGCTATCAAAGCCGGTGATTTCCTCTTTGCATCCGGTCAGATCGCCATCGACCCGGAAAAGGGCAAAGTCGTTGCCGGAACGGTCGTCGGCCAGGCTGAACAGTGCATGAAGAACGTCGGTGCTATCTTGGAAGAAGCAGGCCTCAGCTACGATAATGTCGTCAAGACGACGGTATACTTGACGGACATCAATTTCTTCGGCGCCGTCAATGAAGTCTACGGGAAATATTTCCAGAAGACCCTCCCGGCTCGTTCGTGCGTCGAAATCAGCCATCTTCCGAAAGACGTCTTCGTCGAAGTAGAAGTCATCGCTTACTGCGGGAAATAAAACTTTATTTCGCACCGTTGAGAAAAGATCTTTTCTCAGTGTTACAACGTTGTAAGTCATTTGAAATAGTGGTGCATTTATCATAGCACCACTATTTTTTTATGCGCCATTATGAAATGCTTATGAAGCTGTATGAGAAATCTCAGGTATCGTAATTAGAGGTTATGGTTTATGCGGACTTCAAAGGCTAAGACGCGCCAATCTTTTGGAGGGCCCTCGATTTGAAACTCCCGAAGATTAGGATTCGATGGCCAGTGCATCAGAGGCTGCTGCTAAACACATAAAGAGCTTCATAGGTTTCCGGAATGCCTGAGAAAGAGCCGTGTCGAGAGGAGGAATCTGTATGATACAACATAAAAAACAGTCGGCAGACGCCAAGACAAAACCCTTAACCGGTGTTCGTGTCCTGGATATGACCCATGCCTACAGCGGACCGTTTTGCACCATGCATCTGGCCGATCAGGGGGCTGAGGTCATCAAGTTGGAAGTGCCGGGAAAAGGGGATCAGTCCCGTGGGTGGGCCCCTTTTAAGAATGGCGCCAGCGGTTATTATGCCTATATCAATCGCAATAAGTTTGGTCTGACCCTCAATCTGAAAACGGAAGAAGGCAAAGCCATTTTCAAAAAATTAATCAAAGAAGTCGATGTCGTTTGTGAAAACTTTCGCGTCGGTACCATGGAAAAATTGGGCCTGGGTTATGATGTATTGAAAGAAATCAATCCGTCGCTGATTTATGCTTCGATTTCCGGTTTTGGTTTGGAAGGGCCGGAAGCGGAACGCCCCAGTTATGATCTCATTGCCCAGGCGATGGGCGGACTCATGAGCATGACCGGTGAGAAAGGCCATATTTATAAAGTTGGCTCGTCGATTGCCGATAACTACTCCGGTACGTATTTGTCGCTGGCGATCGTCATGGCTTTATTCCAGCGGGAACGCACCGGGATGGGACGGCGTGTCGATGTATCGATGGTAGATACGATTTTCTCTATTTTGGAAATGGGGGCCATGTACTACACACTCAACGGCAATATTGTAGAACCGGTAGGCAATAGAACCCTATCGGTGACTCCCTGCGATATTTTTGAAGCGGCTGATGGACAATTTGTCCTGGTTTGCGGGACCCAGCGATTTTGGCGGTCTTTGTGCAGCGTCATGGGACAGCCGGAATTGGCCGATGATCCTCGCTTTGCCGATAATAAACTGCGCTGTGAGCATCCGGATGAATTAAAAACGACTATTGAATCATGGAGCCGGCAGCACCGTCTTGATGAACTGGAAGAGTTGATCGTCGGTGCAGAAATTCCTTTTGGACGGATTGCCGATACCAAGGGTGCTTGTGAAAACCCTGTCATAAAACGGCGGCATATGCTTTGGGAGATTGACGATCCCGCTATGGGAGGAACTATCTCTATGCCGGGAACCCCGATTAAAATTCACGGATGTGAAGATAGGCCCCTTCGTCCGGCTCCTGCCTTAGGACAGCATACCGATGATATCCTCAAAGAAATCGTTCATCTTACCGAGGAAGAGATTGCCCGTCTGCATGAAGAGGGTGTCATTTAATTGCGGCCGGAAAAAGTGACGATCTACTGATCGTAGGCGGGAATCCTTTGAAACATATTCGGGATATTCGAGTCGAAAATATGGACGTCGTGATGAAGAAAGGCGACTTGATTCGTCATCGATTTAAATAAGCTCAGATTTTACAAACAGAGTGATTGCGAATGCAGATCGTGCCCTTTTATGAATTTTGCTTTCTGAACTTCATAGAGGGGTACATTTTTTTAGGTCTTTTTGATATCATAGAAGGAAATCAAACCATTCATGTCTAATATCTATAATATAAGGATATATACATACGACGACTTGTACGCCGTTTTCTATTAAAGGAGTGATACCATATGGCAAAACGTACTGCATCGGATATTATGGAAAAGAATTTTATTACGGCCAGCCCGGAAACGTCGGTATTTGATTTGGTCAATCTGTTCGTCAAGAATCATATTACGGCTATTCCCATCATCAATGACAAGGAAGAATTGGTCGGCATCGTAACCGACGCGGACTTACTGTACAAAAAGGTAAAGCCCCATGTTCCGCACTACGTCAATCTGCTCGGCGCCAGCATCTATTACAACGGCATCAGCGAATACGACAAGGGCTTTAAGAAACTCTTGGCATGCACGGCCCGGGACATGATGACCAAAGACGTCATCATTGCTGCACCCGATGCCGATGTCGAACAGATCGCCGGCGTCATGGTTGCCGAACACTTGAAAGTCATTCCTATCGTCGAAGAAAAGCACATCGTCGGTATCGTTACGCGAGGCAATATTTTGGACGAATTGTACCGTGAATACGGGGAAGATTAAAAAAGGGGGAGAAGAACATGACGGAAGAAATGAAGAAAGACTCATTGCCCGTCGAAGAAGAAGCTGTTGAAACGGCCGCTGTTGAAACGGAAGCCGTTGAAACGAAAGCGGAAAGACCAGCCGTCCTCGTGCGGGATGTCATGGAAAAGGTATTCGTATCAGTTACGCCGGATACGCCCATTCGCGACGTATTTCGCCTGTTTATCAAGCATCGCCTCTTGGCCGTACCCGTCGTCGATGACGACAGCCATCTCATCGGCCTCATTTCCAGTGCCGACCTCATGTACCGCAGCTCGAAGCCGCATTTGCCGCGTCTGCCGTTTATGGGGACCAAGGTGTATACCAACCGCATTTGTAAGTATGTCAAAGAATTTAAAAACCTCCTCGATCAGCCCTGCAAGAAACTGATGACCAAAGACGTCATGATCGCAACTCCCCGGGCCGACATCGAACAAGTGGCTGCCGTCATGGTCCTGGAACACTTGAAGGTCCTGCCTGTCGTCGATAACCATCGCGTCGTCGGCATGATTACCCGGGCCTGCATCTTAAAAGACTTGTACCGGGAATGGAAGTAGTCCGTCTCTTTGTGACTAGGCATGAACGCTGTCGTGTGGTATAATATTATGATCTTATCATTTAGGCAGCCCAGCTGCTAAAAAAGTCATTCACGAGGAGGCAATAATGGATACCAAAGAACTCGTCATCGTCGTCGATTTTGGCGGTCAATACAACCAGCTCATCGCACGGCGCGTCCGCGAAAATCACGTATATTGTGAGGTATACCCTTATCATAAAGCCGTTGCAAAGATTAAAGAACTTCAGCCCCAGGGCGTCATCTTTACGGGCGGCCCCAGCAGTGTTTACGAAGACAATGCACCGAAGATCGAAGAAGAAGTCTTCCAGCTCGGCATCCCTGTCCTCGGTCTCTGCTACGGCATGCAGTTCATGGCCCAGACCTTAGGCGGTGAAGTACAGCACGCTACCATGCGGGAATTCGGCAAGACCGAAATCGACGTCAACACGACGTCGCCTTTATTCAAAGGCCTGCAGGAAAAAGAAGTCGTCTGGATGAGTCATCAGGACTACGTCGCTTCCATTCCCGAAGGCTTTGAAATCGTAGCCCATACGGCAAACTGCCCCGTCGCAGCCATGCAGAATCCGGCTAAAAAACTCTACGCCATGCAGTATCATCCGGAAGTACTCCATTCGGAACACGGCAAAGAAATGATCCGTAACTTCCTCTTCGAAGTCTGCGGCTGCACCGGCTCGTGGACCATGGCCAACTACGCCAAGACGGCCATTGCCTCGATTAAAGAAACCGTCGGCGACGGCAAAGTCGTACTGGCCCTTTCCGGCGGTGTCGACAGCTCTGTCGCAGCAGCCCTCATCTCGAAAGCCGTCGGCAGTCAGCTGACCTGCATCTTCGTCGACCATGGCCTCCTTCGTAAGAACGAAGGCGATGAAGTCGAAAGCGCCTTTAAAGACAGCGGCATGAACTTCATCCGCGTCGATGCCTCGGAACGCTTCCTCAGCAAACTCGAAGGCGTCAGCGATCCTGAACGGAAGCGGAAAATCATTGGTGAAGAATTTATCCGTGTCTTCGAAGACGAAGGCCGTAAAATCGGATCTGTCGATTTCCTGGCTCAGGGAACGATTTATCCGGACGTCATCGAATCCGGTGCCGGCGATGCTGCCGTCATCAAGAGCCATCATAACGTCGGCGGCCTTCCGGCAGTCGTCGATTTCAAAGGCCTCATCGAACCCCTTCGCAACCTCTTTAAAGACGAAGTTCGCGAACTCGGGGCTGAACTTGGCCTTCCCGAATACCTCGTATGGCGCCAGCCCTTCCCGGGTCCGGGTCTGGCCATCCGCGTCATGGGTGAAATCACCAAAGAAAAACTGGACATCCTCCGCGATGCCGATGCCATCTTCCGCGAAGAAATCGCCAATGCCGGCATGCAGCGCGACATCAATCAGTACTTTGCCGTCCTCACCAACAACCGCTCCGTCGGCGTCATGGGCGACTTCAGAACCTATGACTACACCCTGGCCCTGCGCGGTGTCACGACGACCGACTTCATGACGGCTGATTGGGCCCGCATTCCTTACGACGTCCTCGATAAAATCTCGAGCCGCATCGTAAACGAAGTAGACCACATCAACCGCATCGTCTACGATATTACCAGTAAACCACCCGCAACGATTGAATGGGAATAAAATAATAGTAACCCTCACAAATCGCAACGTTAAGCGATTTGTGAGGGTTCTTTTTTTGAAACTTTTCGAAGTATACTGACTTATAGGTGTCCTTTAGTGCGAAAGTTTTTATATTATACTATAAAAAATATTTTATGGACCGATGAACAGAAATTATAGCACACAAGAGATCGAAATCGATGACGATAGGGTACTGCATTTGAATGACCGTGATTTCAACTGGAACGTGGAAAAGCCGCTTACGTCGTAATACGTAAACGGCTTTTTTTGTCGTACTATTTTTATTTGATTATTTTTCGTTGTCAACGATTTTAGGAGATGAGCCAAAAAAAACTTACTCGACGTCCAGGTCTGCCGTTACTTGATAGTAATCGCAGGCATGGGATGTATAGTTTTTGATGTTTTTCTTGGAAATCATGCTCATCTTTAAGAAGGAACAGAAGACAAAGGCATTATCATCAAGTACCGTCTGCTGCATCTGGACTGCCAGGGCAGCACGTTTGGCCGGATCGAATTCTTGGCTCAGCTGCTGCTCCAGGGCGTCCAGTTTAGCGCTGTGATATTTCCCCTGGTTCTTGGTTGCGTTGCTGACTGCAAATACGGTGAACCAGTACTCCGGATCGCCGGTAGGGGCTTGGACGTTTGCCATGGCATAGACGTCCCATTTTTTCGGGTCTTTGACGACTTGGTTATTATCGGCTGTATTATTGATATCTACGGCCATACCGATGTTTTTTAACGTGGACTGGGCAGATTCTGCCAGCAGCGGAAGTTCTTGACGGCTCGGATAGGTAAGCCATTTGACGATTAGTTTCTTGCCATCCTTCTCACGAATCCCATCGCCATCCGTGTCTACCCAGCCAGCCTGTTCGAGGACTTTCTTCGCGCCTTCCGGATCATAGGTTTCCGTAGTCACCTTATCGCCGCCGAAGGCAGAGCCCGCAGGGAATACACCATTGGCCGGGAAACCATTGCCTTCCAACAGCTTGTCTACAAAATTTTCCTTGTCGATACCCATGGCAATGGCCTTGCGAACGGCCGGATCGGAACAGACCGAATCGGGATCGAAGTTCATTTTGCCAAAGAAGCAGCGTGATGTAGAAATCTGGGAAATGTTGTATTGGTCATTTTGAAAGAGTGGATAGCTTTCATAAGCCATGCCGTAGGCAGCCTGCACTTCGCCGGACTGCAGGGCATTGGCCAGGGTATTGCCGTCGGTAATGGTACGGATGGTAATCTTATCAAGCTTTGGCATGCCGCCCCAATAGTTCTCATTTTTCTTGAGTGTCAGATGGTCGTCGGTCTTCAGGTCCGTTGCGATATACGGGCCCGTACCGGCTACGATGCCGTTTTCAAATCCTGCATCGACATCGATGATACAGCCATAGGGATCGCCCAGATAATTAAGCAGTGCCGGCTTCGGTTCGGTGGTTCTGATAATGAGTTCTTGACCGTTTGCTTCTATAGCGGCGATCTTCAGGTTCTGCTGAGCGCGCTTGTTGTTGGCAATCAGATGTTCCAGACACTGTTTGACGGCAGCGGCATCCATCACACGACCACTGGAGAATTTGACATGGTCACGCAGGATCAGTTTCCAAGTCAGGGGATCGGTATTTTCCCACTTTGTAGCCAGCCAAGGTTGTAATTCCATGGTATCGGAGTACTTGACCAGCGTCTCGCCAACACCGTAGCGGATACAGGCCCAGCCGGCATAGGCGTTGTGGGGATTGATATCGGGCTCTTCATTCGAGCTGTTGAAGGTTGTATCACCAATAGTCAGTGTTTTCCCGCCAGAAGCATTTCCCGCAGCATCATTACCGCAGCCCGATAAAGCCGCGATGCACAGCAGGGCACCGAGCATCAGTGCCGCCAGTTTTTCCATTTCATATCATTTGCCTCCTTGTCAAAGTACGCTGTCTATCAATTTCTTGGTATAGGCCTGTTTTGGATGTTGAATTACTTCATCTGTCGTTCCCATCTCTACGATTTTGCCATGGTGCATGACCATGACTCGGTCGCAGAAATCCTGAACTAAAGCGATATCATGACAAATGAAGAGATAAGACATATTCAAGTTCTTCTGCAATTCATCGAGGAGTGACAGGATTTCTGCCTGCACGGTTACATCCAGGGCGGACGTGGCTTCATCGAGAATTAAAAGCTTAGGCTGAATAGCCAGTGCCCTTGCGATGGCGGCTCTCTGGCACTTGACCGCCGCTGACTTCATGGGGATAACGCTTTGCAAAGGCGGCTTCGAGGCCACAGCGCGTTAAGAGACGCTTACATTCCGCTGCAGCAGCCTCCTTTGAGTAGCCCTGATTGCGCAGACTTTCGGCGATCCCGTATCCTAAGGTCCGGCGCGGGTCGAAGCTTTCCAGGGGCATCTGAAAGACCATCTGCATGTTCTGATAGGCCTGCCGCAGTTTTTTGCCGGAGGCGTGCGTAATATCTTTTTCCTGTAAGATGATGGTGCCGGAGGTGCTATCCAGCAGCCGTGCCACCATCTTTGCTACCGTTGTCTTGCCGCTGCCGCTTTCACCGATGAGGGCAACCTTTTCTCCTTGGCCAATCGAAAAGGTCACATCGTCTACAGCTAGAAAATCATTACGATCTGCAGCGGTAAAAATTTTACGGAGGTGTTCTACACGTAACAATTCTTCCATCAGTACCTCCTTAGCCGCGGTACCGCTGCCAGCAGCTTTTTCGTATAGCTTGTTTGAGGGTGTTGCAGGATATCTCGTACATTTCCATATTCCACCATCCGACCATCTTTCATGACCAGCATGTTGTCGGCCATGGCCTTGATTACGCCGATGTTATGGGTAACCAATAGGATGGCAGTACCAAATAGGTTCCTTGCCAGCAGCATCTCTTCGATGACCTGCTTTTGCACGGTAACATCGAGAGCCGAAGTGGGTTCGTCGGCTAGTAGGAGTTTTGGCTTCAGGAGCATGGCTGCGGCCAAGCCTACCCGCTGCTGCATGCCGCCTGACAGTTCAAAGGGATAGCTGTCTAACATACGCTGGGGTTCCGTAAACCCCAATTTAGCTAGCAGTTCCCGGGCCTGGATTTCTACGGCTTTTTTATCCGTATGGCCGTGAGCGGCCATCATTTCTAAAATCTGTGCCCGTACCGTTCGGATGGGGATGAAGAAACTGCCGGCCATTTGAAAAATCATGCCGATGCCCGGCCCGCAGAGGGTCCGCATTTCTTTTTCCGAAAGGTCAGGCAGGTTTTTGCCCTGGTACCAGATATCGCCGCGGGTGACGAGTCCATCTTTGCCCAAAAGTCCCATGGCCGCCTTCAGCAGCGTTGATTTTCCGCTGCCGCTTTCGCCGGCAATGCCGAGGATTTCCCCGGCTTTAAGGCCAAAACTCACATCATGGACAACCTGTTTGCCATGATAGCTGATATCTACGTGATCGTATCGTATAATTGGGTTCATCTTACCTCCGATTCTTTGGGTCAAGCCAGTCACGGACGGTATCCCCAAGCAGATTGAAAATCATAACGGAAACGAAGATGGCAATGCCCGGCGATAAGGTTACCCAAGGCTGGGCTGCCAAGAGGTTGCGCGTATCACTCATCATGCTGCCCCACTCGGGAATCGGGGGTTTTGCGCCCAATCCCAGAAAGGACAGTCCGGCTAATTCCACCATCATCGTACCGATGTCGAGCATGGCCGTGACCAGGATGGGGCCGGAAATATTGGGAAGCACATGTCTTCGGATCAGCTGGAACGTACTGTTGCCAGCCATTTTAGCAGCCTGCATATAGGTCGATGATTGTTGGGCCAGTGCTTGGCTGCGGGCCAGACGGGCGTATTTCGGCCAGCTGATGGCGGCTAAGGCCAAGATAGCATTATGGACGCCGCCTCCCAGCACGGCCGCAACGGCCAGGGCAAAGACCAGTCCGGGGAAGGCCAGAAACATATCGGCCAGGCGCATCATTATGGTATCAATCCATTTTCCCGACCAAGCACAGATAATCCCAATCAGACTGCCAAAGACTGTGATAAATCCGACCAGCAGCAGGGTAGAAAAAATACTCGTATAGCTGCCGGCAATGATCCGAGACAGCATATCACGGCCGAAGCGGTCTGTACCCAGCAGATGTTCCGCCGAGGGAGCTGCCTTAGCAATGGCCAGATTCTGTTCATAAGGGTCATAGGGACACAGGTATTCACTGAAAAAGGCGCCTATAATCAGCAATAAAGCCAAGGTAGAGAAAAAGATCAGCTTGTATTTGAGGCGGTCGGTTTTCACACGCTGCACTCGTACCGTTACGTCCCTCACTTGCGGCTCACCCCCAGCCGAATGCGCGGGTCTAGATGATGATATAGGAGATCTGCTGCCAGATTGACCACTACATAGATCATCGCCATCCACATGACATAGGCCTGGATCAGCGGATAGTCACGCATATTGATGGCATCGACGGCCAGCTTGCCGACACCATCCCACATGAAAATACTTTCGATAATGGCTGTACCGCCCAAGAGGCTGCCGATAGACAGGGCTAAAAGGGTCATAATGGTCAGCATGGACGCTTTTAGAACATTCTTCCAAAGAATGACTTTATAGCTGACACCACGGGCTTTGGCCCCCAATACGTAATCCTTGTTGAGCTCTTCCAATACCGTTGAACGAACCTGCCGCAAGTACTTGGCGGACATGGCAATAGCCAGAGTCAAGGTTGGCATAACGGCGCTCTGCCAATCAATGCCGCTGGAGATAACCGGCAATATTCTAAGCTGGATACCAAGCAACTGCATGAGCAGCATCCCCACGAAGAAATTCGGCAAGGCATTCCCGATAAAGCTGAAAAAACGCAGGATCAAATCTTCCGTTTTATCATGACGGATGGCTGCCACAATCCCCAAAGGAATAGAAATCACGATCGTTAGCACGATGGAAGCCGTCGTCAGCAAAAGCGTTGCCGGCAGTTTTCGCAGAAAAGATTCCAGTACGGGCTCTCCCGTTACGTAACTCACGCCCATATTGCCATGCAGCATCGCCCAGAGCCAGGAAACATATTGCTGAAAGAAGGGCAAATTCAATCCCAGTTCGACCTTCTTGGCATCAATGATTTCCTGAGCAACTTCAACGCCGCGATTGCTGTACATTTCCGTTACGGCATCACTGCCAGCCATATACATCAGCAGAAATGACAGAAAGGTGATCCCAAACAGGATGGGAATCAACTGCAGAAATCGTTGCAGCGCATATTTCAAAACGTCTCATCCTTTCATTTTTTCTTTATATCTTTAATAATATATGAAAAAATGTATACATATAAGCCCCGTAGGGGGATGTGTTGGTGGAAAATGTTAAGAAATATGCGTTAGTATCCCCATAGGGGGCTTCATAAATTCTACTTTAAATTCGATAAACTAATCATAGTGAATGATACGCATGGAAATTTTTCAAATCCCCACCGCCTAACGCCGCCGGCGTTTGCGACAGAGGGCCCGCAGGAGATGGATAAATATGATAATAAGCAGTCTAAAATATAAAGAAAAAATCGATACGTATAGTGAATTAAACCGCAAAATCGAAGCCTATTGGGACTCCCGCAGTGATGACTTCAGCAAGACCAGACGGAAGGAACTAGAAGGCCCCAGTGCAAAGGCCTGGAGCCGTTTGCTGCAGGAGAAGCTTCCTCAGGGAAAGAAACTTCATATCCTGGATATCGGCACAGGAGCCGGTTTCTTTGCCATCTTATTAGGGAAACTGGGCCATGTAATGACGGGCATCGATATGTCGGGAGAGATGCTCCATGAGGCTAAGCTGAATGCATTGGCTTATGGGGTACCGGCCAAATTTAAGAAGATGAACGCCCAAGAGCTTGATTTCGAATCAGAATCATTTGATGCTGTCATCAGCCGTAATCTCACTTGGACACTGCCGGACGCCATGGTGGCTTATCAGGAATGGCAGCGCGTGCTGAAGCCTAATGGAGTACTTTTGAACTTTGACTCCGATTATGGACGGGAAACCTTCTCTAAAAAGAAAATCAAGAACATGTCCATGCCAATATACAACAAGAACTTATCGACACCTGCAACAGCATCAAAGATTCTGTCCGCATCAGCGATCATCGTCGCCCCGGCTGGGATACAGCATATCTGCAAAGTCTTCATATGGAAGTCGCTGTGGAAGCCGATATAGCGCCGCGAGTTCATAACGATCCCAATATGCAGTACGATGACGTCCCGCTCTTTGCCATCA
>ENA-OPYT01000294-OPYT01000294.1-human-gut-metagenome-genome-assembly--contig:-NODE-294-length-15849-cov-13.464381_pt1 | contig 15849 bp, 20 predicted proteins | sample MGYA00242636_ERZ504480 | MGnify/ENA primary metagenome ERZ504480 (study PRJEB26092, sample SAMD00036228) | human gut metagenome | host: Homo sapiens | study: EMG produced TPA metagenomics assembly of...
ACTAAGGACACTAATTGCAATATCACCTTCCCCCAGATATGTAAAGTAATCCCGCTTATATTCACATTCATACCTTCCTGCGCTGCAATATGCAATTTCTAAAATATGAGGCATTGCTTTGTTTCTTGAAAAACAAGAAAACGCCTGAAAGGATGTATATGCTAAATCTATTCCAGGAAATAAATGAATACATTGCATGGTTCCATTGGGCGTATCGCATTCAATTTGATATTTTGTCCCATTATTACTCTTTTCAAGAATATGCGCCCTGTGCTGAACAATGCAGGGTCGATCTCATTTTGCTCTTTCATTAAATCACCTCCCGAATTACTAAGACTATGATGAAGTTACCAAAGACTAACCAAAGTATATAATACTTGTTTCTCAAAGTCAATTTACCGTGCAGAGTAATCCACTACACACTTTCCCTATTTACCTGATACATCAACATATTCCTTCCATCATTCCCCTCCACCAAAATAAGTATAATTGTTCCTTTTCACCGGCACAATAAGGTTATTCCATTACATAAACCGGAACGATACAATATTTTTGAGATGAACGATTATGCTGATTGATGATTTAACTGCTTTAGGACAGAAAATGCGGGAAGCCCGAAAGAATAAAGAACTGACACAACAAGAACTTTCTGATCTGAGCCATGTTTCTGTAAAGCAAATCGCCAATATCGAAAAAGGGAAAATGAATCCTTCCTATTTGATTTTGAGAGCATTGGCAAAGGTCCTGCACATCTCTTTAGATACGCTTATAAATCCAGATATTTCTCTGGAGGATGAGGGGGGCAATCAGATGAAAATACTTTATTCCAGCTGTCCGCCAGAAATGCGTGACACCCTGTTGCATCACACCCAGGAAACGGTGAAAGAACTTACAGAGTTGTCCGAGAAATTTGAAACGAATTGAGCCAGTGAGTGAAATTTAACGATTCTCTCACTGGTTCTTTTCATTTCATATAAAATTAAAATTTCAATCAAATAAAAAAGTCAACTTGTACATATCAAATTTCTCTTCATAGGTTATAACTTATATTTTTATTTTCAAAGTATGCCATATCCCATGATTGTTTCGTTATTGATATCATAACTTCTCTGGTTCACGGCATCGCTGGAGTTTCCCTCTACCGTATATACGGTACTTCCCTCAGTTTTCTCCACGATTCCCACATGGTCTGAGGTTCCGTCCCCGTTCCAGTCAAAAAAGATCAGGATTCCGGGTGCTGGGGAATATCCCCGGCTTTTCCACTTTCCCTTGCTCTGGAACCATGCGATTCCATCATCGCACAGGGAGAATTTTGGCATCTTGCCGCTCTCGATGAGTCCTGCCTGATCCCCACACCAGCTGGCAAAGCAGGCACACCATGCCACATGGCTGTCAAAGCCATACCACGACCAGAACTTCTGGCCTCCCTCATTTCCAAGCTGGGTAAGTGCCACCGATACGATCTGGCCGTTGCCTCCAAACAGGCCGGCAAACAATCCGCCGCTGGAATAATACCGCAGGACATGTGGGACGTACTCTGGGTCGCCATAGGCACTCCATCCATGCGAAGCCGCCTGCTCGTTGGAAAACTGCAGGGCATTTTCGGCACTGTAACCGCCATACTTCCGTATCGCCCACGTTATGTATCCGTTGCCGTAGTTATATCCTTGCAGGGACAGTTTCAGCTTATCCATATCCTGTGGACTGGTGCATCCGGCTTCCTTCAGGCAGTCTGCATAATAATGGATTCCTACCTGTATGGAGTAATCTGCGTCCTGGATGGCATTGGGACTGTTGGAGTACCTGGTGTTGTATGGGCACTCACTGCTCTGCATGGGATCGGTTCCCCGGCCGCCGGATTCCTGCATCATGATCGCCTGTATCACGGAAACGTATTCGGGGATTCCGTACTGGTTGGCATATTTCTGGATAGCTGTTGTATAGGAAAGGACTTCCTGACTCAATGCTTCGTTGCTCTCTGAGCTTCCTGAAAATGCCGCACCGCCAATGATTCCGACCATGATAACCAATAAAAGAACGATAACTGCTCCGGCGGCTCCCAGTGCAGCCATCATGGACTGCACGGTTTTCGCTGCCGCTTCCACGGCGGCTTTGGCTGCCTTGAAGGTATTCTGCCCTGCCCTTGCCGTTTTCTGCATCCTGCGGACGTTGTTGGACGTCTGCATGGCAGCTTTCTTCGCCGCCTGCTTCGCTGCCCTTCGTTCCATCTGCTTCTGCATCCGGGCTGTCAGGGCGTTGGAGCTGGCCGCACGGAGCTTCTGCTCTGGCTGGACGCTGATCTTCGCAGACTGGGGAGCCGTCTTGATGATACGCTTCTGTATGGTTTTCGGCTCCGGCTGTTTCCTTGGTTTTTCTTTAATCCGAATGGTTTCCGGCTGTTTCTGTCGGATGGCGGTCTGCCTTACTGTATCTTTTGCTTCCTTCTTCTGGCTCTGTTCTCGGATGGAGAGCTGCTTCATTTCTGCTATTTCCTGTCTGTTCTGGATTCTTGGTGTCTCCCTGGCAGCCCGGATCTTCTGCTCTTTCGTTTTTACGGCATCTGAAACCACCTTTTGCCGCTGGGCTTCCTGGATCTGTACTTCCCGGATCTGTGCTTCCTGAGCTTCCCGGCTGGCAGGATTGGCGATCTGTGTGTCCCCTGTTCCTCTGGCGGTTTCTTTCTCCGCTTCTTTTTTGCCAGCGGCTCTCTGTTTGATCTTCTCGTAGGAAGTCTGTGCTGCTGTCTTTCCGGCTCTGGTTACAGTTCTGCCAGTCTTTCTGGCAGCCCATTCCTCTGCGGATGCGACTTTTCCACTGGCATACTCGGATGGGGACTGTTCCCCCATGTCATTATCCCTGGCATTTGCAATGGTCTGGGACTTTTCCTTGCTCTCCAGTATGGCCGTCCGCATCAGCTCCTTCGGGATTCTGGAGGCAGGATTTTTAGTCTTTGGTTTTGTTGTGACTTCTTTGGTTTTGATATCCTTCATCTCTCACCTCCAGTCCCGATCTGTACTGCTCTTACGCTTCGCCCGGCTTGGTCGTCATCAGACGGTACAGCTTTGTATTTCTTGGGAACGAATTTTCAAACGGCACCAGATTCCCGGAGCAGCGGATCAGACCGTGTCCGGCACCCACATTGGTGATGTAGGATAACTGGTTATCCGAGATATTCAGAAGTGCCGCAAGCTCGTCCCGGTCGGTGGTTGCCTGATTCAAAAGGATTAGGAATTCACTGTTTGCCAGCATCAGGCGGGCGGTATCGGATTTCAGAAGTTCTTCCACGTTCTGTGTAAGCCCGGTCACAAATCCCGAATACTTACGGATACGCTTGTACAGGCGGTAGAAAAAGTCTGCACTGTATTCATAGCGGAACAGCAGATAAAACTCATCCGCAAAGATCCATGTTGTTTTCCCCTTCTTCCAGTTCTGGATCACACGGTTAAAAATGGAATCCAGTGTGACCAGCATGCCAAGGGGCATCAGCTGTTCGCCCAGCTCCCGGATGTCATAGTCGATGATACGGCTCTTCGTATTGACATTGGTTTCCTGGGCAAAGGTGTTCAGGCTTCCGTTAATAAACAGTTCCGAAGACAATGCCAGCCCTCTGGCTTCTTCCTCCGGCTGGAGCATGAGCTGTCGGTACAGATCCTTTAGGGTCGGCACCTGCCCTTGGTATCCACCCCTCATATAATCCCGGTACACATCTGCGGTACAGCGGTCAAGGATGGATTTCTCCTTTGCTGAAAGGTTTCCGGCTCCTACAAGCTGCTCAAAGAGGGATAGGATAAATTCTGACTTTTCAATCAGAGGGTTACGGTCATTGCCATAGGCGGAGTCCATGTCCAGTGCATTCAGATGGGTATCGGAGGTTGCCGAAATCCGGATGACCTCGCCGTTTAAGGCTTCCACCAGTGAAGCAAACTCGGACTCCGGATCGAGGATGAGGATGTCATCTTCCGTGGAAAGGGCAAGGTCTACGATCTCTTCTTTTGCCGAGAAACTTTTTCCAGAACCGCTGACTCCCAGTCGGAAGGAATTTCCATTTAACAGCTTTCTTCGGTCTGCCACCAGCATATTTTTGCTGACTGCATTCTGCCCATAATAAATGCCGCCCGGCTGCATGATCTCCTGTGTATGGAACGGAATCAAGACGGCAGTGGACTCTGTGGTAAGGGTACGCACCGCATCGATCTTCCGCAGACCATACGGCAGGACGGTATTCAGTCCATCGACCTGTTGCCATTTCAGGGTTGCCATCTGGCAGAGGTGTTTTCTTGCAATGGAATACAGGGTTTCCGTATCAGAATCCAGTTGTTTCTTGCTTTCTGCCATATGTACCATTGTCAGGATACCGAACATCATCCTCTGGTCCCTAGTAGTCAAGTCGTCCAGCATCTCCTTGGTTTCTTTTCTCTGAAGCTCCATATCATAGGGAACCACGGCGGAAAAATTATTGTTTGCATTCTGGCGTCTCTGCCAGTTCGTTACGTTGGTCTCTACGCCCAGCAGTCGGTTCTGGATCTCACGCACTGCTTCATCTGTTGGTACCGGGATGATGTCAATAGACAGCATCAGATTCCTGCCAAGGCTGCACAGTTCGGAGATCATCTCGTCTTTCACATAGCTGGCGTAATCTTCCATAAAAAGGACTCTGCCGTACTGCTCGCCCAGCTTGAAATGGTCGTTGTGGAACTCCATCGTGTCCGGGCAGATCCAGTCCTTGAAGCTGTGTCCATTTTTCGCAAAGGCTTTCATGTCAAACGGAAAGCTCTGCGGAACGTCTGCCTTGAAAAAGTCCCGGAAAATCTGGAGCCTCTGTTCTGCATCCAGCTCTTCCCCGATGGAGGACAGCTTGGCCAGATGGGTGATGATATCCGTTCCCACACGGGCGAAGTATGTCCTGGCTTCATCGATGTTCTTCTTGTGGACGCTGACGGTCAGATAGCGTTCCTGGTAAATGCTGTTGTTGGTACCGGAGATCTTGGAAAGGAGCATATCGTTATACTCTTTCCGGTACTCGTCCAGTCCATCTCCTTTCATTGGAATCAGCAGGGACTGCTCAAACTCTTCCTTGTTGATCTTACGGTTGTTCAGGGTAATCTTCGCCGTACAGCCGGAATCCAGTGCATTTAAAAGTTCGGAGTAGTCCAGGAACATCTCTGTCTTATCCGCTTTGCTGGCAATGGAATAGTTGATATCCGTAAACCGGAATGTCCGGGAATACTTGCTCTCCACCTGAAAAATACCGTCCGGCCAGATCTTGCGGATCGGGATCGCCTGCTGGACAGACCTCGGTACTTTGAATTTTTCTTTGTCCTGTTTCAGTGTCTGACTCAGGGTTTTAATCAAGGGCATCACCCCTTCCTCCTGGCTTCTTTGGTTTCTTCTGTTTCGTCCGCTTCTTCTCCAGAAACTCCGCTCCGTTTCCCATCATCTTTTCACCCAGCCGCAGGCTCTCTTCCATGCAGGAAAAGTACAGGTTCTCTGATTTGAATACCAGCCGTTTCGGGTACAGCAGTTCGGATTTGATGACTGCCCATGCGAACTGTTCTGCCGTCATGCCGTGGTAACGGAAAAAGCCGCAGGCTGCAAAGGGAGCCGCCCCAAGCACGCACAGCCATCCGGTTACCTGTTCCCCGGCATATTTCCGGGTGAGGAAATAAATACCAAGGGCTGACAGAATCGCCAGTACCGAAAATAGGCACTGCCGGAAACTTAAGCCCCAGAACATTGACTCCTGATAGTCTCGGATTTCTTTATTCATTTTCACTTCCATGTTGTTTTCTACCTTTCTCTTTGTAATCTCTGTTTTTTCTTTTGTTTCTGTTTTGGTACATCCCTTTGCCGGATGCCATTTCTTTCCATAAATCTTTTTGTTCCTTCCGGATCAAGCTCTGCCAGTTTTTTCAGGTCGAATGCAACCCTCTGGAAGATGCAGTAACCGGAGGATGCGGTATCCGGCTGTATCGTTCCCAGCTTATGCTGCTTTATAAAACGAAGCTTTTCTTTGCTGAAATTGTGGTCTATATAGGCTTCATTGATACCGCCCAGCGGAGCAAAAGGCAGGTTTACCGTAAGGTCTGCAAAGCTTTCCGGGTATCCATCTTCCATATGGTAAAGCCCGATATAGAGATTGTCATCGCTCATGTAACTGTCTACCCTGAGAAATAATTCCTCCCGGCCATACTGCCAGTCGTAGCTCAGTGTCTTTGGTTCTTCCATTTTTTTCGCCTCCTATAATCCCATGATTTCTTTTACGATACGGTCGGATGCCTTGACTGCCCCGACCAGTACCAGCAGGTTAAATACCAGTTCCCCGACGTAATTCCAGACAATGGTCACGGCGGACAGGCTGGTGTCCCCGATGGCCGGCGGACTTGATGCAAACACCGAAAAGATGATGCAAGCCAGTGCGATGATGGCTCCTTCCAGACATACCCCGGCGTAGGAACGGATAAAGTTCTTTCCTACAGACTGGGTTGGCTCCCCGGCAAAGGTTGCCAATGGAATCGGTGCGATGGCTGTGTACATATACAGCTTAAACATTCTCCCGTATACAGTCAGAATCATGACAAATGACAATACCGTAATCAGCAGGCTTCCTAATAAAGTTACGATCCACAAAGGGATAGATTCCAGCATCCCCACCGCTTCGATCTTGTCCACGATCTCCGAGGGCAGCTCCGTTACAGTTCCACCCGCCATCCCGGAGTGGGACATGATATTTGTTACGATGCCCTGCACAATGGAAAAGATCGCGGTCAAAAGCTCCATGCCGGACATGACGGCTCCCTGTGCCAGTGCAAAACGGATAAAGGCTTTCACTACATGTTCCGGCTTTTTCATATCCGTGAAGCTCCCACAGGTTTTCACAAGCCCCGCCGCAAAGAACAGAACCAGCAGGCCGTACCCGATGGCTTTCAGTCCACCGTTGATGTTCGTCATCACGCTCCAGATCGCCCCGCCCTTGAAATTCTCCGGGCTTTGCGTCAGCAGTGTCCAGATCTCAGCCAGCTTGTCGCTCCAGGTCTGCAAGGCAGAATTTAGATTCTGTACGATCCAGTTATCACTCAAACAGTTTCACCTCCCATCCTGCAAAAGTGAACAGGGAGCCGGCATTTCGCATGGCTCCCCTTCTGGTCTCTTCTCCTATCCCATGATCAGGTCCAGGATCTCTTTTGCAAAAGTAATGATGATACCGCCTGCCAGTGTCAGAAATCCGTTTGCCCTCTGGCTCGGATCGTGGCTCTTTAAGGACAGGCCGACCTGCACGATACCAAATCCCAGCAGGATCAGGCCAATGGCACGGATTAGGGAAAAGATAAACGTGGACAGGTTATTGACTACGGTCAGCGGATCGCCTGCGGCATAAACGCAGGTCGCCCCAATGCAGATCGACAGTACCATGACTGCATACAGAGCAAACAGTTTCTTCTGCCCTCTCTTCATCTTCAGCGGTGCGGTCTCTTTCCTGGTTTCTGTGTGTTTCTTATTTTTCAGTAAATTCATTGGCATTCCTCCCATCAAAAAAGCTCCCCGATGATGTCCTCATCCAGAAGCAGTTCGTAATCGTCATATCTTGTTTCGTCAAAGGTAAAATCGTCATGCGCCAGCGGTGCTTTCGCATAGTTGAACGGTCCGGCACCGCCGTCCTCGGTATACCGGATGTTGGGATGCTTCATCAGGTCATACTTGGCATCCAGTATGGGCCGCTCCCCACGGATAAACAGAAGAGCATTCTGGTTGTCCAGCATACGGACTTCATCCGGCTGTAACAGCTCCCTTCCGCTCTGCTGGAAGTTGGTGGAGTAGCTGCCGGATTTTCCTTTGGTCTGCCCGTAGGTATTGGTGTCTATGGTTTCTTTCCCCAGTAATTCTGACACATATTTGTGTGTCTCTTTTTCATTGCCGCCCAGGTATAAAAACTCATCGCAGTTGCCCACCAGACTTTCCCAGGAGTCCTTGAACAGAGCCTTTAGCTGGCTCATGTTCTGGATGATGATGCTGCAGTAAATGGAACGGGAACGGCAGGTTGCCAGGATCTTCTCAAACTCATTTGGCAGGGATACGTTTGGAAACTCATCCATGATGCAGTTGACCGGAACCGGGAGGGCACCGCCATGCACACGGTCTGCCATGTAATAAAGCGTCTGGAAAAGCTGGCTGTAGATCATGCCTACCAGATAATTCAAAGAGGTGTCTGCATCCGGGATACAGCAGAAAAGGGCAACTTTTCTTTCTCCCATACTGGAAAGATCCAGTTCATCAGTATTGGTCAGCTTGGCGATCTGCGGCAGATTGAAGGCTGCCAGCCGGACACCTACACTGATCAGGATGGACTTGGCGGTCTTTCCTGCCGCCTGCTTGTAAATGTGATACTGCTTGACGGCAATGCTGTCCGGGTCCCGCATCTCCAGACGGTCAAACAAAATGTCCAGAGGGGACTCGTAGTCCTCGTCCTCTTCTTTTACCTGTGCCGAGCCTAACATCTCCATGATCATGGCGAAGTTCTGTTCTTCCGGCGGAGCTTCGTGGAGCAGATACAGCATCAGTGCCTGAAGCAGTGCGGTTTCGCTCTTCTCCCAGAAGGGATCAGAGGACTGTGAACCTTTGGGTGTGGTGTTTTGTATCAGATTGGAAATAAGACGGAGCACGTCTTTGTCATCGTGGACATACTCGAATGGATTGTAGCAAAAAGATGTGTCGGGATTGATGAGGTCAAAGACACGCACCTCATATCCTTTCTTTTCCAGCAGACCGCCTGTCTTTCGGAGCAGCTCGGCTTTCGGATCGGTGATGACCATCGAACAGCAGCACTGCATGATGTTTGGTAGGGCAAAGCCTCTGGATTTTCCTGCACCGGAGCCTCCCACTACGAGAATGTTGAGACATCTGCGGTGCTTGTGGGTGTCAAGGCTAATGCGGAAGTTCTGTGTCAGCAGGATGTTCTGGGAGTACGGCTTCTGGCTATATTTCTTACAGATCTGCCGGGCATCGCCCCATCTGGCAGAGCCATGTTCTTCCCCTCTGCGGTAGTTCTTCTGACTGGAATAAAAAATGCCGATCCCGGCTGCGTAAAGTAACGTGCAGACCAGCATCGACTTGATGGTATATTCCGTATAATGAAACTGGAAGGGATGGTTCAGCTTTTCTGTGAGAACCTCCATCAGCTCGAAAAGATTCCTGCCCGGCTGGATGGCATCCGCAAGCAGGATTGCTACCCACCAGATGACAGGCAGTCCGGCAAGCCAAATCACCCAGTCTGACTTCCGGCTGTTTGTTACCGGGATGGCTGCTGTTTGGGCCTCTCTGCTCTTGGCAGGTCCGTAATGTGGAAGCTGTCCACTCCCGGAACGAGGGCAAGGCTGCTTCCATTCTCCCAGTTTACGTGGATCTGCCCTGCATCGTCTACCATATCCACCTTACCTTTTAAGCCGGGTGGCATGTGGCTCTCCCCCTTCATGCTGTTAAGCGTGACCTCGGTTCCCGGCGGATATCTTCTCCGCATGGCTTCTATTCTTTCTTGTGTCATATTTCTGTATATTTGTACCACATCCTTTCTTCATCTTCCCCTTCCACGGTATGGGCGGTATCTGGATTTCATGATCTTTAACAGGACGCTGTCGATCCCATCGGAATAGCGTCCGTTTTTCAGGTATGTGTCCCGGAGCTGGTTTAAGGCTTCCACGGATTTGCTGTGTTCGGCTTCTGTCAGGTAGAGCTTTCCCTCTTCCTGCTCTGCCAGCTTCAGAACCAGATCCCGTGTGGTATCCACCGGAAGCCCCTGTTCTTTTTCCTGCCGGAACACTTCCCGGAGTGCATGGATCAGCATGTGGTTCATGATCCGGTCCATCTTTACATATCGCATTCTTGTCATAGGCGAGCCTCCTTTTTTCCTCTTTTTTCTCAACCACAACATACCACACTTCCTCCCGGAAAGCTACTGCAAAAGAGCCGGAAAAGCCCCTTTTTATCAGCGTTCCGGGGACTTTTTACTCTTGGCAGGTTTCTCCGTTTTTTCCTCCGGGATGGCAAATTCATCGGTCATAAATTCCTGCTCGCTTTTGCCAAGGTTGCGGTCTACCTGCTTGCCAATGGAATAGGCTGCACTCTTTACATCCTGGATAAAGGAGCGGAGTTCTTTCGGATCTTTCTGTCCGAATGCCTGCATCTGGCATACCTTGTCAAAGGAAAAACCGGAGACATCCACGCCATATTTCTGTGCTGTCACATACGCCGCACAATAGGCCTGTGCCGCTACCCCTGCCCGGCTGTAGCTTCCATCGTGATGGTCAAGGGATGCACAGGCCAGCTCCCGGCTGATGGAATGGAACGTTGCATTTTCGCTCATGCCATTTCGGACATAGATCATCCGCTTGTTCGGGATGTACTGTGCCTGTACCTTATCCGGCAGATTGTCTGCGATCTGAATCCGTACCTCGCTGTCGGTCAGCAGTGCTTCCATCAGCTGGTCCATCGGCTTTGGCTCTGCCTCTTCCGGCTGCTTGGTACGGATCTGGCTGATGTCATAGGCTTTCTGGATGGAGTACCCCTGCTGGATGACACCGTCCTTTTCATATTCCTGTCCGACAATGAAGTTGTATCCCTTGCTTCCGGTCTTGACTACCTTGCCTTCTTCCTTCCATTTTTCAAAGGTCTTGACCTGCCGGATCTCCGGATTCTGTGCATAAAGCAGGAACAGGTTGTCTGTCCTCTGCGGCTTGCACTGTCCCATAAAATCAAGGAATCCTTTTAAGGAGTCCCCATTCTGGAAGACCTCCTGTGCCTTTCCATCGATCATACCCCAGATTTCTTCCCTCTCCTGCTTTTTCTGTGCGGCATATTCTTCTTTCGATAACCGCTGGGCGGACTGCTCCTGCGAGTCCTGCCCTAAAAATTTTGTCAGGTCCATCTCCTACCTCGCTTTCACCTTTCGTTTATTTCTTGCTTTCTTCTGCGTTTTCCTTGGTCCACGGTTCTTTTCCCGGCTCCGCTTCTGGGATTCCTCTGCTTTCTCCCGTTTGATGTTCTCCAGCTCCCGGCGGACACTGGGACGCTCCTGTTCCCTCAGCCCTGCATCAGTCCCTTTTTCCTGCCCGGTAGAAATATTTCTGCTGTGCAAGGAAGAGCCGGACAGATTCTCTTCCCCCTCTTCCTGCACCGGGATAAAATTTTCCGGTTCGGAAAACTCCTTTTCGGGATGATTCTGGTTCTTTTCCTCTTCAGAAAAGTCCATGTCACCGACCTGGAATGCTTCGTCCAGATCGCTGATTTCAAACTGCACCTCGCCCTCCGGCATCTGCACAGTTTCCTGTACTGCTTCGGTTTCCGGTGCTTCCATTCCGGCGGTTACCTCATGGACAGCTTCCCCGACTTCGCTCCTTACAAAATCAAGGTTCATCTTATCCATGACACGGTTGACTTTGGCTGCATCATCGGCAAAGACCATGACCTCGCTCATTTCCGGGTTCTTTTTATCCCGGATGATCACATAGAGCAGTCCTCGTTTCCTGCCCTCACTGCAGAATTCACGCAGGCGGTCAGATGGCACAGTGAAGAACTTCAATGGCTTGTTCTCCTTTAACATCCGCACCATTCTGGTCTTGCCCCTCGTTTTCTTCTGGTCTTTTAATACGGCGGCAACAAATACCGCCAGATGCTTTGCCAGCGTACCCGAAAGCCTGAGCCCGTGGTCCACGCCGTCCAGGGAATACCGGACGATCTGGTCCGCCGCATCGCCTCCATAATTCATGTTGTTCACCTGCTTTCTGTTCTCGGTTTTCTGTTTTTCTCCGTCTGTTCTTCTTCCTGTCTCTGGATCTGCTCTGCCAGACGCATCTTTTCTTCCATCTCCTGGGACTGCTGTTCGATCCGGATACAAATGCGGATATCCTTTCGAAGCGGCTTCAGTTCTTCGGTGATCTGACCGATCCTGACACTGTCCGGTTCGCTCCGGTAGAGCCGCTTCCGCTCTTTCGTGAGTGCCTGTACCCTCTCTTCCAACGATGTGCGGTAGGTGAGTAGCTCTTCACGGGTAGTGATCTGATGCTTCTGTAGAAATTCCATCTGCTCGATCCTGGCATCCAGTTTTCGGATGTCTGCCCGGAGCACCGGGGAGATCCTTTTCGGCTTCTGCTTTAGGGCACCCATCTGGTACAGATAGGAATAGTACAGGGCCTGTATCCCTTTTAACTTCTTTTTCGGGGATCTGGAATCTCCTTCTTTTCCAGCAGGTATCCTGCTCTTGGGCTGCAAGATCCACTGCCGGATGCTCTCTTCCGAGTAATGCTTCCCAAGGCTCCGCAGACGGATATACCGTTCCATCCCCGGTGCTTTTAATGCAATGTACTTCCGGTTCAGCTTCCACTGGTATCCCCTCTGCTTCATCTGTTCCAGAAACTGTTTCCATGTGAAGCTCTCTGCCACAGCATCCCGGATGTCCAGACGGATCGAGGTTCTCCAGGTCGGCTTTCCGTCCTGTTCTGCCATCCACTGCGCATAGGATTTCCCTTTGCCGTTTTTCGGTTCGATGACAGATAAGCCGTATTTCAGGCATAAGGCATCCGAAGTTTTCCGCACATCCTCGTAGTAGCTCCTGCTGTTACTATGATACTTTTTCCCATCTTCCATGCTCACGGAATTAAACACGATATGGTTGTGGTAATGCTCCGTGTTCAAATGAGTGGTGATGACAGCTTCATATTTTCCCTGAAGGAGTCTTTCTGCCAGCTCCATGCCAATCTGGTGGGCAAGTTCCGGGGTGACTTCCCCTTTGGCAAAGCTCTGCACCAGATGGAAGCCCTGCACCCCGTCCATCTTGTTGTATCGTTTCTTTGTATCTACCATATCTTGATAAGCAGTCTCACAGACACAGCCAATGGCATTCTCAAAATGGAACGCTCCGTCTTGTCCCGGTTCATTGCATATTGAATAGCTTCTTCCAGAGAGCCGGCACTTTGTCCTTTCTTTGTGGTCTTATCCTTGTTTCGAATGTAAGTAATGGAATTGTCCAGACGGCTGACCGGGATGATACTGGTGTATGCCATCGGCTACCATTCCTCTTTGACCAGCCTCCATGTCTCTTTCGTCATGCGGAGCATTTCCCGAATATTCTCTTCCCCTGCCATCCCACATCCATTGGCTACATGGGCAAGCTGATTGGCATTGTTGCATAAGCCTGCAATCTTTCGGAGCAATTCGGGATGATGCTCACAGGGTTTTCGCATGAACCTGCGCTCCTAAAATCAACGAACGCATAAACTCTTCCCGGCTCAGACCGCTTCTTTCGACCTGCTCATTCAGTTCCCTGACTTCCCTTGCATTAAGCCGTACCGGGATCACATGGGTTTTCGTTTTCGCATTGCATCACCGTCCCTTCCTTTTTTTCTCTTCCTCTTTCATCATACCGCCAAGATCCTCATCGGATTTTTTCGCTGCAACCATGCAACAGGTCACTATCACTCCTATAAATCCTCCGCTCATCAATGCGATTACAATCATTACTCCATTTCTTAACATGACTTGATCCTTCCTTTCCATTTCCGTCTGTGTCCGGGGGATTGGGGTTCTCCCCAAAGTGCGTTTGGATATCCAAACGCTATGCTTGCAAAACGAGTACCGCCAGTTTCTGTAGCACCGGATTGACTCGATTCTGATTTATTTTGATTCTTTTATCTGTACCAGTCCATCAAGTGTCGTACAAATGATATGGAGTCTGTCTGCCATACTGATTTCGGTATTCATTGTTCCTGTCACTTCTTTCCCACATACGACTACCATCCGGCATCTCCGTAAAAGGATATGGGACATTCTTCCATATCCCTGCATATCTTCTGCATCAGACTCTTCCAAGAATGGTGAGAATACAAATCTCGGACAGATTGGTACATACCCAAGTTCATAGATTTTTCTGCAATATTTCTGCACTTTTACCCGGCTTTCTTCTGCTGAACAGCACACATAAGCCAGCGCCTGTTCCATACGCTCCATCTCCTTCCTGCATCCAGTTGGATGCCACTCATTTTCTCTATAAAAAACAAGATGTCCAATTGGACATCCCGGCTACTTTTCATCCTCTTTCTGCTCTGCTTCTAATGCAATTTTCACTCTGTCACTTCCCAGTTTGTAGTAGGCATCTGTTACCTCAATTCCCACTGCACGATAACCTGTCATAACCGCTGCAAGGACAGTTGTTCCTGCTCCGACAAACGGGTCCAGGATCAGCCCTCTCGGTTCACAAATCTGGATAACATCTTTCATAAGCTGCAACGGTTTCTCTGTCACATGAATCCGGTTCTGCGGATTGCCATATCGGAAGACGCCCGGCAGACAAGATACCGGACGGTTGATCGGCATCGGTCCGTTACTGCCCCACACAATATATTCAGCCTGCTGGCGGAAACGGCCTTTCTGTGGACGGGAGTTTCCCTTATCCCACACCGCTGTTCCTCGCCAGATCCATCCTGCCCACTGCAATGCATCGGTAATCGATGGATACTGACGCCAGTCAATGAACAGACAGATCGGAGCACCTTTCTTGCAGGCTTTCCGCACATCATAGAGCCATTCAGCCATCCAGTGCGTCCAAGATCTCTGGTCTTTGTTATCCCCATCGAAATCCGGAAGTGCATTGGCAGCACTCATACTGCTGTATTTCTGATTTGTAGTACGATTTCTTTCATTCTGTTTTGTTCCACCGGATGCATACGGCGGATCGGTAATAACTGCATCAAAGATTCCCGGCTGGAATGCTTTGTTTCATAAACGAAGATTTTTGCAACAGGAGGATGCTATGAAGCACTACAAATTCGGCTATGCCCGTGTCAGCACCGAACAGCAGAACCTTGCGCGGCAGCTTGATATGCTGTCGCAGTACGGCGTGGACTACATTTTCAATGAGAAAATGACGGGCACCAAACGCGATCGTCCGGAGCTGAACAAACTGCTCGACCGTATGATGGAGGGCGACACGGTGGTGATTGAGAGCCTGTCCCGCTTGGGCCGCAGCACGAAAGACCTGATTGAGCTGGTGGAACTGTTCCGCGAACGCGGTGTGCATCTGGTCAGCCTGAAAGAGCAGATCGACACCTCCACACCGGCAGGCAAGCTGCTGTTTACGCTGATGAGTGCCGTCGCGCAGTTCGAGCGTGATGTGATTGCAGAGCGCACCAAAGAGGGTTTGGATGCCGCCAGAGCACGCGGCCATATCGGCGGCAGACCGCGCACCAATGCACAAAAAGTCAAGCAGGCTGTGAAGCTCTATCATACCAAACAGTATACCGTTCGGGAAATCGAGGAGTTGACTGGGGTGAAAAAAGCAACGCTGTATCGGAATCTCGAGTAAATACTACTACCATTAGGAATTACACTACTCTCAAAACCGGTTTCGCGGTAACAGTACGGCACGCCGAGTTTTACTACCATTAGGAATTACACTACTCTCAAACAGCAGGTTGACGGCGTGAAGACCTTTGTTAGTTTTACTACCATTAGGAATTACACTACTCTCAAACCTCAAATCTCAAATTTCAATCATGAGCTTTGATTGAGGAGGAGGTGAATCGCCCCTACAATGCGATTGTAATTCTTAATGGCAATTATATTTTATCATATAAATTTAGAAAACACAAAGATCTTTATCTATGATCATGGTGTGTTCCATAGAAAGCGGAGGATCGCGCTGCATATTTTCAATAAGCAATATGGATAATTTTTCATATTGGATGGTTTGGTAAAAGGCTTCTAATTCCGATACGGAGAGACAGGATTTAAGATTATAAAGGATAACTAATTTCTTTTTTAAAAAGCGCTGTTGCAGTTTTATATAGAGTATCAACTGTTCAGGAT
>ENA-OPYT01000295-OPYT01000295.1-human-gut-metagenome-genome-assembly--contig:-NODE-295-length-15833-cov-1.926652_pt1 | contig 15833 bp, 19 predicted proteins | sample MGYA00242636_ERZ504480 | MGnify/ENA primary metagenome ERZ504480 (study PRJEB26092, sample SAMD00036228) | human gut metagenome | host: Homo sapiens | study: EMG produced TPA metagenomics assembly of...
GCAGAAGGTGTCGAAGTCCACCCTTCTCGGTGAGCTGAGGCTCCACCTCCAGCGCGGGAAGGGCGGCCTTCGGGCCTCCTGAGCGGCCTGCTCCAGGGCCTCCAGTTCCTTCTCAGCGTCAATGCGGGGGAACAGGTTGTCGCCCCGGACCACAGTGACATCCCTGCGGAGAGAGCCGAACTGTCCGCGCTCTCCCAGGTGGAGCAGTCCGCACAGCGCCGATCTGGCGCAGGATCTCCGCGGAGGAATCCGGAATGAAGGGTGTCAGCAGGACGGCGCACACCCGCAGGGTCTCCAGCAGGTGGTACATGACGCTGGCCAGACGGGCTCCATTGGCCTCCATATCCTTGGCCAGCACCCAGGGGGTATTCTCGTCGATATACTTGTTTGCACGGGAGATGACCTTGAAGATCTCCGCCAGGGCGTTCTGGAAGGCGTAGTGCTCCATCTGCTCCTCATAGCGGCCCCGGAGGCCGGAGACCAGCTCCTCCAGCTCCCGGTCCTTCTCCGGGTCGCCGGCCTGAGCGGCAGGCAGAGTGCCGCCGAAGTACTTGCCCACCATGGACACGGTGCGGCTGAGCAGGTTGCCCAGATCGTTGGCCAGGTCCACGTTGATGGTGTTGATGAGGGACTCGTTGGAGAAATTGCCGTCCGAGCCGAAGGGGAAGGTACGCAGCAGGAAGAAGCGCAGGGCGTCCACGCCGAAGTGCTCCGCCAGCAGATAGGGGTCCACCACGTTGCCCTTGGACTTGGACATCTTGCCACCGTCCAGCAGCAGCCAGCCGTGGCCGAACACCTTCTTGGGCAGGGGCATCTCCATGCTCATCAGCATGGCGGGCCAGATGATGGAGTGGAAGCGGACGATCTCCTTGCCCACGAAGTGGACGTCGGCAGGCCAGAACTTCTCATAGTCATCATATTTGTCGTTGAGGAAGCCCAGGGCGGTGGTATAGTTGAACAGGGCGTCCACCCACACATAGACCACATGGCCTGGGTCAAAGTCCACAGGCACGCCCCAGGTGAAGCTGGTGCGGGAGACGCACAGGTCCTCCAGGCCGGGCTTGATGAAGTTGTTCACCATCTCGTTCACCCGGGAGCGGGGTTCCAGGAAATCGGTGTCCTCCAACAGGTGCTGGATCCTGTCGGCGTACTTGGACAGACGGAAGAAATAGGCCTCCTCCTCCGCATCCTGCACCGGACGGCCGCAGTCGGGGCACTTGCCGTCCACCAGCTGGGACTCCGTCCAAAAGGACTCGCAGGGCTTGCAGTACTTGCCCTCATACTTGCCCTTGTAGATGTCGCCCTTCTCGTACATCTTCTTAAAAATCTTCTGGATGGAGGCCACATGGTAGTCATCCGTGGTGCGGATGAAGCGGTCGTTGGAGATGTTCATCAGCTTCCACAGGTCCTTGACTCCCTTGGGGCCCTCCACGATGTTGTCTACGAACTCCTTGGGGGTGACGCCGGCTTCCCTGGCTTTGTCCTCGATTTTCTGGCCGTGCTCGTCGGTGCCGGTGAGGAACAGCACGTCACAGCCGCTCAGCCGCTTATAGCGGGCCATGGCGTCGGTGGCCACAGTGCAGTAGGTGTGGCCGATGTGCAGCTTATCGCTGGGGTAGTAGATGGGGGTGGTGATATAAAATCTCTTTTGTTCCATGGGTCTGATTCCTCCCGATGAATTAGTACATGATGTGATCAGCGGACTGTGGGATCCGGAGCCTGCCGCCCGGCTGTCCCGGGTGCGAATCGGCTGTAAGACAGGGCGGTCAGCCCGCCCAGGGTACACAGCAGGAAAGCGGCGGTGAGCACCGCCCCGAACAGGGAGAGCCCGTCCGCCAGCGAGGCCCCGCCAAAGGCCATGCCCAGCACCGCAAACAGGATAAAGCGCCGGGGATGGGGACGCTGATAAAAAAAGGCTGCCTGCTGGTACAGGGCCAGCAGAAGGAACACACAGGCCAGCAGAGGGACCGATGACCGCAGCAACACCGGATCACGGGAGTAGGTCTGATAGACCTCCATCAGCCAGGGAAGGGCGGCGCAGGCAGGGAGGACAGCCGGTATCCGGGTCCGCAGCCCAGTGACCCCCCGGTAGTTGTTCCGCCCGGAAACCAGGGCCCCCACCGCCCTACGGGACAGGCGGCCACAGTCACCGCAAAGACGGCGGGCATGATGTGGTGCACAGGATCCACCTGCCACGTCTGAATCTGCTCCATCAGCTCAGGGACCCCCAGAGCCGCGGCCAGCAGGAAGCACATCCCCGCGGCCGTCATCAGGGTCATATATCCTGCAGAAGGACAGAGAAAGGCATGCTCCGGCTGCTCCGGCTGGGCTCCACCCCGGCTCAGCAGGAGGGCCGCCAGGGCCAGCGCCGCCATCAGCCCCCACAGAGCCAGAGACGCCGGCGCACCGGATGCGAACAGTTCTGTGACCGGATCCAGAGCGGAAGTCCGCTGCCACAGGCGCAGGCCAAAGCCCGCCAGGCCGCCGGCCAGGGCCAGGGCGGGCAGAATATGATGCTTTCCCATTGAAAACCTCCTCGATCGCCGGGCCGCCAGGTCCGGCCTTCACTTCAGCTTTGGTCTGCCGGAGGATGTCCGGCTGCCGCCGGAGGGATCCCCGAACTGGAACCACAGGGCGATCATCAGGAGGACCAGGCCCACGATGGCCACCACGTTGGAAACCGCCTCAGGCAGAAGTCCGGCACGAAACATCGCCTCCGTCGCAGCTAGCAGAATCAGGGCGAACAGCAGGATATTCCGGGTGGTCCCGTTCATCCGCTTGCGGGTGCCGTCCGACGCAACATCCGCACTCCTCCACCGGCGCGCTCACCCGGCGTTTGGCCTGAGGATGGCGCTTCTTGTGTTTCTTTTGGCTCATGGACTCAGTCCTCCTCCTTCAAAATCACGGCTCCGCCCACCACCAGCGGACCGTCATAAAAGACAACAGACTGCCCCGGGGTGATGGCCCGCTGGGGCTGGTCAAAGGTGACGCGGCAGGTATCCGGTCCTGTCTGCTCCAGCCAAGCCGGCTGAGGCGTCATGCGGTACCGGATCCGGGCCTGCACCCGGATAGGCCGGTCCAGCCGTTCTGTGGGGATCAGGTTCAGTTCCTTCCCTGTCAGTCCCCGGTGGAACAGTGCCTGGTTGTCCGACAGAATCACCCGGTTCTCCTGGGGGGCAGAGTTCCTTGACGTAGAGACGCCCCTGATTGGAGGAGACCTTCAGGCCCCGGCGCTGGCCCACTGTATAGTGGATGATGCCTTCGTGGACGCCCAGCACCCGCCCCTCTGGGTCACAGAACGGTCCGGGGGAATAGGTCCGGCCGGTGTGGTGGCAGAGGAACGCGGCGTAGTCCCCGTCCGGGACGAAGCAGATGTCCTGGCTGTCCCACCGGCGGGCGCTGACCAGCCCTTGCTCTTCCGCAATGGCCCGGATCTCCTCCTTGGACAGGCCGCCCAGAGGGAAGCACACCCGCTCCAGCTGGGCCTGGGACAGGGACCAGAGGACATAGCTCTGGTCCTTCTCCGGGTGGACGGCCCGCTTGAGCAGGACCCGGCCGCTGCCGGTGTCCCGCTCAGTCCGGGCGTAGTGCCCGTGGCCAGGCGGCCGCAGCCCAGCTCGTCCGGCAGCCGCTCCAGCAGCGCGCCGAATTTGATGGTCCGGTTGCAGGTCACACAGGGGTTCGGGGTGCGTCCCTGCTCATACGCCTGGACAAAGGGCTCCATGACCTGCTCTTGGAAGGGGCCGGACAGGTCCAGGGTGTGATGTGGGATGCCCAGCTGGCCGGCGACGGTCTGGGCATCCTGAAGGTCCTCCAAGATGTGGCACTGTTCCCTCTGGCCGGGGGCCAGGTCTTCTGGGACAAACAGGCGCATGGTAACCCCCACCGCCTGCTCCCCTGCTGCCGGAGCAGCCAGGCGGCCACCGAGCTGTCAACTCCGCCGCTCATCGCCACTGCAATGGAATCGTGCAAATGATCCTCCTCCTCAGCCTGTTGGGTATGATTTCGATAGATGTTAAGTATACTACATTTTCAGGGAGGGTGCAACCAGTCGGGAGTGGGCCCTTTCCCCATAAAATACAGGAAAAATGCCCCCCTCCCCCCCTTGCGGCCCAGGGTCTGCTATGATAAAATAACTTGTTAAATCCTGTGAATATCAAATGTAGAGGGAGTGGACCCCTTTTGCCGAATTACGAATCTGAGATCAAGCGTCGCCGCACCTTTGCCATCATCTCCCACCCGGACGCCGGTAAGACGACCCTGACGGAGAAGTTCCTGCTCTACGGCGGAGCTATCGCCCAGGCCGGCCAGGTCAAGGGCAAGAAGAACACCCGGGCGGCCACCTCCGACTGGATGGAGATTGAGAAGCAGCGCGGCATTTCCGTTACCTCCTCGGTAATGCAGTTCCAGTATGAGGGCTACTGCATCAACATCCTGGACACCCCGGGCCACCAGGACTTCTCGGAGGACACCTACCGCACCCTGATGGCCGCCGACTCCGCCGTCATGGTCATCGACGCGGCCAAGGGCGTGGAGGCCCAGACCCGCAAGCTGTTCAAGGTGTGCGCCATGCGGGACATCCCCATCTTCACCTTCATCAATAAGATGGACCGGGAGGCCCGGGACCCCTTTGAGCTGTGCGAGGAGCTGGAAAAGGAGCTGGGCATCGACACCTACGCCATGAACTGGCCCATCGGCTGCGGCAAGGAGTTCCAGGGCGTCTACGACCGCCAGAACCGCCAGATCATCCATTTCACCTCCAACACCAACGCCAGGGCCGCCACTGCCACCCAGATTGAGCTGGACGACCCGGCTCTGGCCGGGCTCATCGGCCAGGCCAAAAAGGACCAGCTCACCGACGAGATCGAGCTGCTGGACGGGGCCTCCTGCGACTTCGACATGGACCGGGTGCGCCACGGGAAGCTGTCCCCGGTGTTCTTCGGCTCCGCCCTCACCAACTTCGGCGTGGAGCCCTTTCTGGAGGAATTTCTCCGCATGACCACGCCTCCCCTGCCCCGGAAGGCGGGAGAGGATATCATCGACTCCTTTGATGACGATTTCTCCGCCTTTGTCTTCAAGATCCAGGCCAACATGAACAAGGCCCACCGGGACCGCATCGCCTTTATGCGGGTGGTGTCCGGCCGTTTTGATGCGGATAAGGAGGTCTACCACCTCCAGGGCGGGAAGAAGATCCGTCTTTCCCGCCCCCAGCAGCTGATGGCGGCAGAACGGGAGATCATCGAGGAGGCCTACGCCGGCGACATCATCGGCGTGTTCGACCCGGGCATCTTCTCCATCGGGGACACCCTGTGCGCCCCAGGGAAGAAGTTCCAGTTCGACCCATCCCACCTTCGCCCCGGAGCACTTTGAGCGTATCCGCTCGGTGGACACCATGAAGCGCAAGCAGTTTCTCAAGGGGGTGGAGCAGATCGCCCAGGAGGGCGCCATCCAGATCTTCAAGACCCCCTACACCGGCATGGAGGAGGTCATCGTAGGCGTGGTGGGCACCCTTCAGTTCGACGTGCTGGAGTACCGCCTGCGCAGCGAGTACAACGTGGAGCTGTACAAGGAGGGCCTGCCCTTCGAGTACCTGCGCTGGATCGTGAAGGAGGACGAGGACACCCCCCCGCTGAAGGAGGAGGACCTGCTGCTCCCCAACGACGCCAAGCTGGTGGAGGACTACAAGGGCAATCAGCTGCTGCTGTTCGCCTCCCAGTGGTCCATCCAGTGGGTCCAGGACCGGAACAAGGGCCTTCAGCTGGCAGAGTTCGGCGGCGCAAAATTTTAAAAACATCAAATCAGCGGCTCCGTGGAAGCTCTCTTCCGCGGAGCCGCTGTTCTTTCATTCAAGCTTGGTCCAGCTCTGCCGGGCCATCCGACGGCAGGCCAGGGCTGTGGCCAGGAAGTAGCCTCCGTAGACCAGGATCAGCACAGCGGCTGTGGCCAGGCTGCTCCCCACCGAGTCCACCTCGCCCGCCGTGGCAATGATGTCGTTGGCCGCCTTCATCCCCACCATGGAGTGGATCAGGGCCAGCCCCAGGGGCATCAGGAAGGCCAGAGCCACCTGCTGGGAGGCCGAGCGGGCGATGAGGCCGTCGTCCGCCCCCAGCCGGCGGAGCATGGCGTACCGCTTCTGGTTGTCCGCCGCCTGGCTCAGCTGCTGGAGGGCCAGCACCGCGGCCGCCGCCAGCAGGAAGGTGAAGCCCAGATACAGCCCCAGAAACAGGGCCAGGATCTTGGAGCCCATGATGCTCTGATAGGCGTCCAGGCGGCTGGAGAAGTGGAGGGCGTAGTCCAGGTCCAGGGGGCGGATCAGCTGGAGCAAACTCGGCCTCCGTCCGCTCCTCGTCCCCTCCGGCGTAGTCCACAAACCACACCTGCCGCCGCACCTCCAGCTGTCCAGCCAGCTCGTCTGGGACCACTGCGTAGCTCAGGGACAGCCCGCCGGTGACCGCCCGGCGCTCTGGGTCGTCAGGCACCATGGGCACCTCCTCATGACAGCTCCCCCGCCCGCCGTGGGCCAGCAGGGCGTTATAGTCGGAGAGCCGGATAGCCGCCGACACCTCCTCCACCCCGGTGACCGCTGGGTCATTGTAGTAAAACAGTACGTCCAGCTGCTCTCCCAGACGGTCCAGGTCAAAGCCGCCCTCCGCCAGCACGGCCGGGAAGTCCACAAGGCCCGCGCTGTCGGCGGACTGATTCTGTACCGTCAGATCAAAGGGAGCCTCTTCATCGGCCGCCGCCTCCAAGGTGGAGTTGAGTCCGATGGAGCTGGCGGTGATGCCGACGGCCAGCAGCAGCAGGATGCAGATGACCGTCATGGACAGGTAGGTGGAGTGGACCCTGCTCAGCCACTGGCGCAGGGTGAATAGGTTCAGCCCCCGGAAGTAGAGCCCGGGCCGGCTCTGGACCAGCTTCACCACAAAGCCGGACAGGGACTTAAAGATCAGCAGAGTGCCCAGGGTGCCCAGGAACAGCATGGCCGCACAGATGGGCAGGACCGCCACAGCGATGGCCATGCCAAAGGTCAGCAGGATGGCATAGGCGGCCGCCAGGCAGACCGCCCCCAGCACGAACTGGACCACCGCCAGCCCCAGGGGCCTCTCCCGCAGCTCCTCATTTTTCCGCTCCCCCTGCATTAGGTCGATGAGCCGGGCCCGGGACACCTGGATGCCGCTGAACACCATCACGAGCAGAAAGATCAGGCCGAAATAGCCCACTGTGCGCACCGCTGCCCGAGGGGAGAAGGCCAGGGCGAAGGCGTCTACCCAGATGGAGAACATGGACAGAGTGAGGGCAGACAGGCCCTGGGAGGCCGCCAGGCCCAACAGCAGCCCCGCCGCCAGAGAGATCAGGCCGATGACCAGCGTCTCCAGCACCAGCAGTCCTGACACCTGCCGCTGGCTCAGGCCCAGCAGCAGATAGGTCCCCAGCTCCCGCTTGCGGCGGCGGATGAGGAACGTGTTGGCATACAGGATCAAACAGGCCAGCACCACCGCCACAAAGACGGAGAAAATATCCAGAATGGTCTGGATCAGCTGGGCCATGGGGTTTTGGCTCTGAGCCAGATAGACCATTACCCCCTGCCCGTCAATGGAATTAAAGGTATAAAACAGACACACGCCAAAGGTGAGGGTGAGCAGATACACCCCGTAGTCCCGAAAGGAGCGGCGGACGTTCCGCAGGGCCAGCTTAGAGAACATCTTCCATCTCTCCTCCCAGTTGGGACACTACCCGGATGATCTGGGCGAAGAACGCCCGCCGGTCCATCCCGCCCCGGCTCAGTTCCAGGAAGATCTGCCCGTCCCGCAGGAAGATCACCCGGTGGCAGCAGCTGGCGGTGAAGGCGTCGTGGGTCACCATCAGAATGGTGGTCTGCCGGATCTGGTTCAGCTCCTCCAGCCGCTCCAGCAGCATCCGGGCGGATCTGGAGTCCAGCGCGCCGGTGGGCTCGTCGGCCAGCACCAGGGCGGGTCGGGTGACGATGGCCCGGGCCGCAGCGCAGCGCTGCTGCTGCCCGCCGGACATCTGGTAGGGGTATTTGTCCAGACAGTCCTGGATGCCCAGCAGCCGGGCGTTCTCCTCCACCTGTTCCCGGATCTCTCCCGCCGGCGTCCTGACGATGGACAGGGCCAGGGCGATATTCTCAAAGGCCGTCAGGGTGTCCAGCAGGTTGCAGTCCTGAAAGATAAAGCCCAGCCGTTCCCGGCGGAAGCGGGCCAGTTCCTTTCCCCTCAGGTCGGACAATTCCTTCCCATCTACCAAGATGGAGCCGGAGGTTGGCCGGTCGATGGTGGAGACACAGTTGAGCAGAGTGGTCTTGCCCGAGCCGGAGGCCCCCATGATGCCCACATATTCTCCGCCTCTCAGGGAAAAGCTGACCCCGTTCAGGGCCGTCGTAGCGGCCCCCGCTTTCCATAGACCTTTTTAGGTCTGTGACCTTCAAGATTTCTTCCATATTCATGCGCTCCTTGCCGCAGGCGGCTCCGCCGCCCCAAAATGGTTTATTGAAACTGTATGAATGATACCATACAGTTGCTTCAAATGCTCTAAAGGAGCTCTTAGGGTTTTCTTAAGAAATCATAAAGCCAGGGACAAAAAAGCGCGCCCCGGATGGGGCGCGCCAGAAAGCAGGAGGAACAAACAGGAGAAACGCACTGTCACCGCAGGTCAGACAGTCAAGTGGTATCGGGACATCCATTCGTTGATCTGAATGAGGTAGGCCAGCATCTGGGGCCCGGCCATCAGCTGCCCGAACCAGGGCTTTCCATAGTCCCCTGCGTCGGACAACAGCCCTGCGCGCAGGGCTGTCTCGTCCACCAGGCTGTGGATGGGGGCGTCCCGGTCGTCCAGGATGGTGAGCAGCCTGGCCCGGACCAGCTGCTCATACAGGGGGTCGTGGGTCTTGGGGTAGGGCTCTTGGGCCGGCGGAGCAGCTCCTCCGGGAGCAGGCCTTCGGCCGCGTCCCTCAGCACCTGCTTGCGCTGCCCGTTCATAGCCTTCATTGCCCAGGGGATGTTCCACACATACTCCACCAGATGGTGGTCACAGAAGGGGACCCGCACCTCCAGCCCGGCGGCCATACTCATGCGGTCCTTCCGGTCCAGCAGGGTGGACATGAACCAGTTCAGGGACAGCCAGCCGACCTCCCGGCGGCGGCGTTCCCACAGGGCCTCCCCCGGCAGGGCCGGCATCTCCGCCAGGGACTGCTGGTAGCGGGCCTGGACATAGTCCTCCACCTGGAGGCTCTCCCACAGCTCTGGCTTCACCACCGCCCTTCGGAACTCCAGGTCCGGACACCAGGGGAAGGTGTCCGCCTCCAGCAGCTCCGACCGCTCAAACCAGGGGTAGCCGCCAAACACCTCGTCAGCGCACTCCCCGGAAAGGGCCACCGTGTGCCGCTCCGCCACCTTCCGGCAGAAATACAGCAGGGAGGAGTCCACATCGCCATCCCCCGGCAGGTCCTTGGCCTCCACGGCCTCAGGGAGCAGCTGGAGCAGGGAGGGGATGTCGCACCGCAGCACCCGGTGTCGGGTACCCAGTGCCCGGACCGCCTTCTTTACCCAGGGAGCGTCGGCGTCCGGCTGGAAAGCGGACGCCTTGAAATGCTTCCGGTTGCCCACATAGTCAAAGGAGTAGGTCTCCAGGGGCTCCCGCCCCTGCTCCTGATAGGCCCGGGCGGCCACCGCGGTAATGATGGAGGAGTCCAGCCCGCCAGACAGGAAGGTGCACAGGGGCACGTCGCTGACCAGCTGCCGCCGGATCGCTCCCTCCAGGAGATGGCGCACCTTCTCCACCGTCTCCTCGTAGCCGTCCTCGTGGGGGCGGCTCTCCAGTGCCCAGTACCGACGGATCTGGAGGCCCTCCGGGCCCGGCCGTCACGCTGACAGCCCCCCTTCAGTTCCCGGACCCCCTCGAATACACCTGCCCCCGCTGTACGGGCGGGGCCGATGCCCAGTACCTCGCACAGCCCCTGCCGGCCCAGCCGTGGCTCCAGGCCCGGATATTGGAACAGTGCCTTCAGCTCGGATGCAAACACCAGTGCCCCGTCCTTCCAGGCATAGAAGAATGGCTTGACGCCGAACCGGTCCTGCAGCACATCAGCCGCCTCCGCCCCCATCCCAGAAAGCAAAGGCGAAGATGCCCTCCAGCCGTTCGGGCCGCCCCACTCCCCCCAAGGCGATGCAGGCGTTGAGCAGCACCTCGGTGTCCGACTCCGTCTCAAAGGAGAAGCCCAGCTTCCGAAGCTCCCGGCGCAGCTCATCGGTGTTATAGAGCTCGCCGTTGTAGATCAACACATATTCCACGCCGTCCCGCACCCGGGCCATAGGCTGCTGCCCCCGCTCCGGGTCGATGACCGCCAGGCGTCGGTGGACCAGGACGCAGTCCGCTCCCTGCCAGAGTCCCTTTCCATCCGGCCCCCGGTGGGCAAGGGTCTCCCCCATCCGCTCTCCCGCTTCCCGCCAGACCGGGCCCGCGTTGTCCCGGGTAAAATCACAAAATCCGCAGATACCGCACATAAGTAAGCTCCTTTATCAGCCTTGGACCGGGAGCCCGGGCAGACGGGTCCGCCGCCGCCCGGTCCACATCCCATTGTATGCATGCGCCTCAGGTCTGTTACAGCAGAAACAGACCCAGCCCCCAGGCCAGCGAGGCCAGGACCGCCCCCGCAGCTCCCCAGGCCGGTCCGGGAAGCTGCCTGCCCCGGGCGTTCCATGCCCGGCTGCGGCGGAGATAGCCGTCCGCCGCCTGTCTGGCCTCCCGGATGACCTGGTCCGCGCTGACCCCCTCTCTGGCCAATGCCTCTTCTTTCACGATGAAAATGGCCTCCTCGAAGAGCTTGGGGTCCGGGGATTTCACCAGGATGACCTGGCGTGTGATGCCTTTGACCATGAGATACCTCCTCCGTTTCCGGGGGCCCTGCCGTGAGCCCCCTGTGTACACAGTTATTCTTGCCCAATTTTACCGGGTATATTCCGGCCCGGCCCGCCGTACACTGGATCTTGCCAAGCAGATCTGAAGGAGGGGCGGAGATGGACGATGAATCCAAGGAGCAGCTGCTGTCCCTGGCGCTGGTATGTGCGGTCAATCTGGCCGTGATCCTTCTCATCCGGTGCTCCAGGGGCGGCTTTGATCCCGTAGGAAAATGCCCCTGGCGGCCGCATACCATCCGGCCGCAGGGGCATTTGCTGCCAGGCAAAGGGTCCGCGCACTTGACCTCTACGTTCTCCGCGCTGATCCGCACCACCAAGGCGGTGCGGTCATCGGTGGCTCCTCCGGGCTGTCGGTGATCAGACTCCGGCCAGCTCCTTGGGGCTCGTCCCCATCGAATTTAGCCAGCCGCTCCCGGACCCAGGCGTCGTCCCCAGTTCCGGCGATGCCGTCGCTGACCATAAGGACGCAGTCCCCCGCCTCCAGCCGCAGCCGGGTATGGTCGGGCACCGCGTGCTCCGAAGGGGCCAGCCCAGCGGGCAGGGAGCTGCCTGCGATCCGCCGCACCGAGCTCCCTCTCCGCACATAGGTGGGGGCAGCTCCCAGCTTGTACACCGCCCCCTCCCCTGTGAACAGGTCCACCTGGAGCAGGTCCACTGTGGTGAACCCCCCTCCTCCTCTCCCCGAAGGGCCAGGGCAGAATTCAGTGTGGCCAGGGCGTGGCCCGTCTCCACCCCCGCCATCAGGAACTGCTCCAGCAGGCGGACAGCCAGGGAGCTCTCCCGGCCCGCCCCGGGCCCGCTCCCCATGCCGTCGCACAGCAGCACATAGAGGGTGCCGTCCTCCCGCTTGAAGTAGGTCCCGGCGTCCCCGCTCACCGTCTCCCCGTCCTTCTTCCGGGCTGCCACGCCCGCCACCGCCATCAGCGGCTCCAGCTGGATCAGAGTCAGGCTCTCCTCCCCCGCCTCCGCCCGGGTAGGCACACCCAGCAGATCCGATAGGGCGGCCAACTCCTCCGGTGTGTCCAGAGTCTGGCATCCCTCCCCCTTCAGCTCCGCCCGCAGACGGCCGTACTCGTCCCGGTACACCGCCGTCTCCATCTCCAGTCCCAGCAGAGCCAGGTGCCGCCTCAGCTTCTGATTGCCTGCCGGGTCCGGGATCAGCTCCCGGCTCAGCTCTGCCGCCGCCGTCCCCCAGAAGGGCGGACAGCTCCCCATACTGCCGGCACACCGCCGCCCGGCTCTCCCGGATGCGGCTGTTGTACTGCCGGCGGTAGAGCAGGGCGGTGAGCTCCTGGTTCACCGCCTCCACAAAGGCGGGGAAGTGGAGGCAGCGGTCGGCGAAGTAGCGGGGGTAGTCGCTGGCCACTCCCCGCCCCCGCTCCAGCATGGGGGCCGTGGCGTCGTTGAGGGCGTTGAAGGTGGTCACATAGTCCCGCTCCCAGCAGCTGGACCGGAGGGAGCAGGTCCGGCACACCCGACAGGCCGCCCGGTCAAAGACCGCCGCCACATCGTTGTCGTTCTCCGGCACCCGGAAGGAGCCCCGCAGGGACTCGTACAAGGTACGGAAGGCGGCGGCGGTGGCCTCCAGCTTTTTTCTGCACATAGCCCTGGGCCCTGCCATCCGGGGGCGCCGTCTGGGCTGGGCCAGCAGGCCTCCCAAGCGCTTCCACTGGCGCTCCGGCACCATGAAAAAAGCCACTGAACCCAAAAACACCTCATACAGGATGGCCAGGGTCAGCCCCCGGTCCCAGGTCCACAGGACGGCGGCCCCGTCCGCCGCCGCGAAGGCCGCCGCCGCCCACACCCGTTTCTTGCCCCGGAAGGCCCCTGCTGCCAGAGCGGCCAGCCCCCAGGCCATGGCGTAGAGTGGGACGCCCGAGCCCGCCAGATCCATGGACAAGCCGATGGTCACCCCAAGTACGGCTCCTGCCGCCAGTCCGCCCTGCCAGGCCCCCGCCAGCACAGACAGGCTCCCAGCGTCCGGCCGAAGGAGACATCCTTCCATAGATACAGGTTGGAGAGGGAGATCAAGGTGGTACACACCAGGACCAGGGCCCCGGTCCGCCGGGCTGCGGAGCATACCCCCTCCCCGCTCCCCGCCGTATAGGCAGCAGCAGCACCCGGTAGCACCAGGCCGCGGCCACCGTCAGGGCGATCTCACTAAGGAAGTAGATCACGTCCACTGTTCGCCAGCCCCCCTGGGACAGGTAGATGAAGCCGGTGCAGCCGTTCATCAGGCCTGCCACCCCGGGCATGGTCCAGGGCCTCTGGAAGAGCTTCATGTCGTAAAAGGCAAAGCCCACCGCGAAGGTCAGGATGGCAGCGGACAGATAGCGCAGCGCATCAGAGAAGCCCAGCAGGGTCAGATAGCCGAATCCCGCCCCCAGCAGGGCCGCCCCACCGCACAGTCCGGTGCCTGATGCCCCCACCATGGCCACGCCGAAGGGGGCGAAGCCGCCGAACACCTCCGCCCCTGCCAGCACCGCCGCCAGCATTAGATGGATGCCCACCTCTGCCGTCCGCAGCACCGCCGGGCCGCTCAGCCCTGTCCGCCCCAGCCGGGCCGTCTGCCCCCGCAGCCTCGTCAGCCGCATTTTCAGATCCTCTCTGGCCGCCATCTCGTCTCCTCCTATGTAGCTTCCGGCTTGTCCGGAACGTTGTGCCCCACATTATAATCCATTATTTGGAAAAACATGGTCGGAATCAGGAGACGATTTCCTCCGGCGGCCTTTTTCCCTCCGGTTGCTTTTTGCCAGGCAATATGATATTATAACAATAGACCTATTGGGTGAGCACCTACCATCAGTCAGGCTGTTTCAGTCTGGCTTTTTTTATGGAAACAGAGAAAAGGAGGTCAACAGAAATGATGTTAAAAGTATTGGGGATGGCGCATGAGCAGGCCGTCAAAGGACTGATCCGGGATGCCTTTTCGGCGGAACCCTGGTGTGACCGCTGGGAGGATGAGGATGTGTTTCATTCCTATATTCTGGACGTGATGGGCAATCAGAATTCTTTGGCCCTGGGACTTTTTTCGGAAGATGTCCTGATTGGGATCTCTCTGGGCCGTCTGCGGCACTGGTACAATGGCATTGAATACTGCATTGACGACCTGTGCATTGCCTCAGAACATCAGGGACAAGGGTTCGGGTCCCTATGGATCCAGCTGATCCGAAATTATGCCTGTCAGCACGGCTTTCGGAACATCTCGCTCCAGACCAAAAGAAACGCGCCCGCTTACCACTTTTATCAAAAAACCGGCTTTGAAGAGCAGGAGGACCGGGTCTGCTTTTCTCTGGACTGCCTTCCCTGATCTGAGGGCAGTCCCCCGCCGCGCTCATCGCGCGGTCGATTTTTGCTCAGAGGGCAGAAGTGCCATAAATTTTTTCTCTGGAATGTATAACCATCCCCGGGCCTGTCCACAATAGGCTTCGGAGGTGGTTCCATGAAACGAACCGTATTTCAGAAACTGGGCGACTTCGTACTGGGAAAGGGCTTCTACATAGTCCTTTTCCTCTGTGTCGCCACCATTGGAATTTCGGGCTATTACCTTGTTCGCACCGTCAGCAGCACCCCCGGAGAGGCGGAACCGGTCACCGGCAGCCCCACCGTGGTCCTTCCCGACAGCAGCCAGAATGCGGCTCCCCCCCATACCACTCCCTCTGTCACTACACCCACCACGCCTACTGTGACCGAGCCAGAGGACAGCGGGAGCCAGGAGGCTTCCCTCCCCCAGACCGTGGAGGAGGAGCCGGCCGAGACGGTCCAGCCGGTGGAGGAGGACCCTGTTCCCGCTGTCTTCACCTGGCCGGTAAAGGGGGAGATCCTCTCCGGCTTCAGCCTGGAGGTGCTGGCCTATGATGAGACCATGGGCGACTGGCGCACCCACAGCGGCGTGGACATCGCCGCCAGCGTGGGCACCAACGTGCTGGCCATCAGCGCGGGCACGGTCCAGGGAGTCTACGATGACGACCTGATGGGCACCTGCGTGGTAGTGGACCACGGGGACGGCCTGACCAGCACCTACTGCAACCTCAGCGCCAAGCCAACTGTTTCGGAGGGCGACACCGTCAGCACCGGCACCGTGCTGGGCGTGGTGGGTGAGACCGCCATCGCCGAGAGCAGCCGCCCCTCCCATCTCCATCTGGAGATGGCCCAGGACGGCAAGGCGGTGGACCCTGTGAGCTACCTGCCCCAGCGCTGAAGGATCAAAAGAGCTCCACGCCCTTGATGGGTGTGGAGCCCTTTGCTGTCTGCGGAATAATCTTCTCCCCCGCCCCGCCATGCCTTTCACCGAGGGAGAAGGGCCCTCTTCAAGCCCGCCGGGCCAGGACTTCCAGCATATGGTCCGCGAACCGGTCCAACCGATCCCGGACTCCGGGCAGCCCCATGGCCTCCCCCTGGGTCATTGGCTGTCTCCAGCAGGGCAAAGCGTCCTGGCAGATAGAAGGACTTGTTCATGTTCATGGCCGAGATCAGCTGCCGGGCCACCAAGTCGCTGCCCGAATAGCCAGAGACCACCAGGGCGAACAGGGCCTTGTCATAGAAGCGGGTCTGGCGGAACAGGGCGGTGAGGCGGTTGATGAAGGCAGTGAGATTAGCGGAGAGTGCGTCGTTGTAGTTGGGGCACAGCATGACCACCCCGTCGGCCCGGCGCACCGCGGGATAGACCTCCCGGGACATGACTCCGCCATAGAAGCACTCCCCCTTCTCCCCGAAGTGGATACACATGGTGTAGGGACAGCCGGAGCAGTCGTCCAGTGTCCCGTTGCGCAGGCCGATCTCCTGGACACTGCACACCTCCCCCAGCCGCTCCCGCACCCCTGCCACAGGGCCATGGTGTTGGAGGTGTGGTGGCTGGAGGCGTGGAGCACCAGTAGCTTGGGCCGAACATGGCGGGCA
>ENA-OPYT01000296-OPYT01000296.1-human-gut-metagenome-genome-assembly--contig:-NODE-296-length-15797-cov-3.572814_pt1 | contig 15797 bp, 17 predicted proteins | sample MGYA00242636_ERZ504480 | MGnify/ENA primary metagenome ERZ504480 (study PRJEB26092, sample SAMD00036228) | human gut metagenome | host: Homo sapiens | study: EMG produced TPA metagenomics assembly of...
GATTTATGATGGAATAGTAACAAATTAGTTCAAAAGAAACAAATAAAGAAAATCCTATATATACAACTAGTAGACATAATAGACCAGATTGCAGATTAGATTTCTTTTTATTTAGATAATGAAATGTATTATGCAAGTTCGTTGGTAATTGACTTTAAGTATCGTAAAATAAATAGTTTTTTGGAATGGAAAGACTAATAGTAAAGAGCAGTTAGAGGGATATAGATATAAAATTTATTCACAATAATTTTTTAGATTATCCTCCTTTGGCGTCAAAACGAGTGAAGGTTACAAAAGAAGTTTGGGCGTTATATCCAGATAAAAATAGTATTGGAAAAGTTTTTGGAAAAATTGATGATAGTATAAAATTCTTATCATTTGTACCTAAATATGAAGACTTTATAAAAAAGCATTTAAGTAATTTTATTGAAGGTTTAAAGTTATCTGAATATGCAGAGTTAAAACAAAGGTTGAAACTATAAAAAACAACCCTTCCATATAGCGGAAGGGCTGCAAAGAAGCAGTGCCGGGCGGTGTGTTCCGGCGCTGTTTTTTATGCCGCTAAATGCACTCGCAGCCCATGTTATTGCTGCGGAATGCGCCCTGTTCGTAAAGTTCAATTTTATGGTTCAGGCGGCTCAGCGTTTCCTGCATGTGCTGCAAACGGTTTTCCAGCCTGTCGCGTTCTGCAATTAAAAGTTCTTCGCGCTCTTTTAAGGTGCTGTCGCCTTCTAAAAACAGGTGCATGTAACGGGTCAGCACTTCAATGGAAAGCCCTGCTTCGCGCATACATTTAATAAATTCTATGCGCTCGCAGTCAATGCTGCTGTAATCGCGGTTGCCGCTTTTATTGCGCGCTACGGCCGGCAGCAGGCCAATGCGCTCGTAATAGCGCAGTGTGTCGGCTGTAAGGCCGAATTTTTTGCTTACTTCTGCAATGTTCATGTTTGGTCACCTCATGTAAAATAGCCGCGCTTTAAGCGGACAGGATTTTATAGGCGCTGCATACGGCTACGCGCCCGCTGATGTTGATAATGGTGTAAATAACGGCAAGAATTGCTGCACCTTGCAGTAAAACCTTCATAAATTATTCCCCCTCTTTGGTGATGGTTACGGTATCAAATTCGGTTCCGTCCGGCAAAAATGCTTTAAAGGTTAAAGCGTTCGGAGTTTTATTAAGCGTTAAGTAATTAGCATCCTCCGGCTGCGGCGCCAGTGCTGCGTCTGCAGGGTTTTTCTGCCACAGGTTGGCGTAGCGCACGCTTCCGGCAACGCCGGTTAAAATGTAGGTTATGCCGGTGTTATCGGGCTTAAAGGCTTTTAAAGGCACGCGGCGGCGGTAGGTATGCAGGTGCGCCATAAGCACGGCGTCTACATTATATTCTTCAAAAACGGGCATCAGCTGCTGCGCCCAGGGCGTAAACTGAATGTTTGCCGGGTCAAAGTTGTTGGGACGGTCGGTAAAGGCATAACGCAGAATGTCTTTATGCATCAGCACAATTTTCCATTTGCTCTGCGTACCGGCAAGGTCGCTGCGCAGCCAGTTTAACTGCTGCTGCATTAAATCGTGGTTAAAGTCCGCCATTTCGTCGGTCTGCGTGTTCAGCACAACAAAATGCACATCGCCGTAGTCAAAGCTGTAATACTGGTTTTTATTGGCATCGGTGCCGTTTCCCGGCAGGTTAAACAGCGTTAAATACGGTGTCGGCGGGGCAATCTGCCAGTCCATATTGTAAGTTTCGTGGTTGCCCATTACCGGCGCAAACGGAATGTTTTCAATCATTGGCGCAACAGACTTAAACCAGGCGCGCCACTGCGAAAAATCGTAGCCGTTGTCAACCAAATCGCCCATGTTGATAAAAAAGGCGGCGTCATCATTTTTGCTGTAGGCAGTTTGTGCCAGCTTGCGCCAGCCGCTGTAATCGGATGACTGCGAATCGGGAAATATCAGCGCTTTAAAGCTGTCAGGCTGAGCGGCCGGAAGTTTGTGCCAGCCGGTGCGGCTGCCTTCGTAGCCTGCGCGGTATTCGTAGGCACTTCCGGGTTCAAGCCCTGTCAGCGCGGAGGTGTAAACATAAAGGGTGCCGCTGCCGGTGTTAAGCTCCTGCATGGAAGCAGGCACGGCTGTTATTTGCCCTGCGGCGTTTTTATATTCGGCTGCCGGGTTTTCAAGTTTTTCATCAGCCTGCCACATAATGGTGCGGCTTGTTGAAGCATCGGCGGTAATCAGCTGGCGCAGAAAGCTTATTTTATCCGCGTTGGCGTAATTTTCTGCCTGACCGGTTGCAGGTGCCGTATATACGGCGCAGCCTGCTGCCAAAAACACCGCCAGTACAATAATGTATTTAAGATATTTTTTCATAGTCATTACTCCTTTAAAAACAGCGTAATTTTATGGCTAATATTAATATATCAGTTATAGTGAACTTCAAGTCAAGCGGTTTTCAAAAATTTTTTACTTGACTTAAAGTGCACTCCAAAGTATATATTATATAAAACGGACAATAAAGGAGAATGCCGATGAACCTTTTTATGATTGTTATGTATTCGTATCTGGCCGCCATGGGCATCGCCGTATGGTTTTATTACCGCACTCTTATTCCGGGGCTTACGTCATGGCTGTGGCCGCTTGCTGTAGTTGGCTGCACTGCAAGCTACCTTGTTAGCCACAGCGGCTATATCGTTCACCCGGAGCCTCTTGCACGCGTACTGGCGTGGATTGGCAATGTATGGATTCTGTTCGGTTTTTACAGCCTTTTGCTGATGCTTTTAAACGGTATTTTAATTATACCGGCCAAAATTTTCGGCGTGCATTACCGTTTCAGCACACCGCTGGCCGTGATTGGGCTTATTGTTATAAGCGCTTCCATTATTTTTGGTATTTATAAAGCCATGAACCCCATAGTGCGTACAGAAACGGTGGCTGCCTCCAAAAATATTGAAGCCGATACCAAAATAGTGCTGGTAACGGATTTGCACCTTGGGCATATTAATGCACTTGGCGCAGCGCAGGATGTTGTGCAGCGCATAAACGCCCAAAAGCCGGATTTGGTTTTGATAGGCGGCGATATTGTTGACGAAAAGCTCAGCTATGTGCTGGATAACGGCTCGCTGGAAGCACTGAAATTTGATGCGCCGCTGGGAACCTATGCCGTTTACGGCAACCATGATTACCTTGACGGCGAAATGAAGGAAATACGCAGGATTTTAGGGGCAAACGGCATTACGCTGCTGGAAAATGAAAGCGCCGTGCTGCCGCAGGGCATAAAACTTACCGGCCTGCGCGATTACAGCCGCGACCGCGGTACGGAAGCGCTGGAACGCCTGGCAGAAGGCAATGCTGATTATTTCAGCGTTTTAATCGACCATCAGCCGCGGCGTTTGTTTGAAGCCGCCGAGGCAGGCTATGACTTGAGCGTTTCCGGGCATACGCATGCCGGGCAGGTATGGCCGTTCCGCTATATTACCCAAAGCATGTACCTGCTTGACTACGGCATGACCTATGTTGACGGCATGGCGGCAATCGTAAGCAACGGCAACGGCTTCTGGGGTCCGCCGGTGCGTATGGGGCCGTACCCCGAAATTGTTGTTATCAACGTTAAAAAAGCAGGTTAAAATTCAGCACCGCTCAAACGGGCGGTGTTTTTCTTTGTAAGAAACATGTTAAGCAAACCGTTAAACTGTAATTTTTTTAACAATGTATATTTAAAATTGCGTTTTGTACACAAAAATCCTTGCAAAAATAACAAAATACTTGCCTGTAAAACGCTAAAGTGCTACAATTTATAATTATAAAAGTACACCATAATTTGCATTGTACTGATTTTAAAAAGTATTTGGAGGGAAAGAAAAATGAAATTTGCCAAACGTATGGAAAGGATGCAGGCATCCGAAATCCGTGAACTCTTAAAACTTACCGCACAGCCGGATATTATCTCTTTTGCAGGCGGCCTGCCTGCACCGGAACTGTTCCCGGTTGAAGAAATTGCCAAAGTTTCCCATGACCTGGTAGAAAAAGAAGGCCGTCAGTTGCTGCAATACGCTACTACCGAAGGCCGTCCGACCCTGCGCGCTAAAATTGCCAAACGCATGAAAGATAAATACCATACCGAAGTTGACCCGGACGATATTCTTATTACCACCGGCAGCCAGCAGTGTCTTGATTTTGCAGGCAAACTGTTCCTTGACCCCGGCGATGTTGTTCTGTGCGAAAGCCCGTCCTACCTCGGCGCATTGAACGCTTTCAATGCTTACGAGCCTAAATTTGTAGAAGTTCCGACCGATGACGGCGGCCTGATTCCGGAAGAACTGGATAAAATTCTTGCTACTACCCCGAACTGCAAATTCATTTATGTAATTCCTGATTTCCAGAACCCGACCGGCCGCACCTGGAGCCTTGAACGCCGCCATAAATTTATGGAAGTTGTCAACAAATATAACCTGCCGGTACTGGAAGACAATCCGTACGGTGAGCTCCGCTACGAAGGCGAAATTCTTCCTTCCCTTAAATCCATGGATACCAAAGGCCTTGTTATGTTCCTCGGCACTTTCTCCAAAATCTTCTGCCCGGGCCTGCGTTTAGGCTGGGTTGCCGCTGAACATTCCGTACTGGAAGAATTTGTTAAAATCAAACAAAGCGCCGACCTGCATACCTCTAACTTCGACCAGGGCGTTGCCGACGCTTACATTGAAAACTACGACCTTGACAAACACGTTGAAGAAATTAAAGCGCTGTACAAAAAACGCCGCGACCTTATCCTGAAAACCATGGAAGAAGAATTCCCCGAAGGCGTTGAATGGACTCGTCCTGAAGGCGGCCTGTTCCTGTGGGTAACCGTTCCGGAAGGCGTAAGTGCTAAAGAAGTATTCCATAAATGATTGAAATGAAAGGTAGCTGCCGTTATCGGCGATGCGTTCTATCCGAATGACAAAAACCGACCGCAGCATGCGCGTAAACTACTCCAACATGACCGAAGACAGAATTGTTGAAGGCGTTAAACGTATGGCCAAAGCCATTAAAGAATGCATGAAATAACTACATAAAAATTTATCCCTCTGCCCTAAGGCGGAGGGATTTTTTAATAGCCGAACAGTGAAGCGGCGCAGTAAACCAAAAGCAGCGCCATAATGGTGTTAACGCTTTTGGTATGGCGGCTGAACAAAAGGCGGAATGTCGAACCAAACGCCGACCAGCACAGCGTAAATATAAAACCGATAAAGGCAAGCAGCAGCGCAAACAAGGTTAGTTTAAAAGGCTCGCCCGTGTAAAACGGCAGAATGTAGGCCTGCATGGACATAATGCAGTAAATGTAAATTTTAGGGTTGATAAACTGCAAAATAAGTCCGGAATAAAAGCCGCTGCGCGAGTGGTCTTCGGTGATAACGCCGTCGCTTTTATAAGTTGCCCATGCCAGATGAAGCATATAGGCAGCACCGGCAATAAGCATCGGCGTTTTAACCGCAGGTATAAGCTCTGTAAGGGTGCTGCAAAAAGCGGTGCAGATAAGCATTACCGCAGCAAAGCCTGCCAGTATGCCAAAGTTAAAGGGCAGCGCCCCCTTAAAACCCAGCCTGCCGCCGTTGCTCATGGACATAATATTATTGGGACCCGGCGTTGCGGCTGTTATAACAGCGTAGGTTAAAAATGCAAACCAGTTGAACATAAAACGGTATCCTTTCGCAATATAATAATGTGTTACTTTTATATTGTAAGTTGCCTTTTTAATGTTGTCAAAAGAAGTGTATATCAATATGCACGCAGCAAATTAAAAATCCCGGCGTAAACCGGGATTTTTTGCGTTAATTGTGCTTTTACTGTTCCAGCGGAATGGTGTATTCCTTTAAGCCTTTGGGCTGCGGGCCCTGGTGAGGGTTTTCGCGTCCGTCCAGCCCTTTTTCGTGCAGGAAGTCCTCTAAAATTTTGGCAATTTCAAGGTTGTTCAAATCGGCAAAGGCGGCGTGGGTGTTGCCCTTAATGCCAATGTCAGGCAGGGAAAGCACTTTGGCGTCACCGCCGCGGGCGTTGATGCGTTCAGCCATTTGCTGGGCGCGGTGCTTAGAGATACGCCAAACTTCGCTGTTAAAATTATCGCTCTTTTCTTTGGCGATATTGTCACCGTATATGATGAGAATGGGCATTTTTGTAAGGTTTTCAAATTCTTCCGGCGATACTTCTTGCGGCGCCTGCACTTTATTAATAAAATCGCTGTCGGAAAGCAGCAGGTCGGCAGGCATATCGTCTGACGGGAATGCGGAAGAACCGGGTTCGTAAGCTACAACTGCTTTAACGTGTTCCGGGTCAGCCATAGCGGTTGCCCATCCGTACTGCCCGCTGTTGGAATGGGTAATTAAAACTGCCGGGCCGGTTTGTTTTAACAGCTGCGCCATAGTACCGCCCATAAATTTATAGTATTCTTCCGTGCGCGGTTCTGCGCCGGTGTCGGGCGTTTGCTGGCGGAAGAACTGGTCAACCGCGTCCGGAGTTTTGGGGAACTGCGATACCGGGAAGAAGTACGGTTTTTCCGGCGTCAGCCACAAGCCGTTGCGGAAGGCGTCCCACACGCCGCTTTCGCTTGTTATCGTCGGTACGGCGTTGGTCATGTCAACCTTGCTTGCCGTGTAGCCTGCACGCCCGCGGCGCGGCTGGTCAATAATGTACACGGGCCAGTCCCTGCGCGGCAGGATTGCCATATAGCCTTCGCGTCCGTCCGGCGTGCTTTCGTAGGTTCTGCCGCTTTGCCCGATGCCGTGCCACATAATCAGCGGGTAAGTGCGCGCGTTCTGCGGAATGTAAAATTGTGCGTAGCCGTGGTCGCCGTGGAAGGTTTCGCCGTTGGGCAGGGTTTGCACCGTGCCGCCGAAGAACAGGCTGCCCATGGTTTTAAGTACGATGAGCTTGTCCTCCGCAGGCTGCTGGGCGTTTGCCATAAGCGGCAGCGCGGTAAAGGCGGCGGCTAAAATTAAGGCGGATAAATTTTTTGCTGAGTTTCATTTTGCGTCCTCCTTTTTAATACACTCGTGTTGCTTTTCTTTGCTTATTTGTATTATAATGGGCTTAGATAGCTGAGGGCAATTGCCAGTTAAAGCTATCTGCGGCTTATGCCGCACTTTTTAAAATTTGGGGTTTAATTATGGAAGCTAAAAAACAGGATTTGCGCGTGCAGAAAACACTGGCGGCAATTAACCGTGCTTTTGAAGAAATGGTTTGCACCATGCCGCCGCAGGAAATTACCGTTAAGGAACTTACTGAGCGCGCCAAAATTAACCGCAAAACTTTTTATTTGCATTACACCTGCATAGAACACGTTTATGAAGAAGCAATCCGCCGCCTTGCCGATGGTTATATTGAAATAATGGGCAAAACGGAAATAGATAACGGCAGCGGCGCTTTTAATATGAAAAATCTGACGCAGGTCTTTTTTGAATATTATGCCGCTCAGGGCGCGTTTGCAGAAAGGCTTATCTGCAATCCGGATTACCGGCCGTATTTTAACCGGCTGTGGGGCATTACTTTGCAGCATAACTGCGGGCAGTTCAACCCTTACAGCCATCTGCCGCAGGAAGAACAAAACCTTGTTTTTACCTATCTCTGCGCGGCAAATAACGAAATGTACTGCCGCTGGGTGCTGGACGGCAAAAAGGTGCCGCTGCAAAAAGTTATTGCCATAGCGTCACAGCTTTTGGAGCGCGGCTTATACGGCTACACGGAGGCTTTAAGGCAAAACAAAGCTTGACTTATAGCGGGCTTAAAGGTTTATAATATAAAAAAATTTAAAAGGATGATTGTTGTTTGAAAGCAAAAAAGCAATTATTAGGGTTTACTGCCGCCTCGCTTACTTTGGGGGCGGTTTTTATGGCGGGCGGCGCGCCGATACCGTTTTACCATACTTATGCCGAAACGCTTGGGCTTGATAAAGGCGTGCTTTCGCTGGCAACTGTTGCATATTTTGCCGGTACGGTTATTGCGCTTTTGTTTTTGCCGCGTTTAACCAACTACTGGGGGCGCAAGCGCGCAATTTATTTAACGCTGGCGTTTGGGCTGGCAGGCTGCTTTTTGTTCGGCAACGTAACCGGCGAGTGGCGTATGCTGGCGGCGCGCTTTATGCAGGGGCTAAGCTGCGGGCTGGCCTCCAGCACGGTGGCGGCGTTTATTATTGATAACGAACCGCGGCGCTATAAAGGCCTTGCTGCGGTTATTATCGGCAGTGCGCCGAATATCGGCCTGCCGCTTGGCGCAATGGGCAGCGGCGTGTTTAATATGTTCAGCAATGAGATTGGCATGGTGTTTGTAATTGTGGCGGCAATTTTGTTGTGCTGCGGCGCGTTGGTTTTTGCCAGTACGGAAACAATTACCAGCAAACAAAGCGGTGCGTGGCGCAGCCTTAAGCCGCAGCTTAAAATTACGCCGCGCGTTAAAAAACTTTTGCCTGCGGCAGCGTGCGCTTTTGCAGGTACCTGGGCGGTAGGCGGTTTTTACCAGTCATACAGCGCTGCTATCGGCATACAGGAGCTGGGCGTACAAAGCACTTTTGTCGCTTCGCTTACCTTTGTATCGTTCATTGCGCCGGTTGCGCTCGGTGCGGCGCTTTCGCGCGGGCGCGATAAATTTTTGCTGCAGCGTTTTTCCATGCTGGCCTTTTTTATAGCCGTTGCGGGCGTGGTATATGCTATTTACAGCCATTCACTAAGCCTGTTTCTGGCGTTTAACGCAATGGCCGGCATTGCGGACGGCGCTGCTTTTACCGTCAGCATGGCCGGAATTGTGGAAGGCACAAGCCTGCAGGAAAGGGCGGGCGTATTATCTTTAATTTACGTTGTTGCCTACGGCGGCGCGGCGCTGCCGAACCTTCTGGTAAGCCGCATTGCCCAGTATTTTTCGCTGCTGGAGCTTACCGCAGGTTACGCTGTTTTTACGGGCGTAATGTTTATTTTGGTGCTGCTTACCGCAAAGCGCAGCTATTATTATGAAGTATAAACTGCCTGAGGGCAGAGGTTTTTACGGACGGAGGAGAGAAAAATGGCAGATAAAATTTTAGTGGCATATTATTCCAAAACAGGGCACACCAAAGCCGCAGCGCAGAAAATAGCCAAAGCAGCAGGCGGCGCTTTGCACGAAATAGTTCCCGCTAAAGAGTACCCGGCAAGTTATGTTGCCACGGTTGCAGTTGCCAAATGGGAACAGCTTAAAAACGAAAAACCGGCGCTTAATGATAAGGTGCAGGGCTTTAAAGATTATAATGTTGTGCTTGTAGGTTTTCCAATCTGGTGGTTTACCTGCCCGCAGCTGATTAAAACCTTTATGGAAAGCTATGATTTTAACAGGCAAAACTGTTTATCCGTTCTGTACGCACGGCGGCAGCGGCCCTAAAAACAGCACGCGCGATATCCGTTCCATCTGCCCCCGGGGGCAGATGTTAAAGAATGTTTTGACGCCACCAAAGATTTAACAGACGCCAAAATTAAAACTGGCTGGGGCTTGATTAAGGCTGAAAACGCAGGGTATGTCAAAAATCAGGGAAAGCGTATCCGGCTAATGTTGTGCGCAACGCTAAAGTTCCGGTTCTGGTTGTTAAATAAACTGTAAAAATAACGGCTTCCGCAAGGTAATGCCTTCGGAAGGCTTTTTTTATTAATAAGCAAAAATAATAAATTATCCACCTGCGCGGCTTGTTTAATGCTGGCGCGCGGCGGCTGCGCTGTGCTAAAAATTAAAAGTATAAACTGCACGGCATAGGTGATGAAAATGGAACTGCGTACACTGCAATATTTTTTAACGGTAGCACGCGAGGAAAATATAACAAGAGCCTCGGAAGTGCTGCATATTACGCAGCCTACTTTAAGCAGGCAGATGAAGCAGCTGGAACAGGAACTCGGCACGGAACTTTTTGTGCGCGGGCGCAATTTTGCGCTGACGGAAGCAGGCATGCTGCTGCGCCGCCGTGCGGAAGAAGTTGTGGATATGATGTATAAAATAGAATCCGAAATAGAAACGGCCGGAGAAGTGGGCGGCGTTATCAGCATCGGCAGCGGCGCGCTTAAATCTTCGCAGTTTCTGCCGGAGGTAATGTCCGAGTTTCAAAAGCTGCATCCCAAAGTAAGGTTTGAAATTTATTCCAACAGCTCGCAGTATATTAAAGAGCGCATGGACAGAGGGCTTTTGGATTTTGGCATTATGCTGGAGCCCATTGATATTGAACAGTATGAATACATCCGCCTGGAGCAGAAAGAGCGCTGGGGGCTTTTAATGCGCAGAGGGCATCCGCTGGCAGAACAGGAAAGCGTTACCTGCGCCGATTTGTTGAGCGTGCCTTTAATAACGCCCGCGCGCCTTTATGTGCAAAAGGAAATATCCAACTGGCTGGGTGCCGATATTAATAAATTAAACGTGCTGGCAACGGTTAATATGATGACGCCTGCGGCAATTTTTATCAACAGCGGTGCAGCCTGCGGGCTGACCATTGAAGGCGCTGTTGATTTGTTTGAGGACAGCAAAATGGTTTTTAAACCGCTGAACCCGCGCCTTGAGCTTGCGGCGGTATTGGCGTGGAAGCGCTTTCATTCCCTTTCGGGAGCGGCGGCGAAGTTTTTGGAGTATTTTAAGGAGTATCTTAAAAGTAAACAGTAAAAAACAGGACAGCTTAAAACTGTCCTGTTTTTTATTCCGCATAATATTGTTCGTTGGTAACTTCTTCCAGCCACGTTACGTTTTTGCCATTTATTTTATAAAAAATTATGCAAAAAGCGCATACAAAAAACGCACCGCGTTAAACAGCACGGTGCGTTAAGCAGGCGTATAAATCAGTCTTCTTCAAATACAACTTTGCCGTCTTTAAAGGCTTTTATGCGCGCCAGCGATTCCAGATGGTAACCGGCGTCAACAATGCGCTGATGGCCCGGCTGGAAGGATTTTTCGATTACAATGCCGATGCCTGCAACTTTGCAGCCTGCCTGATGGGCAATATCGGCAAGGCCGAGCGCCGCTTCGCCGTTTGCCAGAAAGTCGTCAACAATAAGCACGGTTTCGCCTTCGTGCAGGAATTTTTTGAGGACGCTTACATCGCTGGTAACTTTTTTGGTGAAGCTGTAAACTTTTGTTGTGTAGGCCGGGCTGCTCATAAGTTCCGATTTTTGCTTGCGGGCAAAAACTACCGGCACATGCAGGCACAGTGCGGTTGTTAATGCGCAGGCAATGCCGGAAGATTCAATGGTGAAAACTTTGTCGATTTTGCATTCTTTAAATCTTTCCGCAAATTCTTTGCCGATAGCTACCATCAGCTCCGGGTCAATCTGATGGTTTAAAAAGGAATCTACTTTAAGTATGGCATCATTAAGCACAATGCCTTCGCTCATAATTTTGTCTTTCAACAGTTTCATGCTGCCACCCCTGCTTTTCCGTTTATTTGTTAAATAATAGAATATGCTATTTTTGGCATTTAGTCCAGCATTTTGTTAAATAAAGTACAAAATTTATTATCTTCTTAAAAAGTAATACAAAAAGGCTTGACATTACAAAAAAATATTGAGATAATGTAAAGGCAACAAAAACATAACAGCAATTATGTAATGATTAAAGGCGAAGAACGGGAACAGGCTGTTAAAACCGGCAAAGAGAAGCGGCGGATGGTGCAAGCCGCAGCGGCAAAGCAGCAAATGCTCGCCCGGGAGCCGCGCTTTTGAACGGAGTAGGAAGCGACGCAGAGCAGCGTTAAGCATAATGAAGCCCCAATCAGGGTGGTACCGCGGTTAATAATCGCCCCTGTCTGCATTAGTGCAGGCAGGGGTTTTTTATTTAGCTTTATGGAGTAAAAAATACAGGAGGCAGTTATTATGGGTATGACAATGACGGAAAAGATACTGGCAAGGCATGCCGGGCGCCCCGAAGTATCGGCAGGCGACCTTTTGGTATCGCAGGTGGATTTGGTGCTGGCTAACGATATTACTGGTCCGCCGGCTATTAATGAGTTCAAAAAAATAGGCAAACCGGTTTTTGATAAAACTAAAATTGCGCTTGTGCCCGACCATTTTTCTCCCTGCAAGGATATTAAAGCGGCTGCAATGTGCAAAACCATGCGTGATTTTGCACGCGAAAACGAAATTAAAAATTATTTTGAAGTTGGCCGTATGGGCATTGAACATACCCTGCTGCCGGACAACGGGCTTGTTGCGCCGGGCGAAATTGTTATCGGCGCGGATTCGCACACCTGCACTTACGGTGCGGTAAACGCTCTTTCTACCGGCATGGGCTCCACTGATATAGGCTGCGCTATGGCGAGCGGCACCAGCTGGTTTAAAGTACCGGCTGCCATTAAGGTTGAACTTACCGGCAAGCTGCCGCGTTTTGTAAAAGGCAAGGACGTTATTTTAACTTTAATCGGCATGATTGGCGTTGACGGCGCGCGTTACCAGTCGCTGGAGTTCTGCGGCGACGGCGTGGCTGAACTGGAAATGGCAGACCGCTTTACCATTTGCAACATGGCGATTGAAGCAGGCGCCAAAAACGGCATTTTCCCGGTTGACGAAAAAACAAAAGCTTACCTTAAAGGCCGTGTAGACCGCGACTGGCAGGGCGTTGAAGCTGACGCCGACGCAAACTATGTGCGTGAAATTAAAATTGAACTTGATAAACTTGTGCCTGTTGTTGCTTACCCGCACCTGCCGGAAAACACGCACCCGGCAGCAGAAGGGCGGGATATTAAAATCGACCAGGTTGTTGTGGGCAGCTGCACCAACGGACGCCTTGAAGATTTGGCGCAGGCTGCGGAAGTGCTGAAGGGGCGCAAGGTTCATCCTTCTGTACGCTGCATTATCATCCCTGCAACGCAGGAAATTTATAAAGAAGCCATGAAACTTGGCTACATTGATACCTTTATTGATGCCGGTGCGGCTGTTTCCACTCCGACCTGCGGGCCGTGCCTTGGCGGATATATGGGCATTCTGGCTGCGGGCGAAAGGGCGGTTTCCACAACCAACCGCAACTTCCGCGGGCGTATGGGCCATGTAGACAGCGAGGTTTACCTGGCAAGCCCGTACACGGCGGCTGCAAGCGCAGTAACCGGTTATATTACCAGACCCGAGGAGGTAATGAAATGAGTAAAGTTTGGCGTTATGGCGACCATGTAGATACGGATGTTATCATTCCGGCAAGATATTTGAATATCAGCGATTTTAACGAACTGGCAGAACATGCCATGGAAGATTCCAAAGAAAATTTAACCGTTAATTTTGCCGCTAACGTAAAGCCGGGCGACATTGTTGTGGCAGGCAAAAACTTCGGCTGCGGCTCCAGCCGCGAGCACGCGCCCATGGTGCTGAAGGTTAAAGGAGTTAAGTGTATTATTGCCGACAGCTTCGCGCGTATTTTTTACCGCAACGCAATCAACATCGGCCTGCCGGTGCTGGAAATTGGTACTGACGTGGAAAAAATTGAAGCCGGTGACGAACTTGATGTGGATATGGCCAAAGGCGAAATTAAAATTGTTAATAAAAACATTACCATTAAAACTAAACCGCTGCCGGAATTTATTCAGAAAATTGCCGACTGCGGCGGGCTGATTAACTATCTTAAAGGAGAATAATAATATGAAGATAACTTTACTGCCGGGCGACGGTATCGGCGTGGAAATTGTTGACGCTGCCGTTGAAGTACTGGACGCAGCGGCAAAAAAATATAACTTTACCGTTGAATACGATAAAAAACTGATTGGCGGCGCGGCTATTGACGCTTTCGGCACGCCGCTGCCGGAAGAAACACTGGCAAGCGCCAAAGCAAGCGACGCAGTGCTTCTGGGTGCGGTAGGCGGCCCGAAATGGGATAATGTTGACCCTTCCATCCGCCCGGAAAAGGACTTTTAAACATCCGCAAAGGGCTGGGTCTGTACTGCAATCTGCGCCCGATGAAGGTTTCCAAATATACGGCGCACCTCAGCCCGCTGAAAACCGAGCGTGCCGAAGGCGCTGACCTTTTAATTGTACGCGAACTGACCGGCGGCATTTATTTTGGCACGCACAACGAAGCACATCTTAACGCCGACGGCGTGGAAGAAGCAAGCGACATTGAAATGTACACCCGCCCGGAAGTAGAGCGCATTGCCCGTTTTGCCTTTGAAGCGGCGCGCAAACGCAGCGGCAAGGTAACAAGCGTTGATAAAGCCAACGTGCTGGGCAGCAGCCGTATGTGGCGCAAAATTGTTACCGAAATGCGCGACAAGGAATACCCCGACGTTGAACTGAACCATTTTTATGTAGATAACTGCGCCATGCAGCTGGTTCTGAATCCGAAACAGTTTGACGTTGTTTTAACCAATAATATTTTCGGTGATATTTTAAGCGACGAAGCCAGCACCATTGCCGGCAGTATCGGCTTGCTGCCGAGTGCAAGCCTCGGTGACGGCGCAGGCATGTACGAGCCTATCCACGGCAGTGCGCCGGATATTGCGGGGCAGGGCATTGCCAACCCGCTGGCCACCATTTAAGCGTTGCCATGATGCTGCGTTATTCGCTGAACCAGGACGCAGCGGCAGACGCAGTGGAACGCGCCGTTGACGAAGTGCTGGAAGCAGGCTACCGCACGCCTGACCTGTGGGCAGAAGGACTGAAGAAAGTAAGCACTGCCGAAATGGGCAAGCTTGTAGCGGAAGCAGTAAAATAAAGCAGCCGTAAAATAAGGGAAACAAAGACAGATTAGAGATATTATAAACAGTTATAAATAAGGGAAAGAAAAAGGGTTATGCTGCCTCGTGCGCGTAACCCTTTTTAAACTTATTTTATTCTGACATATCCAACTTTTTCTGCAATTTCTTGTCCCTGCGGAGATTGCATCCATTTCAAGAAAGATTGCAGATGAGGCTTGGTGTTGCTTTTTAAAGTAATGGCGTAAAGATTTGTTGTAAATGGGTATTTCCCGCTGCGGATGTTTTCGTCAGTGGGGTACACACCGTCGATGGCAAGCATTTTTACCGGCGCGTCTTTGCGCCCCAGCATACCTGTTAAAAAGAACTTGAACGAAAAGCCCAATGCCCCGGCCTCGCCGTTGTAATTAGCGACTTGCGTACCAATTCCTCCCATATCGCCGATATATTCTTCTTTTAGCGGTTCCATTATCGGCGTATCGCCCATAATGTGCTGCAATAGCGTCTGGCTGCCGCTACCTTCCGGGCGCTGAAAGGCTAAAATGCGACGGTCATCTCCGCCAAGCGGCTGCCAGTTTTTTGTTTTGCCGTTGTAAATGTCTTTTATCTGCTGTGTAGTTAAATTATCAACCGGGTTAGCGCTGTTTACGAAAATACAAAAGCTTCTTTTGCTATGGGGGTAAGTACAAGTTCTTCGCCTAAAGCTGCGGCGTCTACCTGCTGCTGTTTAGATGGCATTGCGCCGAAAAATACATCGCAGCGCTTGTTGATTAAATCCTTAAAAGCATAAACTGTGTTGTTAAAGGCAACGTATTTTCTAAATTCATCATCAATTTTGTTTTGCTCCTGCCACGTCAAAGTACCCGGCTTATATTGATATTTGGCAATGCCGTCATAGCAGGCGTTGGCATAGGCTGAGTAGACTGGGTAAGCGGCTTCGGCACCGTCAAGCCTCAGCCATTCTTCCTGCGCAAGCTGCAAAGTGCTTATTTCGTTTAGCTTGGGCAAAATGTTGTCGGGATTAGTTATTTTGTATTTTTTCAGGTCAACGCTGCTTAATCCGTTTTCGTAAGCAAAGTTGTGAGAGCGAATGACATTGCCGTTATTAAGCGTGCAGTTTATGGAAAAGCCGCAAAAAAGAAAACAAACGGCGGTGCAAAGCGCAGGCAT
>ENA-OPYT01000298-OPYT01000298.1-human-gut-metagenome-genome-assembly--contig:-NODE-298-length-15732-cov-2.270298_pt1 | contig 15732 bp, 13 predicted proteins | sample MGYA00242636_ERZ504480 | MGnify/ENA primary metagenome ERZ504480 (study PRJEB26092, sample SAMD00036228) | human gut metagenome | host: Homo sapiens | study: EMG produced TPA metagenomics assembly of...
GTGGAGATCAAGCTCGTGCCCACGCAGGCGCCGTATTTCGCGGGCGCGCACGTGCTCGTGGCAGCCGACTGCACGGCGTTCGCCTATGCGGACTTCCATCGCCGTTTCATGGACGGCAAGACCACGGTCATCGGCTGTCCCAAGCTCGACGCGGTCGACTACACGGGCAAGCTGGCCGAGATATTCGCCTCCAACGACGTGGCCTCGGTCACGGTCGCGCGCATGGAGGTTCCCTGCTGCGGCGGGCTCGAGCAGGCGGCCCGGACGCAGCGCGAGGACGGCGTCGACTTCCTGAGCCGAATAGCCCTGATCGCGCAACATGACGCGCAGACGATCGGCAAAGAAGCCGAGGAGCGCTTCGCGGTTGTCGACAACGCCAGCAACATTCTGCTCAACCGACCAAGCCGCATCGACCAGCGCATTGAGCGTCACGTCGAGCTTCTTTTCGATCAACATGCGAAGAACACCGAGCGCGTGGCGTCGCAACGCAAACGGATCCTTTTCACCGGTCGGCATCTGATTAATGCCGAAGAGGCCGATCAAGGTCTCGAGCTTGTCGGCCAGCGCCGCGGAAAGGCTCACGGGCCCCGACGGCAGCTCGTCGCCCGCATAGCGCGGCTGATAGTGCTCGCGAATAGCGAGCGCAACGTCGTCGGCTTCCCGGTCGTGGCGAGCGTAGTATTCGCCCATGATGCCCTGCAATTCGGGGAACTCGCCCACCATGAGCGTGCGAAGGTCTGCCTTGGCCAGACGAGAAGCGCGTTCGGCATGCGCCTTGTCCGCACCGATCATTTGGGCGATCAGGCCCGAGAGAGCCTCAACGCGGTGCATGCGTTCGAGCTGGCTGCCGAGCTTGTTGTGGTAGACAACGTGCTTGAGACCTTCGACGCGCGACTCGAGCGTTTCCTTCAGGTCCTGTTCGTAGAAGAACTTGGCGTCGGCGAGACGAGCGCGAACAACGCGAGCATTGCCTTCGGAAATGGCTTTGCCGCCGTCCTTGGCAATGAGCTGCGAAACAAGCAGGAAGCGGTTCATCAGCTTGCCGCTGCGATCTCGAAGCGCAAAGTACTTCTGGTTGAGCTGCATCGTGAGGATGAGGCATTCCTGCGGAACCGTAAGGAAGTCTTCCTCGAAGCGGCTTTCGTAGATCACGGGCCACTCCGTGAGCGCGGTCACTTCGTCGAGCAGGTCTTCGGGCATGATCGGCTCAGCGTCGAGCTGTTTGGCATGCTCAAGAAGCGCGTTGACGATCGTTTCACGGCGATGCGCAAAGCACGGATCAACATAGGCGGCCTTCATGGCGTCTTCGTAGGCATCAGCCGACGCAATTTCAACAGGCGCCGTCGCATGGAAGCGGTGACCAGCCGTCACACGGCCTGCCTCAAGGCCAAAGAGCGAAACGGGCACGACATCTTCGCCGTAGAGCGCCGTAAGGTGGCGAACGGGTCGCACGAAGGAGACCGTCGTGGTGCCGTCGGCGAGCTGGTAGGTCATGACCTTCGGAATCGGCAGATGCTTGACAGCGTATTCGAGCGCCGTCTGCAGGCCGTCCTTCAATTCGACGCCGGGACGAACACCTTCGAAGACGAGCTGTTCGTTCTTGCCGTCCTGAACGCGCTTGAGTTCGGCAACATCGCACGAGATGCCGAGCGCAGCCATCTTCTTCGTGAGTGCGGCAGTGGGTTTGCCTTCGGCGTCAAGACCGACGCGCACCGGCACAAGCTTCTGCGCATAGGCTTCCTCGGGACTACGCGCGAGCACGTTCGTCACGCGCACCGCGAGGCGGCGCGGAGCACCGTAGGCGACGACCTGCGAATCTTCGGCGAGGAAGTGCTGATCAGCAAGGCTCTTCTTGACGCCTTCGGCAAAAGCGGCCGAAAGACTTTTGAGCGCTTTGGGCGGCAGCTCTTCGGTTTGCAGTTCAACGAGCAAATTCGTCATTTTTGTTGTCCTCCTCGCTTACTGAGCGTCTTTCTTGAGCATCGGGAAGCCCAGTCGTTCGCGGGAGTCGTAATAGCTTTGAGCGACCGAACGGGAGAAATTGCGAATGCGGGCGATGTATGCGGCACGTTCCGTCACAGAGATGGCGCCGTGCGCATCGAGCAGATTGAAGGTGTGCCCGGCCTTGAGAACCATTTCATAGGCAGGAATCGCCAGATTGAGTTCCATGAGGCGCTTGGCTTCGGCTTCAAAGTAGTCGAACTGCTTGAGCAGCTTGTCGCAGTCGCTTGCTTCAAAGTTGTAGATCGACTGCTCGACTTCGTTCTGGTGGAAGACGTCACCATAGGTCAGCACGCGATCGTTGCCGTCGGGATCCTTCCAGGTCGTGTAGACGAGATCGAAGACGTTGTCGCAGTTCTGCAGGTACATCGTGAGGCGTTCAAGGCCATACGTGATTTCGCCCGTGATCGGCTTGCATTCGAGACCGCCAACCTGCTGGAAGTACGTAAACTGCGTCACTTCCATGCCATTCATCCAAATTTCCCAGCCGAGACCCCAGGCACCGAGCGTCGGATTTTCCCAGTTGTCCTCAACGAAACGAATGTCGTTGACGAGCACATCAACGCCGAGCGCCTTGAGCGAACCGAGATAAAGGTCCACGATGTTCGTGGGTGCGGGCTTGAGCACGACCTGGAACTGATGGTGCTGGTGCAAACGGTTCGGGTTCTCGCCATAGCGGCCGTCCTTCGGACGACGCGAGGGCTGAACGTACGCAGCGCGCCAAGGTTCAGGACCAAGCGCGCGCAGGAACGTCGCAGTGTGAGACGTACCCGCCCCGACCTCCATGTCGATAGGCTGCAAAAGCGCGCAGCCCTGGCGGTTCCAGTATTCCTGCAGGCGCAGGATGACTTCCTGAAAGGTAATCATGTCGACTTGCTGCACCGCAAAGCGCGGCGCGGAAAATTGAATGGAAATTCGGCACGCGCAATGCCGAAGACAAATAAGAAGAGCATTATATCGCCGAGGCGATATGCCATTTTTTTGACCGAATCGACAAAGAATCGAATTGCGCCGCATGCGCTAAGAGCGCTCAAAGGCGAACGCGATTGCGGCGGCCTCGAAACAGCACAACAGCCGCCCCTGCGCCAAGAAGCGACAAAATAATGGCGGGAATATCCCCAAAGCGCACATAAGGCGTGGGGCACCCCGAGCGCACGGTCACCTCGGCCGAGAGCAGCGCAGCTCCCTCCTCGGGCGCAACAGCCGTGATACGCCCCTTCTCGTCGACCATCGCCGAAAGACCGTTCATGGAGACGCTCGCGGCTGGCCGGCTTGCTTCGAGCGCACGAAGCTGCGTCATGCGCAGATGCTGCGAACGAACTGCCTTGCCGAACCACCCGAGATTCGACGTAACGACAAGCAGTTCCGGACCAGTCGCCTCTTTATTTCGGCCGGCGCCCCAGAGTGCTCTCAACACCTCTCCGTCAAGATTTTCGTAGCAGATGAGAATGCCAAGCGTCGTCGAACGAATGCGTGGCGCTTCCTGCTGCATCTCTCCGGGGTGTAGTTCGCCGAGCGGAATGCCGAGCATATCGACAAACCACTCGAAGCCCGCAGGCACATACTCCCCGAAAGGCACGAGTTTGCGCTTGTCGACGAAGAGAAGCTGCGGCTCGCCAGCCGGATCGAAGTAAAATGACGTATTTCGCCAGTCTTGGCGCGAGAGCCGTCGAAAGCCGTTAAAAAGCACCGGCGCCTGTGCGCTTGTGAGCAAGCGCCCGAGTTCGTTACGCGTAGACGCACCAAGCCGCTGCAGGTCGGTTAAGAGAATCCCTTCGGCCGTGAGTACGAGATCGGCTTTGTCACTGCCGGCTTGCAGGCGTTCGACCAGCTCGGCAGCGGCCGAGACACGCACGGCTGGATCGGCCTTCACGAAGGCGTTGACAACAGGAAGATCGGCTTGAATCATGCCGACCTTGAGCCTCTCGCCCGGCTGAGACCAATCGTGGCCGAGTCCAAAAGCGCCAACTGAAAGAAATGCGCAGAAAACGAGGAAGTGTCCTGCCGCAGACTGCATGCGGCGCGCATAAAGTGCGGAAAAAGGCCGCAAGCGCCGCAGCGGCAGAAAAGAACACTGCCGCATTGAGACCGTAGGCGCCCGAAATCGGCGCCCAACCGGCCCACGGAAGAGCGACAAATAGATTGGCGGGCGTGAGCCACGCGAAATCCGCCAACCCACAACCTCGCAGGTATTCGCCCGCGGCGAAGAAACCCGCGAAAGCGTAGAGGACACCAGCACGAGAAGCTGCGTCACTCGCCGCCCAACCGACCAGACGCCTCGCGGCAGCCGCGGCTACTGCGACAAAAAACGCGCAGACAGCACCAAGTCCCAACAAACCTGCCCAAGCGAGCACCTGCGGCACATGTCCGTGCCGAACCATAGATTCGAGTGTCCAGGCAAGACCGGGTACGAACCAGGCGAGCCCGAAAAGAAAGGCGAAGCCGAAGGCACCGCGCGCCGAAGTCGCGCAGGCGACCCCCACAAAGAGTACAAGAAGCGCTGCGAAGCCCACAAGCGGCATATCTGCAGGCGGAAACCCGCATGAAAACGCGGCGCCCGCAGTAAGCGCGATCACGCCCCGGAGGCATATCCCGGCGCGCGGCCGGTCCGCCCGAAGACTCTCTGAGGGCTTACCCATGCGTTTTCCCCTAGCTGCCGACAGCAGGACTCGCGGCCTCAATCGAGCCGCTCAACAATGAGAAGCTGTGCCTGGCGCTCGTCGGCGCGGGCGATTTTGAAGCGAAAGCCCTTCTCTTCAAGAACCTCTCCAGCCTGCGGAACGTGCTCGAAGCGGTCGGTTACGAGGCCGCCGATCGTATCGCAGTAATCGTCTTCAAGATCAGACCCGAAATACTCGTTGAATTGCTCGATCGTCGTAAGCGCCTTGACACGCCAGTGCGTGCCTTCCTGAACGATGTTCTGGCTCTTGTCCTCGCGATCGAACTCGTCGGAGATATCGCCCACAATGAGTTCGAGCACGTCTTCAATCGTGATGAGACCCGAGACGCTGCCAAAACTCGTCGATCACAAGCGCCATATGGCTACGCGTCGACTTGAAGTCCTTGAGAAGCACGTTCACGGGCTGACTTTCCGGAATGAAGCGCGCGGGACGAACGAAGCGCTTGACATCCGCTTCGGGATTGAGAACGAGTCGCAGCAGATCCTTGGCGTGGATCATGCCCACCACATTGTCAAGGTCGCCCTCAACGGCCGGAAACCGGGAGTGCCCACATTCGATAATCGTGCGGATCCACTCGGAGCTGTCCTCCAGAAGATCGAGCGCCTGAACCTGTGAGCGCGGCACCATGATGTCCGAGGCTCTCAGGTCGGAAACAGAGAGCGCGCCCTCGATCATGGAGAACGTATCTGCCGCGATCAGGTTATGAGACTTGGCCTCTTTGAGTACCTCAATGAGATCATCACGATCGGAGAGTTCCTCGTTGTGAAACGCGGAGGCGATTCGATTGAAAAATATTTTTCGATTTCGGACTCGGGGGTTCCTTGGCATACGTTCGTCGATAAAAAGGTGACTTCTCGCAGCGCCTCTGGATCGGGCTCAGTCGTGCACCATTCCGATGCGGTCGCTGTAGGGGTTGGCAAAGCCGAGCTTAAGCATGATCTCGGTTTCGCAGGCTTCCATGATCTCTGCTTCGTCCTCGGCGAGATGATCATACCGTGCGCGTGCAAATGCCGTGCACGAGAAGATGTGCAAGGTGCTCTTCGAAGGTTTTGTTCTGCTCGGCCGCCTCCGCTCGAGCACGGGCACGCAGATCACCAGGTCGGCCGTAACGATGGGCGTGCGCGAATAGTCAAACGTGAGCACGTTCGTCGCATAGTCCTTGTGACGATACGTGTTGTTGAGTTCGCGCCCTTCCTTTGCGTCGACAAAGCGCACGACGACCTCGGTGTTTCGTTCGCACGCGGCGGCCATCCATTTGTGCATGCACGCGTTGTCGGGAAGTCGGTCAGCAAAGGCCCCTTCGTTCTGAAAGTCCACCTCGAGCGTGCGCTCGGTCACGGCCGCGGCGAGCGCCGTCTTTTTGCGTCGAATTGCCGCTCTCATGCTTTGTTCTCCGCCAAGTGATCATCGGTCTTCGTTCGGTCCTCTCGATCCTTGCGTTCTTCACGCTTGAGCGCCGCATCGTACGCCTCGACGATGCGTGCGACAAGGGGATGGCGAACGACGTCGGCAGAATTGAATTTCGTGAACGAAATCCCACGCACGCCTTCAAGGATGCCTGAAGCGTGCTTGAGCCCCGAGAGAACGCCTCTCGGGAGGTCGATCTGCGTAATGTCGCCCGTAATTACGGCCTTCGAACCGAAACCGATGCGCGTGAGGAACATCTTCATCTGCTCGGCGGTCGTGTTCTGTGCTTCATCAAGAATGACGAAGGCATTGTTGAGCGTGCGGCCACGCATATAGGCAAGCGGCGCCACTTCAATGAGCTGGCGCTCCATCAGACGCTGCGCCTTGTCGAATCCCATGAGATCGAAAAGCGCATCATAGAGCGGACGCAGATACGGGTCGACCTTCTGCGCGAGGTCCCCTGGCAGAAAACCCAGGCGCTCGCCCGCTTCGACCGCCGGACGCGTAAGCACGATGCGCTCGACCGTACCTCGCTCGAAGGCGTCGACAGCCGTAGCCACGGCAAGGAACGTTTTGCCCGTCCCTGCCGGCCCGATGCCGAAGCTGATGTCGTGAGAAAGAATCGCCTGCAGGTACGCGCGCTGGTTCGGCGTTCTGCCTTGCAGGTCGCGTCGGCGCGTTTTGAGCTGAACATCGCTCGTGAGCACCTCGTCCTTATCGGCCTGTTGCGCGCGATATTCGTCGTCGTTACCGACAAAGTGCCACTGGATGTCATCAACGGCCAGTGCCTTACCCTCACGCTTGACGCGATCAAGAAGTATCTCGAGCGCGCGAACGGCGCGCAGAGCCGCATGCCGCTCACCGCTCACGCGGAAAGTGTTGCCGCGGCGTGCAATCTTCACACCGACGATCGTTTCTATCTGGCGCAAATTCTCGTCGAGCGGACCACACAGGTGACCGAGATACGTATTGTTCGCGTCCGCGCTGAAGCTGAAGAACTCCGGCGTCTGCGCCGCCGCAGCCTTCGCATCCGATTTGTTTTTTTCCGTCATGTCCAACATCGACAAATGAATTTCACTCGTTGACGAGCTCGCCGCCGAGCGTATGCGGATAAACATCCGTAATTTTCACACGGAACCATTCGGTTGACAAGCGACTCGTCACCGGGGAAGTTCACGATGCGATTATTGTCCGTGCGCGCACTCAGCAGGCCTTCGCCGCGTTTAGCCGGTCCGACGACGAGCACGCGCTCGACGCTGCCGAGCATCGAACGGCTGATTTCCGCCGCCTTTGCATCGATTTCGGCCTGCAGCGTCTGCAAGCGTTCGAGCTTCACATCATAGGGCGTATCGTCGGGAAGGCGCGCGGCGGGCGTACCCGGACGCGGGCTGAAGATAAAGCTGAAGCTCGCGTCAAAGCCCACCCATTTGACGAGTTCCATTGTCGCCTCAAAATCGGCCTGCGTCTCGCCAGGGAAGCCGACGATGATGTCGGTGGCGATCGACAGATTCGGGCGGGCGGCGCGCAGCTTGCGGATGATCGACTTGTACTCGAGCGCCGTGTAGCCTCGCTTCATCGCAGCGAGCACGCGGTCGGATCCCGACTGCACGGGCAGATGTACGTGACTCACGAGCTTGGGCAAGCGCGTATAGCAGTCGATCAGCCGGGAAGTGAATTCGCGCGGGTGACTTGTCGTGTAGCGGATGCGCTCAATGCCGTCAATGTCGTGGACATACTCGAGCAACGTCGCAAAATCGACAATGTCGCCTTGCGGCGAGAGGCCGCGGTAAGCGTTCACGTTCTGACCGAGAAGCGTCACTTCCTTGCCACCCTGGTCGGCAAGTTGCGCGATTTCGACGAGTACGTCAACAAGCGGACGCGAGATTTCTTCCCCGCGCGTATAGGGCACGATGCAATAAGAGCAGTACTTGGAGCATCCCTCCATGATAGAGACGAAAGCACTCGCCCCATGCGCGTGCGGCGCAGCAAGTGGTCGAACTTTTCGATTTCGGGAAGCTCACGTCAACTTGCGGCTTGCCCTTCTTCGCACGCGCTTTAAGAAGCTCAGGCAGGCGATGTAGCGTCTGCGGGCCGAATACGACGTCGACCCACGGTGCACGCTTCACGACGCCTTCGCCCTCTTGAGACGCAACGCAGCCGCCGACGGCAATTTTCATTTCGGGGCGAAGTTTCTTCACTTCGCGGATGCGTCCGAGATCTGAGAAGACCTTTTCCTGGGCCTTTTCTCGAATCGAGCACGTGTTGATAACGACAAGATCTGCCTCTTCGAGTTCGGTCGTCTGTTCGTAGCCAAGTTCTTCGCCAAGCAGGTCGACGATGCGGGCAGAGTCGTAATCGTTCATTTGGCAGCCGAAGCTGCGCAGATAGAGTTTCTTCGCGGGCACGGGTTACATCCGGTGGCGAGTCTCCGCAAACGCGAGCAACGCGGACGGAGCGCAGTTAAACAAAAAACCCGATCTGCATGGAGCAGATCGGGTTGGAATCTGGTGGCGCATCACGGACTCGAACCGCGGACACAAGGATTATGATTCCTCTGCTCTAACCGACTGAGCTAATGCGCCGAGGAGATGAATTATGCATACGTCGACACAAAACGTCAAGAGCTGCAATTCAAATTCTTACATTTTGTTACATATTGTGGTTTATCTGCCAAAAGTGATGCGTCGGTCCGTGACCGCTGCCGACCTGAAGATCGTCGGCGTGCCGGATGGCTCCCGTGATGTACGCCTTGGCACGCTCAACCGCTTCAGGCACAGAATTCGACTGCGGGAGAAGCGCCGCAAGTGCCGACGAGAGCGTGCAGCCCGTACCGTGCGTGTTCTTCGTTGCAATTTTCTTGGCTTCAAAGCGATGGGTTTCTTCTCGTGAGAGAAGCAGATCGCTAGCCGTATCGCCCGCGAGATGACCACCCTTCAAAAGCACCCAGCTCTTTTCGCCGACGAGATCGAGCAGTGCCTTTGCGGTGTACGCCATATCTTCTGGCGCATCGGATTCCTGCACACCTAACAGTTCAGCCGCCTCCGGCAGATTGGGCGTAACGACGGTCGCGAGCGGCAGCAGGCGGCTTCTGAGTGCGCCCAGCGCATCTTCGGCCAAGAGCCGATCCTTGCTCTTTGCCACCATTACCGGATCGAGGACGACAAAGCGTGGGCGCCGCGCTTCAAGCACCTGTGCCACCGTCTCGATCACCTCGGCATCGTTGAGCATGCCAATTTTGACCGCATCGATTGCAACATCCTCAAAAAGAACATCGAGTTGTTGCCGCACAAACGCCGCACTGACGGGCAGCACGCCGAACACGCCCCGCGTGCTCTGCGCCGTAAGAGCGGCGACCACGCCGCAGGCGTAGGCCCCGCAGGCCGACATTGCCTTGATGTCGGCAAAGATCCCGGCGCCCCCCGAAGGGTCCACGCCGGCAATACTCACGACATTTGGGATTCGAGCTTCCTTGCGTTCTTCCATAGCTTGTCCAGAATCGTCATCATGCGGCCGGTCGCGCCGGCGTATTCCTTGGCGAATCGCTTGGCTTCTTCGCCGATTTGTCTACCCTCTTCGGGCACGTCAAGCCAGCGCTCGAAGCGTGCGAGCGCTTCTGCCGGATCGGCTGCCTGACACATGGCACCGTGCGCAAGACCGTCTCGAATAATTTTGTCGAAATTGAAAATCGACGGGCCGACCACGACGGGAGAACCCGCCATAGCGGGTTCAATCACGTTCTGGGAACCGAAGTTTTCGAACGAGCCGCCCATGGCGGTCATATCAGCGAGCGCACAATAAAAGCTCATTTCGCCCATACTGTCGCCGAGCACAATCTCCGCATCGGCAGGGATCGACGCAGGATCGCGCAGCGTCGAGCGCAAAACAACCTTGAAGCCTTCACTCTCAAATGCAGCACGTGCTTCATCAAAGCGCTGCGGGTGACGCGGCACGACAAAGACATGCGCACGCTCGCAAAGGCTGCGCCGCTCAAGGAGGGCCTTGGCGAAGCGAACCTCTTCGCCTTCGCGTGTCGAAGCGATCAGAATGACCGGCCGAGCAAGCTTCGCTCGCCAATCGCGCGCGGCTGCTGTTTGTGACGCGTCGGGCACGAGATCGAACTTGATGCTCCCCGTCACCGTCACATGCTGGGCCCCCAGGCTCTTCAGACGCGCCTCGTCCTCCGCGCTCTGCGCGAGCACAGCGGCAAACGAAGCAAAGGCTGGCCGCAACACGTCAATCGCACGCTCGGCCTGAGAACGGGACTTTTCGCTCTCGCGCGCGTTGGCAAGCACCATTGGAATCGAACGGCGCTGCGCTTCGCGCATCACGTTGGGCCAAACTTCCGTCTCCATGATGATCCCCATCGTCGGACGGGTCTGACGGAAGAACTTCTCGACCGCGTAGGGCGCATCGTACGGGAGATAGCACTGGCTGGATGCGCCCGGGAGCGAGACGCACGAGTTTTTTCACCGGCTTCACGCCCCGTCGGGGTCATATGCGTCAGAAGTACATCACAGTCGGGCCAGGCTTCAAGCATGGCTTTGAGCAACGGCCCCGCGGCATTGGTTTCGCCCACAGAGACCGCGTGAATCCAAATGCGCGGCCTGTCCGTTCGGCGCAGCGGATAGGTCCCCATGCGAAGCGCTCGTCCCAAAATTCTCTGTAAGCGGGCTGCTTGCGGGAGCGCCACATCAAATAGAGGCTAGCGATCGGCAGCGCCACCATTGTGACGGCTCGGTAGATACCAGGTGTCAGTTTCATTTTCAAAAGGAAATCGGTGAACCGGTGCCTGCCGTCACCCGCGAAAGCGCTGCCGAAACGTCCTCAACGCTCGGCATGCAGTTAACGCCGCCGAGTGACTCAACGGGACCGTCGCCGACAAGATGGAGCACCTCGATCGGCGTCGAAACAAAGATGCCGACGCTCGGTCGGCCGAGTGCGGCTGCCAAATGCGCAAGCCCCGTGTCGACCCCGACGACGGCTTGCGCCCGGGCAAGCGACGCAGCCACGCGATCGAGCCCCGCACGCGGCAAAACACGCGCGTTGGACAACGCCGCTGCGACTCGCTTGACGCGCGCCTCTTCTTCTGCATTGCCCCAGTAGAGGTCTATAGGATGACCAGAACGCTCGAGCATTCGCCCGAACTCAATCCAGTTCGCCTCGGGCCAAAGCTTCTCGTCACGACTTGTATTGACGGCAAAAGCAACCGTACTTGATCTCGGTTCCGCGACGGGTTCGGCTGTCGCCCGCAGACCGAAAACAGGATTGGTCTCATCGATTTCGTAGCCGAGCGTCTGTGCAGCAGCCAAGCGATAGCGGCGTACGGCGCCGAGCGACGCCGGCAGATCGAGTGTCTTTGTGTACGCAAAGCTCGCAAGCGGTTCACGCACCGTCGAACGCGAGTACCCCGTCACGGGAACACCCGCCCACTTGGCAGCCAGCGCCGAACGCATGAGGCCTTGAATGTCGAGCACCACGTCATAGTGCTCGCCGCGCATCGCCGCCTTGAGCGCACTCACCTCGCTGCGAGTGCGTTCGCTCAGAATCGACTTGCGCCAGCGGCGGAACGCCGTGACATGCACGCGACGCACCGCAGGTGCGAGTGTCGGGATAGCTTGGAAGCTCTCCTCTGCGAGCCAATCAATCTGCGCATCAGGCAAAGCCTTCCGAATGTCATGCGCGACAGGAAGCGCGTGAATGATGTCGCCCATGGAGGACGATTTGACAATCAGAATCTTCACTGCCGATCCGCCTCTTCCCGAAGGATGCGCGCGGGATCGCCGCCCGCTTCGGCGCGTTTGCTCAAGCGCTTGCCGAGCTCGACCCCTGGCTGATCGAACGGATTGATGCCGAAAAGCGAGCCAAGCATCGTCGTTTTGTGCTCGTACATCGCCATGAAGGCACCGAGGCGGCGCGGCGTTACTGCGTCGAACACGATCGTCGAGACGGCATTGAAGTAGGGACTCGCCGGATCGCGCATCACAAGCGCCTCAGCCTGCGCGCGCGCGTTGGCGAGCAGCACGCGGTAGTGTTCGGCATAGCGGTGACCCGGCATTTCGCTCCAGATGATGTCGATGCTCGTGCGCCCCGTGCCTTCACGCAGCCACTGATAGAAGCTGTGCTGCGCTTCGTTGCCGTTCGAGCCCCAGACGCTCAGTCCCGTATGGCCGGGGATTCGTTCGCCTTCGGGAGTAACAGTCTTGCCGAGCGACTCCATTTCAAGCTGCTGCAGCCACGGAACCGTCACGCGCAAGCGTTCGTCATACGGAAGCATGCAGTGCGAAGTGATTTCAAGACGCGTCGCGTTCCAATAGGCCATAAGCGCGAGTAGCGCCGGCAGATTTTCTTCGACCGGCGTATTGAACGCATGGCGGTCCATTTCATTGGCACCCTGTAAGAACTCACGAAAAGTTTCCGCGCCAATGTCCGATCGCGAGCGGCAGCCCGATCGCGCTCAGACCGAGAAGCGACCACCCACCCAATCCCAGAGGTGGAAGAAATTCTGCGCAGGCAGACACATGACATCGGCAGCATGCGGATTCGCAGAAACGACCACCATGTGCTTGGCGCGGTCCGCGCCGACAATGCCGTTATCAAGAAGCCATTGATCGACCGCCGCGGAATTGACCTGCGTTTCGCGCGTCGTAAAACTCTTCGAGGACACGACCACGAGCGTCGAGCGCGGGTTGCATTGCGCGAGAATGCGCTCAAGAAGTACGCCGTCAACACTCGAGAGGAAATGCAGATGAATGTCGGCTTTGGCTGGATGAAGCGCATGCCAGACGGCGTGCGGCCCCATTTCAGAACCGCCGATGCCGATATTGATCACGTCCGTGATGCGGTCGCCGCGACAGCCGCGCCAGCGTCCGTCGCGCACCATGGTCGCAAAGTTGAGCATGCGCTCGCGTTCGCGCGCGACCTCTTCGTAGTGCGGTGCACGCGGATTCCACGATCGCAGCGACGTATGCAGCGCCGCACGACCTTCAGAGGCATTGACGACTTCGCCCTGCACCATGCGCTTGAACGCATCGAGCAGCCCCTTGCTCTCGGCAAGTTCGAGCAAACGTTTGAAATCGTCGGCGCTCAAGCGCTGCCTGGAGATATCGAGACGAATGCCGCAGGCCGTCGCCGAGGTATTCACGCCGGCACTGTCACGCAGAAACGGCAGGAGCATCGCTTTGGTGCGATTCTTCACGATGGTTTACTCCGGAATCTGAATGGAAGGATCGACGCGGCGCATTTCGGCCGTAAAGCGTTCGGCCACGCGCTTGAGCGCTTCAGGCGTGTCGCCCTCGAAGCGGACAACGATGACGGGCGTCGTGTTCGACGCGCGCGCAAGCGCAAAGCCATCACGCCACTCAACACGAACGCCGTCGACCTTGATCACGTTGACCGCGTCGTCGAATCGGCAGGCTTCGCGGAAGCGTTCGATAAAGGCCTTGTTTTCACCTTCCTTGGTCGGGATCTGAATTTCGGGCGTATTGACGGCGTTCGGCAGTCCCGCGAGCACATCCGAGGGATGCTCGGCGCGCGAAAGAATTTCGAGCAGGCGAAGCGCAGCGTATAGACCGTCATCAAAGCCCGTCCAACGCTCGTCGTTAAAGAAAAGGTGCCCGGACATTTCGCCCGCGAAAGGCGCATTGGTTTCACGGAGCTTGCCCTTCACAAGCGAGTGTCCCGTCGGACTGATTGTCGGTACGCCGCCGTGTTCGGCGATCCAATCGACGAGCTTGCGCGAACACTTAACGTCGTAAACAATACGTTCTCCCGGATGCTTTTCGAGAATGTCCGCCGCAAAAAGCATCATCAGGCGGTCCGGGAAGATGATTTCCCCTGTCTTCGTCACAACGCCGAGGCGATCGCCGTCGCCATCGAGTGCAAAGCCGTAGTCGGCACCCGTACGCTTCACTTCGGCAATGAGATCGCTGAGGTTCGCCGGCTTCGACGGATCGGGATGGTGATTGGGGAAATGACCGTCAGGCTCGCAGTAGAGCCCGACCGCCTCGACGTCGAGCTGCCCGAGAAGACGCATCATCACGGGACCGGCGATGCCGTTACCCGCGTCGGCAACAACCTTGAGGCGGCGCTCGATCTTGAGACCGTCAAGCGCCTTGGCCATGTAGTGTTCGACCACATCGACACGATCGACCTTGCCCGGCTCGGACGCGACGCGCCAGTCTTCCTCGAGCACGCGACGGCGCACGACCTGAATGTCCTCAGCCGCGAGCGTCACCCCCGCCACCATCATCTTGAGACCGTTGTATTCGGGCGGATTGTGCGAACCCGTCACTGCCACACCCGTACCGCAACCGAAATGCTTCGTTGCAAAATAAAGCACGGGGGTCGGCACGGCGCCGATATCGATGACGCGAATGCCCGTCGAAGCAACGCCTTCGACGAGCGCAGCGCTCAGGCGCGGACCGGTGAGTCGCCCGTCGCGACCGATGCAGAATGTATCGACGCCACGCTCGAGCGCCATCGTTCCGAGTACCTTGCCGACAGCGCAGACGACGTCTTCGGTCAGCGTCTCGTCCACAATGCCGCGAATGTCATATGCCTTGAAAATAGACGCATCAGCTTGCATCGGTCATCCTTTTTCGGTTTCTGTCTTGATCGCGGGTTCAATCACCCTAAACTGGGTATTTTACCTGCGCTCCATTGTTCTCGGCTGAAGAGTTCCGCTCCTTGCCCCTGCCGCAAAAGGCCGCCAGCAAGTAAAATCGCCCGAAATCAACAGTAAATTTGGCCAGGCAAAATCCTGCGACTCACGTGAGTCTGGGTGTTTCTGCCGAAGGCCTTGGCTCCTATGGATAAATCCGTCATCAGCGCAGCCCGCGTTCTCGTCGCGGGCGACGCCATGCTCGACCGCTATTGGTTCGGCGACGCCGAACGCATTTCCCCGGAAGCGCCCGTGCCCGTCGTTCGCGTTACGCGAACCGAAGAGCGCCTCGGCGGCGCGGCCAACGTCGCGCGCAACATCGCCGGCATCGGCGCACAGTCGACGCTCCTTTCCGTCGTTGGCAACGACGAACCCGGCCGCCGCATCGAAGCGCTGCTTAAGCTCGCCTCGATCACGCCCAAGCTCGAATTTGACAATTCGCTCGCTACCACGGTGAAGCTGCGCGTCGTAGCGCGCCAGCAGCAGATGGTGCGCTGCGATTTCGAGTCGATGCCTGCTGAAGAATCGCTTCTGCGGCACCTCGACAACTTCAAGGCGCTTCTGAATAAAACGAATGCGCTCGTGCTCTCCGACTACGGCAAGGGCGGCCTCTCGCACATCTCCCAGATGATCGAAGCCGCGCGCGCCAAACGCATCCCGATTCTGATCGACCCGAAGGGCGACGACTACAGCCGATACGCCGGTGCAACGGTTATTACGCCCAACCGTGCAGAACTCCGTCAGGTGGTTGGCCCCTGGCACTCGGAGTCCGAGCTCACGGCAAAAAGCGCAGAACCTGCGTGAAGCGCTCAACCTACGACTACCTGCTTCTCACGCGAAGCGAAGAAGGCATGACGCTCTTTAAGCGCGACGGACAGACGTCTGTGGCTGCTCAGGCACGCGAAGTCTCGACGTCTCGGGCGCGCGAGCGCCGCTGAGTCAGGCATTGCTTTCGGCGGATGCTCGCTACCGGTCATGCCGATC
>ENA-OPYT01000299-OPYT01000299.1-human-gut-metagenome-genome-assembly--contig:-NODE-299-length-15719-cov-2.827219_pt1 | contig 15719 bp, 15 predicted proteins | sample MGYA00242636_ERZ504480 | MGnify/ENA primary metagenome ERZ504480 (study PRJEB26092, sample SAMD00036228) | human gut metagenome | host: Homo sapiens | study: EMG produced TPA metagenomics assembly of...
TATTATAAGGACAATTACATTAACAATACCGTAAAGAGGCAAAGTTCATTTGCCCGGCGTGCATCAAAAAAATGGCACGAAAAATGGCAGATTAAAAATGCCGAATTTAACGAAGTGGACTATGTGATGACTGTCACCATCGAACTGGATGACGGCACGGTTTACGAAGATTTGGACTGCACGCCTATGGACGGTTATGTGGTTGCTGGTGTGGATATTCCGCCGGAGGCGCAGAAAAAATTGTATGAGTTTTACCACGAATGGGATTTAAACGCAAGCATGATGTGCTGAAATACTGCACTTTAAGGATGAGTTTATGCGTACCAGCTTCAGCTGCGAAACCTACGGCGGCGAAAAATATGAGGATGTTGCCTTCCGCGTGAACATTAAGGGTGTTATGGAAACGGCTGTGCCGGTGCCCGATTATATTTTGAAACAGATTATTGATGCTTACAGTATTTACGAATTGCAGAACAGGGAATAACGGGGGAAAACAATGCAGGAATTACTTGAAAAGATTGAAAAACGCCGCACTTTTGCCATTATATCGCATCCTGACGCCGGTAAAACGACGCTGACGGAAAAACTTTTGCTGTACGGCGGCGCAATTCACCTTGCCGGTACGGTTAAGGCGCGTAAATCCAACCGCCATGCCGTTTCGGACTGGATGGAAATTGAAAAGCAGCGCGGCATTTCCGTAACAAGCTCCGTTTTGCAGTTTGATTATGACGGCTATCGCGTAAACATTCTGGATACGCCGGGCCATCAGGACTTTTCGGAAGATACTTACCGCACTTTGATGGCGGCTGACAGCGCCGTAATGCTTATCGACTGCGCCAAGGGCGTGGAACCGCAGACGAAAAAGCTGTTCTGGGTTTGCCACCGCAGGCAGCTGCCGGTATTTACTTTTGTAAATAAGCTGGACCGTTACGGCCGCGACCCGTTTGATTTGATGGACGAAATCGAGCAGGTGCTGGGTATCCGCGCGTACCCGATTAACTGGCCTATCGGTATCGACGGCAATTATATCGGCGTGTACGACCGCGTTAAAAAACAGATTGAACTGTTTGAAAACGACAGCAGCCACGGCTCCAAAATTTTTAAAATCCACCACGGGCAGCCTGGATGATCCGGAAATTATTAACGCCATCGGCGAAGATTTGTACCATAAATTATGCGACGATATTGAACTTTTGGACATGGCGGGCGACGAGTTCGACATGGCGAAGGTAAACAGCGGCGAACTGACGCCGATGTTCTTCGGCAGCGCCATGACTAACTTCGGCGTGCGCAGCTTTTTGGAGAAATTTTTGGAACTGTCGCCGATGCCGCAGCCGCGTATTTTGCAGAACGGCGATTTGTTAAGCCCGGACAACGAACTGTTCAGTGCGTTTGTGTTTAAAATTCAGGCTAACATGAACCCGGCGCACCGCGACCGCATTGCTTTTATGCGCATTTGCAGCGGCGTGTTCAAAAAGGGCATGACGGTGTACCACATGCAGGGCGGCAAGCCGGTTAAGCTGGCGCAGCCGCAGCAATTCCTCGCGCAGGAGCGCACCATTGTTGAAGAAGCGTACCCCGGCGATATTATCGGTATTTTCGACCCGGGCATTTTCGGTATCGGCGATTCGCTGAGCGACGAAAAGCTGAAAATTCAGTTTGAAGATTTCCCGGTTTTCCCGCCGGAAATTTTTGCCCGCGTGCAGCCTAAGGATTCCTTGAAACGCAAACAGTTTGAAAAAGGTATTGTGCAGCTGGCGCAGGAAGGCGCAATTCAGGTATTCCGCCAGAAGGATCTTGGCATTGAAAGCTTTATCGTCGGCGTGGTTGGTTCGCTGCAGCTTGAAGTTTTGGAATACCGCCTTTTAAATGAATACAGCGCGCAGCTTTTGATGAACCAGCTTGGTTACAGTGTGGCACGCTGGGTATATGCCGAAAACGAAAAGGATATCGAGAACTTAAAAGGCCTCGATAACGGCATGCTGGTTTACGATAAAAAAGACCGCCCGGTAATTTTGGTTAACAACGAATGGGCGCTGAACTGGATTTTGGACCGCAACCCCAATTTGCAGTTCTTAACTGTGCCTTCTGATGTGGCGAAGATTTAAAGGACAAAATTATGGAAAAAATAAAACCGTTTTATGTGCTTGATGTGCCGGTTTACCCATATACAATGGACGGCGCGGTTAACTTTTTAAATTCGCAGGTAAAAAATAAAAAGCAGACTTTCGTGGTTACCGCCAATGCGGAAATTATTATGATGTGCCAGAAAGATGCGGAATATAAAAAAATAGTGTGCCAAAATGCCGATTTGGTGCTGGCAGATGGCGCCGGTACCGTTTGGGCCGGGCGCAAGCTGGGGCATAATGTGCCGGAACGTGTGGCAGGCTGCGATTTATTTGTGGAGCTGGCAAAACTTTCGGCAAAAAAAGGCTATAAAGTATTTTTCTTCGGCGCTGCGCCGGGCATTGCCGAAGCCGCGCGCGACAAGCTTTTGCTGGTGGCTCCGGGGCTTAAAGTGGCAGGCTGCCGCAACGGTTATTTTACCGAAGCCGAAAACGAAGAAATTATTGCCGAAATTAACGCAAGCGGAGCGGATATGCTTTTTGCTGCACTGGGCGCACCTAAGCAGGAAAACTGGCTGGCGCGCTTCCGCAGTGAACTGAAGCCGCAGGTTTTAATGGGCGTGGGCGGCAGTTTTGACGTGCTTGCAGGCAAGATGGACCGCGCGCCGCTGTGGATGCAGAAAGCGTCGCTGGAATGGCTGTTCCGCCTTTACAAGCAGCCGAGCCGCATAGGGCGCATGATGGTGCTGCCGCAGTTTGTAATTAAAGTGTTACAAAGTAAATAATTTGGTAGACAAAAGGAAATACCTATACTATAATAATATGATGAATAAATGAGTTCATCATATTATTTTTTTGCAGATGAATAGAAAGGAGCAGCAATGACGATAGTAAAAGATGGTTACCCGTTCATACTCGGCAGCCTGGCAGTGGCGCTTGCGGTATGGTATGGCGCGGGCATCATTTGGTGCATTCCCTTCCTGGTTCTTACGGCATATTTTGCGTATTTTTTCCGCAATCCAAAACGCGTTACGGAGCAGGACACTTCGGTAATTTATTCTCCGGCAGACGGAACGGTAATGGGCGTGGAGGATTTTTACGACGAAGAATATCTTAATGAAGAAGCCGTTAAGGTAACGATTTTCCTTTCTGTTTTTAACGTACATGTTAACCGCAGCCCCGTCAGCGGCGAAATTAAATATCAGCGTTATACCTGCGGGCAGTTTGTGCCGGCATACGAAAAAAACGCTTCGTTTGAAAACGAACGCCATGCCATCGGCGTGGAAAACGATAAGATGAAAGTGCTTGTCATTCAGGTGGCAGGCCTGCTGGCACGCCGCATTGTGTCATGGGTTACGCTGGGGCATAACCTTACGCAGGGCGAGTGCTACGGCATGATTAAATTTGGCTCCAGCACCGAGCTTGTGCTGCCCAAAAATGTAGAAATACTTGTAAAAAAAGGAGATGCCGTCACCGGCGGTAAATCCATAATTGGGAGGGTCATGGACTGATGGAATACCGTCGTATAATACCTAACAGTATCAGCGGTACTAACTTGATTTTAGGCGTTCTTTCTATTTTTGAATCGGTTGCCGGCAATTTTGAATGGGCGGCAATATACATTATTCTGGCTGTTGCCGTTGATGCCTGCGACGGGCGTGCGGCAAGGGCGCTTGGCGTGGCAGGCAAGTTCGGCGTCGAGATGGATTCTCTTTGCGATGTTTGTTCGTTCGGCGTTGCGCCTGCCGTAATGATGTACTACTACGGCATGACCGATTTCGGCATCTGGGGCCAGCTTATTGCTGCGCTGTTTCCGGTATGGGGCGCTTTGCGCCTGGCGCGTTTTAACATTAATGCCGATGTTATCCATGGTTATTTTCAGGGCATGCCTATTCCCGGCGGTGCCTGCGTTCTGGCTGCGTTCGTGCTTTCCGGGTACGACGTGCCGCAGAGCTATGTTGCCGTACTGACCTTTGTTATCGGCTGCATTTTGTACAGCACCATCCGTTATCCGGATTTTAAGGGCAAGGGCAACCCGCTCTTTAAAGTGCCCGTTATTATCGGGCTTGCCATCGGCGCGTACAATTTTTTACCTGCGCCCGGAAGGCTGGCCGTTTGTAATTATGTTTACCTATACGCTTATCGGCATCATCAATGCGGTTTATGTTAAAGCACTGCATAAGCAGTGATTAGTGTGAAGCGAGGAGCCTTTTATGACAACGTATTTTGATATAATAATGATTCCTCTCCAGCTGTTAATCGTATTTTTTACCATTATTATTTTACGCTTTCGTTCTTCGGGCTGGTTTACCGCAAAAAGGACAAAAAGGTTTATGAAGAAAAGCATACCTTTTGCCATGGTTGTCTGCGCGCATAACGAAGAACGCGTTATAGGCGCTTTGGTAGAAAACCTGCATTTGCTGATTACTCTGACAAACTGTATGATATTTTTGTTGTTGCCGACAACTGCACCGACAAAACTGCCGAAGTGGCACGCAAAGCCGGTGCACAGGTGCATGAGCGTTTTAACGACACCGAAAAGGGCAAAGGCTATGCCATGGACTGGATGTTTAACCGTCTGTTCAAAATGGAACGCCAGTATGACGCCGTGTGCGTTTTTGACGCCGACAACCTCGTACACCCCGACTTTTAAAGGAAATGAACAGCCGCCTCTGCAACGGCGAGCGCCTTATTCAGGGTTACCTTGATTCCAAAAATCCTAACGATACCTGGATTTCCGGTACTTTCTCGATTGCTTTCTGGGTTATTAACCATGTATACCATCTGGCAAAATACAATATCGGCCTGTCCAGCTGCCTCGGCGGCACGGGCATGTGCATTTCTACCGATATTCTGCGCCGCTATGGCTGGGGCGCAACCTGCCTGACGGAAGATATGGAATTTACCATGAAGGCGATTCTGGAGGGCATACCGACAACCTGGGCGCATGACGCTATTGTTTACGACGAAAAGCCGCTGACCTTCATGCAGTCCTGGAATCAGCGCAAACGCTGGGCTCAGGGCCAGTTTGACGTAGGCAGCCGTTATATCGGCAAGCTGTTTAAAAAAGGCATTAAAGAGCGCAACCCGATTATGCTGGACGGCATTCTGCATTTGTTCCAGCCGTACTTTTGCTGCTTTCTACCTTTTATGTAATTTGCAGCTATATTTATATGTACTATCCGTTCTATACAAACGTGCTTTATTCCATTCTGCCGGTTGAGGTATGGACGCTGATAGGTATCGGGCAGTATGTGTTCCCGGTAATTGTACTTTGGAAAATACGCGCTTCGTTTAAATCGTGGCTGTATCTTCTGCTGTACCCGCTGTTTATTTACAGCTGGATTCCCATTTCGTTTATCGGCTTCCTGCACAGGCATGACCACGAGTGGAGCCATACGCTGCACACCCGCAAACATCAAATTTGATGAAGTGCTGGTGCCTAAAAATGCAGAATTCGGACCTAAACAGGTAGTATTCCCAAAAAAGTAGTAAACGCCCCGCATGAGGGCGTTAAAAAGAATATGATACGCAAAATAAAAGCGACGGCTGATGCCGCCGCTTTTGTGCTTTATAAGGCTGTTTTAGCAGTTAAATTAATGCTTACGCTTGTGTTTAACCGGTACCCGCAGCACGGGTAAAAGTTATTGACATAAGCAAAATTACATAAAATATATTTCTTTACAGTTTTATATTTATCTGTTAAAATAAGCAGGCAAATGTGCTGCCATAACGGTAGGCGGTTAGCCCTTCTTTGAAGGGACTGTGACCCTTCGTTGACATAGAAATCAATTTGTTTTTGCAGATTGAAATTTCCGGCGAAGGAGGAGTAAACGTGGATATTCTCTCGTTTATAGCCATTGTAGGTTATACAATAGCAGTTTTTACCCTTGGATACTCCTTGGGAAAAGATTTCTCCAATAAACAGAAATAACCGCCCGCAGCCTGACAAACTTGGGCGATTATTTCTTTAATAATCTACTAATTTGCGGCTGACCGTCTATCGGCAGCCGTTTGTTTTTCTATAATTATTATAGCAAATATGGTGTTAAAGTCAATAGCTGTAAGCAAAAATAAAAGTGTCAATGGTTATTGCTGTCCAGCAAAGCAAACTAAAAACGCAGGCTAACTTTGCGGTTAACCTGCGTTTTGTAATTAATTATTAAAGCAAAACTTTAATTTTTATTAGCTTTTAAATATGATTCAAAAATCCTAAGCGGTCGAGAATTTTAAAGGTAACGCTGAGCAGGATTGCAACCAGTGTTGCCAGAACCATGCCTTGTACGCTGATAGTGCCGAAGGTAAGTTTGGCGCCGGACAGGCCGATAATCATAATAACGGCGGTCATAACAAGGTTGGAGGATTTGCTGTAATCAACCTTGCTTTCTACCAGTACGCGCAGGCCGCTGGCTGCAATAACGCCGAACAGCAGGATGCACACGCCGCCCATAACCGGTACGGGAATGCTGTGAATTAGTTCGGAGAGCTTGCCGATGAAGGAAAGCAGAATTGCAAATACTGCCGCGCCGCCGATAACCCATACGCTGTAAACCTTGGTAATAGCCATAACGCCGATGTTTTCGCCGTAGGTGGTGTTAGGCGTTGCACCGAAGAAGCCGGATAAAATGTTGGAGCAGCCGTCTGCAAAGAGAGAACGGGAAAGGCCCGGGTCTTTAATGAGGTTGCGGTCAACAATATTGCCGGTAACAACCAGATGCCCGATATGCTCTGCCAGTACAACCAGTGCCGCAGGGGCGATAATCAAAATGGCATCCAGATTAAATACGGGGCTGTAAAAATGCGGAAGCTGGAACCACGGTGCGTTAATAACAGGGGTTAAGTCTACAAGGCCCATGAACAGCGCCAGAATGTAGCCGCAGATAACGCCGAACAGTACCGGGATAATGGCAAGAAATCCGCGGAAAGCGACGGAACCGATAATGGTAACGCAAAGGGTAAACATAGAAACAATAATGTGGTCGGGGTTAATGTTTTCACCCGTCAGACCGGCCATGGAAGCAGCGGTCGGCGCAAGTTCAAGGCCGATAACCGCAATAATGGCGCCCATGCACGCGGGAGGGAAGATAACGTCAATCCAGCCGGTGCCAGTAGCTTTAATAAGTGCGGAAACAAAATGAAAATAATACCGAACACAATAAAGCCGGACTGCGCATCGTGGTAGCTGCTTGTTGCCATAATTGCGAGCACTGGGGAAATAAAAGCAAAGCTGGAACCGAGATAGGAAGGGATGCGCCCTTTGGTGATGAACAGGTACAGCAGCGTGCCGATACCGTTCATAAACAGGCAGGTTGTAGGGCTTACGTTAAACAAAAACGGAACGAGCACCGTTGAGCCGAACATGGCAAACAAATGCTGTATGCTGAGCGGAATGTTCAGCGCAAGGGGCGGACGTTCTTCAACTTGGATAATTTTTCTTTCCATGCACATAACCTCTTTTCTATTTTATAGCCTGTAATATTTTAATGTATATTGCGGCAAATAGCAAGTTTGTAAAGCCTGTTTATGCACTGTGCGGCAGAAAAATTTCAGCTTTGCGAAAAAATTTAAAAATATATGCCGCGGGCATAGAATATAAACTTGCAGTTTGATATAATAACTAATGTAGCAGTATTTAAGAAATGGGTGATGTTTTTGCTGACTAATATTAACAGCCTCATCAAAACCATCGGCATCCTTGATGTTATAGATATTTTGGTGGTGGCGTATTTTCTTTTCAGAATATACTTAATGCTGAAAAACACAAGAGCCGCGGTGCTTGTAAAGGGCCTTTTAACTTTGGGCGCCATTATGTTTATAAGCCGCTGGCTTAATCTGCATGTTATCAGCTGGGTGCTGGAAAAAAGCATGACGGTGCTTATTGTTGCACTGCCGATAGTTTTTCAGCCGGAGCTGCGCCGCGCGCTGGAGCAGATTGGCCGCGGCAGGCTTTTCCGCAAGCACGGCGAGCTTGACGAGTACGAAGTGGACGAAATGGTTAACTCCATCACTTCGGCCGCCATTGTAATGGGGCGCCGCAAAATAGGCGCGCTGATTGTTATTGAACGCGAAATAGGGCTTGAAGAACGCATTGAAACCGGCGTTGCCATTGACGGCCTTATCAGCGACAGCCTGCTTTTAAATATTTTTGAAAAAGATACCCCGCTGCATGACGGCGCGGTAATTATCCGCGGCAACCGCATTGCCGCCGCAAGCTGTCTTTTGCCGCTGACGGAAATGCGCAATCTCAGCCAGGAGCTTGGCACGCGCCACAGGGCAGCGCTTGGCATATCCGAACAGTCCGATGCCGTAATTCTTGTTGTAAGTGAAGAAACCGGCACCATCTCGCTGGCGCGCAATGGTACTTTACAGCGTTATTTAACGGCCGACGACGTAAAAGAGTTTTTAAAGGCTTCCATTACACGGCCCAAAGCCGATTTAAACAGATGCTCCGTGAAAAAATCCGTGATTTAAGAGGTGACAAAAAGTGAAGCAGTTTTTTGAACGTGAGAATTTAATTCCGCGTATCGTCACCCTGATAGTGGCCTGCGGATTGTGGCTGTATGTTATGAGCGAGCAGAACCCGGTAATTGAACGCGATTTTGTGGTTAAGCTGCAGCAGCGCAACGTTGCCGAAAACATGGTTGTGCTTAATGCGCCCGATAACATTAAAAGTTAAGGTAAGCGGCCAGCGCAGCCTTTTGGGCGGCGTAACGGAAAAAGAAGTCATTGCCTATATCGACTGCGATGGGCGTGATGTGGGGCAGCAGTATCTGCCGGTTCATGCTCAGTTCCCGGAAGGGCAGGTTGTAGAAGTTTACCCGAATAACATTTACGTTTATCTTGATAAAATAAGCGAACGCACCATGCCGGTTGAAACCGTTGTTATAGGCCTGCCTGCCAACGATTACGCACTCAGCAAGCAGGATGTTTCGCCGCAGACGGTGCAGGTACGCGGCGCAGGGCACCGCCTTGACGCTATGGTAAGGGTTGTTGCGCCTGTTGACGTAAGCGACAAACAGCGCGATTTTGAAATTGACAGCCATTTAGTTGCCATAAGCGATACCGGCGCTGAGATGCACGATTTGGCCATTGAACCGGCCGATGCAAAAATTAAGGCTACGCTGGTGCGCCAGATGATAACTGCACAGATACCTGTTATTGTAAGCACGAGCGGCGAATTTGCCGACGGCAAAAAGCTTGAAAAGGCTGAATGTGTGCCCGAGAAAGTTAATATTCTGGCGGAACCTTCGCTGGTACACAGCATTGTTGCGCTGCATACCAAAAATGTGGATTTAAGTCAGCTGCGCTCCGACAGTACGATTGATGTGGAGCTGGAACTGCCGGAAAGGGTAATGTGCGAAACCAAAACAGTTACGGTAAGGTTTATAACCGAAGATTAACAGGAGAGGTAAATGCTTCTAAGAATAAATAATGTAAGAATTCCGCTTGTGAGCGAGGCTTCGCTGCGAGAGGCCTCTGCCCGCAGGCTTGGCGTAAAAAAACAGGATATAGGCAGCATAAGGGTACTGCGGCGGGCCGTTGACGCCCGCCGTAAAAGCAATATCGTTATAAATTACCACGTGCTGGCGGATATTGACGCACCGGCGCGCCTTGTGAACCGCCTTCTGCGCGATAAGGATGTAACGCGCTTTAAGGAAGAACCGGCACCGCTGCCTGTATTCGGTACGGAAGAGATGCAGGAGCGCCCTGTCGTTATAGGCGCGGGCCCGGCGGGGCTTGTGGCTGCGCTTGAACTTGCGCGTTACGGTTACAGGCCGCTTTTACTGGAACGCGGCAAAAAAATAGCCGAACGTGTGGATGACGTTCAGCGTTTTTGGAAAAAGGGCGAGTTTGACCCTGAAAGCAATGTGCAGTTTGGCGAAGGCGGCGCGGGCACGTTCAGCGATGGCAAGCTGACCACGCGCGTTAACGACCCAGTGATGAACGATATTTTAAAACTGTTTGTAGAGGCCGGTGCGCCGGAAGAAATACTGTGGGAGCAAAAGCCCCACGTTGGCACGGACAGGCTGCGCGCCATGGTTGCCGGTTTAAACAAAATGATAGTAAGTCTGGGCGGCGAAATACGCTTTAATACGCGCGCTGCCGGTTTTATTATTGAAGATAACGCAGTAAAAGGCGTAATAACGCAGACCGGTGAAAAAATTTACGCACCGGCGGTTATTTTGGCGTGCGGGCACAGCGCCCGTGACACTTATGCCATGCTGGCAGAAAATAAAATTGCTGCCGAAGCCAAGGCTTTTGCCATCGGTGTACGCATTGAACATCCGCAGGAACTGATTGACCGCGCGCAGTACGGCGAATTTGCCGGGCATCCTAAACTCGGCGCGGCAGATTATGCCGTTGTATGGCATAACCCTGAAAGCACGCGCACGGCGTATTCTTTTTGCATGTGCCCGGGCGGGCAGGTTGTTGGCGCGGCCAGCGAAACCGGCGGCGTTGTTGTTAACGGCATGAGTATGTACAAGCGCGACAGCGGCATTGCCAACAGCGCGCTGGTGGTTAACGTAGGCCCGGAAGATTTTGGGCATAACCCGCTGGACGGCGTGGAGTTTCAGCGCAGGTGGGAACGTCTGGCGTTTAAATGCGGCGGTGAAAAGTTTTACGCACCGGCACAGAATTTTAAAACGTTTTTAAGCGGTTCGGCGCCTTCGGCAGAGAGCCTTGTTAAAGCAAGCTGCCTGCCGGGCATAACGGCGTGCGATTTGAATATGGTGCTTCCGGATTACGTTACGGCTACGCTGCGCGGCGGCATTAAAGCCTTTGGGCAGCGCCTTGCCGGGTTCGACGACGGCGGCACGCTTTTAACGGGCGTTGAACAAGAACCAGCGCCCCGCTGCGCATTATCCGCGGCAGCGATAAGCAGTCCGTATCGCACAGGGGGCTGTATCCCCTGCGGCGAAGGTGCGGGTTTACGCCGGCGGCATTATGAGCGCCGCACTTGACGGTTACCATGTGGCGCGTGCCGTTATGGAGCGTTTTGCACCATTATAATTATTGCTTATTCAGGCAAAGCCTGCTATAATACATGCGGTGAAAAGATTTAAACTTTACATATAAATGGAGGTTTTAAAATGGCTCGTTTATTCGGTACTGACGGTGTACGCGGCATTGCCAACGTGGAACTTACACCGGAACTTGCTTTTAAACTGGGGCGCGCTGCTGCGTCTTACTTCGGCAGGGAAACACGCAACCCTAAAATCATTATCGGGCGCGACACACGCCTTTCCGGCACCATGCTGGAAGCTGCTCTTGCGGCAGGTATCTGCTCTGCTGGCGGCAACGCGCACCTTTTGGGTGTAATTCCTACGCCGGCTGTTTCGTATTTAACTTCCAAACTGCATGCCAATGCCGGTGCGGTAATTTCCGCTTCGCACAATCCGTTTGAGGACAACGGCATTAAGTTCTTCTCGCAAACCGGGCACAAGCTGCCAGACGCCGTGGAAGATGAAATTGAAGCCATGGTTGCCGCAGAACACGACAGCAGCAAGAACCCGAGCGGTTCTTCCGTTGGGCGCGTTATTAACGAAGAAGCCATGGATAAGCTTTATATCGACCATATCATCAGCACCGCGCCGACCAAATTAAACGGCTTAAAGGTTGTTATGGACTGCTCCAACGGCGCCAACAGCCTGATTGCGCCGGTAATTCTGCGTACCTTGGGCGCGCATGTTATTACCATTTTTAACCAGCCTAACGGCATTAACATTAATAATGGCTGCGGCAGTACGCATCTTGAGGCTTTGCAGGCCAAAGTGCTGGAAGAAGGCGCAGACGTGGGTATTGCCAACGACGGCGACGCCGACCGCTGCCTTGCCGTTGATGAAACCGGCAAACCGCTTGACGGCGACCAGATTATGCTTATCTGCGCATTGGAACTGATGAAAAAGAAAGAGCTGCACGATAATGTGCTTGTAACAACCGTTATGAGTAACGTTGGCCTGCACAAAGCAATGGCAGAACATGGCGGGCGCTGCGTAAAAACCAATGTAGGCGACCGTTATGTGCTTGAAGAAATGCTGAAAGAAGGCTATAACCTCGGCGGCGAACAGTCCGGGCATATTATTTTCAGCAAATTTGCCAAAACCGGCGACGGCATTTTAACGGCCGTACAGCTGCTTTCGGCAATGGTTAAAAACAACAAGCGCCTTTCTGAACTCGGTGCGCTTATGACCAAATACCCGCAGATTCTTCTTAACGTACGCGTTAAAAACAAATACGGCTGGGAAGAAAACGAAGCCATTAAAGCCGTTATTAAAAAATATCAGGACGAACTGGGTGACAACGGGCAGGTGCTTGTGCGTGCGTCCGGCACCGAGCCGTTAATCCGCATTATGGCAGAAGGCCCTGTGCAGGAGCGTCTGGAGAAAATTGCCGACAGCATTGGCGAGGTTGTTACGCGCGAACTGGGCTGAATTTAGATTGACCGCATTGTAAAAATATAGTAAAATAAAGTAGCTGCAAAGGTGCCGCATGGGACAGCCAGGCCTGTGCGGCACAAAATGTATGTGCAGCAACCAAGCGCAAGTGCCGCTTTTGGCGGCAGACGAGGCGGAGGTTTATCGATTAGTCAGCGGGTGCCTCCCGGCCGGCTGCGGGCCGTAAGCAGACTGACAAAGCCCCATGGCAACGTGGGGGACAAAGCAGCTGCGGCAGAACTGGCAAATAACCTTTAGGAGGATTTTAATATGTGTGGTATTGTTGGTTACGTAGGCAATGCACAGGCTGCGCCGTTTTTGCTGGACGGAATGAGCAAGCTGGAATACCGCGGTTATGATTCCGCCGGTATTGCGGTTTACGAAAAAGGCAAAATCAGGGTTGAAAAATGCGTGGGCCGCCTTGACGCCCTGCGCCATAAGCTGGAAGGCAGAATGCCCGAAGGCAGCATGGGTATTGGCCATACACGCTGGGCAACTCACGGCAGGCCGTCCGACCGCAACTCCCATCCGCATACGGATGAAAGCGGCGATTTTGTTGTTGTACACAACGGCATTATCGAAAACTACCTGATGCTGAAAGAAAAACTCATTGCCAAAGGGCAGAAATTTTCTTCCGACACCGATACGGAAATTGTAGCGCATTTATTTGCCGATTTTTACGAAGGCGATATGGAAGAAGCCGTTAAAAAAGTTTTAAAGACCATTGAAGGCTCTTATTCTTTGGTATTTATGTGCGCGGCTGAGCCGGATAAACTCATCTGCACGAAGAAGGATAATCCGCTGATTATCGGCCTTGGCGAAGGTGAAAACTTTATTGCCTCCGATATTCCGGCGATTATTGCCAAAACCCGCCGCACCTATATTATGAGCGACGGCGAAATTGCCACCGTTACCAAGGACGGCGTTTGGGTGCAGGATATTAACGGCACGCCGATTACCAAAAAAGTTTTTGAAGTTAACTGGAATGCCGAAGCGGCCGAAAAAGGCGGTTTTGAGCATTTTATGCTGAAAGAAATTTACGAACAGCCGAAAGCAATTAAAGATACCATGCGCGGGCGTTTAGCCGAAAACGGCACGGAAATTAACTTTACAGAGCTTGGCTGGACTCCGGAAGATTTTACCGGCATCAGCAAAATCTTTATTGTTGCCTGCGGCACGGCTTATCATGCAGGCATTGTCGGCAAATACTATCTGGAAAATCTGGCGCGCATCCCTGTTGAAGTGGATATCGCCAGTGAATTCCGTTACCGTAACCCGCTGGTTGACGCCAACTGCCTGACTATTGTTATCAGCCAGAGCGGCGAAACCATTGATACCCTGGCAGCTTTGAAAGAAGCCAAACGTCTTGGCAGCCGTACTTTAGCTGTTACCAACGTTGTAGGTTCTTCCATTGCGCGTGAGGCAGACCAGGTTGTTTACACCTACGCAGGGCCTGAAATTGCCGTTGCTTCCACCAAAGCATACACTACCCAGCTTTTGGTAATGTTAATGCTGGCGGTTTACGTTGGCCGCCTGCGCGGAACATTGGACGGCAATAAAGCAGACGCACTTGCAAAAGGCCTGCATAAGGTTCCGGAACAGCTGCACGACATGCTGGAAAATGTTGACCAGATTAAAGTTTTTGCACGCCACTACGGCAGCAGCCTGGACGCATTCTTCCTTGGCCGCAGCCTGGATTATGCCGTTGCCCTTGAAGGCGCGCTGAAACTGAAGGAAATCAGCTATATTCATGCCGAAGCATATGCTGCCGGTGAACTTAAACACGGCACTTTGGCACTTATTGTTGAAGGTGTGCCGGTAATTGTGCTGGCAACGCAGGAAGATGTTTACGACAAGACCGTAAGCAATTTGCAGGAGGTTAAGGCGCGTGAAGCCATGGTTATTGCCATTGCCCTTGAAGGTGATGACAGCATTGCCAAATATGCAGACCATGTTATTTACATTCCGCGTGCGGATAAAGAGCTGGCGCCGATACTGGCCGTGCTGCCTTTGCAGCTTTTGGCTTACTATGCCGCCCTTACAAGAGGCTGCGATGTAGATAAACCGCGTAACCTTGCAAAATCTGTAACAGTAGAATAACAAGTTTAACCATAACCCTGCCTGTAAAAAGGGCAGGGTTATTTTGTAGTTGGGAAAATGTGTCGAAAATTTCACAAAAGGGGTTGCCAAAATTACAAAGTTGGCGTATACTAACTAAAGAGTTACGTAAGCGTAAACTGTTAAAAGAAATAACAGAGGAAACAAGGCAACTCGCGTTATAAAAAGCAGTTTGCAGTAGGCGTTCTCTAAAAAGTTTTTAGGAGGAACCCGCAATGCAAAAAATCTTTAGTTTTAGCAATGGCAATGGCTCTTGGCGTTACCGCAAGCGCTTATGCCGCAAACCCGTTCAGTGATGTACCGGCAGGCCACTGGGCTTATGACGCTGTAAACAAACTGGCAGCAGAAGGTGTTGTAGACGGTTATCCCGACGGCACTTACGGCGGCGACAAACTTATGACCCGCTACGAAATGGCTCAGATTGTAGCAAAAGCAATGGCTAAAGGCGCTAATGTTGATAAGCTGGCAGCAGAATTTGCTGATGAACTCGACAGCCTCGGCGTACGCGTGGCAAACCTTGAAAAGAAAGCTGATAACGTAAAAGTTACCGGCGAAATCCGTTATTCTTACCGCGATGTTGACGGCGACGTAAACAGCAACGAAAGCGTTCTGCGTTCCCGTCTGTGGGTAAACGGCCAGATTAACGAAGACTGGAGCTACACCGGTATGTTCGAAAATGAACAGGATTTTGGCGATAATGACAGTGAAGAAGACGATCTCTACTTCCAGCGCGCTTATGTAGAAGGCCGTGTAGGCGGACTTGATGTAGTTGCAGGCCGTTACAACGAAGTACCTTTCAGCGGCAACATTCTTGATGCTAACCTTGATATGGCTAAGGTTTCCTACGGCGACAAAGTAAAAGTATCTGCATTAGCGGGCAAAGCTTATGATACTGCTGATAATGTTTTTAACGGCAATAAATACACTTTGCAAGACGATGACAGAATTTATATCGGCAGCATTGAAGCAGCACTGGGCGATGTGGATGCTTATGTTGCATACTTTAAAACCGATTCTTCGCTTGAAAAAGAAATCTGGAACGTTGGCGCAAGCTACGGCTTTGGCGATTTTACCCTGAGTGCTGAATATATGCGCGGCG
>ENA-OPYT01000304-OPYT01000304.1-human-gut-metagenome-genome-assembly--contig:-NODE-304-length-15567-cov-3.806541_pt1 | contig 15567 bp, 16 predicted proteins | sample MGYA00242636_ERZ504480 | MGnify/ENA primary metagenome ERZ504480 (study PRJEB26092, sample SAMD00036228) | human gut metagenome | host: Homo sapiens | study: EMG produced TPA metagenomics assembly of...
ATGGCGTGCGTTTTAGCACACTGCAAATCAATAGTTCCATAGCAAATAACTTTATTTTACAGACTGCAATGATTTATGGTGCTGTCGTACTGATGGTTATATGTCTTACGGTACTTTCCCTGCAACAGCTTTTAGACGCAGGACAATATAAGTATCGTTTCTCTGTACTCCGAAAATTGGGGGTGGAAGAAAAGCATATCGGAAAACTTATCTTGCAACAATTAAGTGTTTGGTTTGGGCTTCCAATTATCACAGCAATCATTGTAGCTGCTGTTGTAATAGCTTACTTTATCCAAACCATATCAGCAGAAATTTCAGCCTATATTGGGTTTAGTACATTGATGTTACAAATAGGGGCAACAATGGGGATTTTGGCAATTTTATTGATTTGTTACTTCATAAGTACATGGATTATTTTTAGGCGTTCTGTTAATCCATAGTGAGTGCAATTTATAGCCTGCTGGTCATTACCGACACCATTCTCAACCGCGTTACCCTCAACTGGAAACGAGGCAAGCGCACCCATGTGTTCCTTGACGAGTTCCATGTGGTGTTTGAGAACGAGCAAAGCGGTGTGTTCTTCAACTCCGCATGGCGTCAGTTCCGTAAGCGCGGCGCATATCCCACCGCCATCACTCAGAACGTGGAGTACCTGTTGGACTCCGTGCAGGCCAACACCATCTCAGGGTGTGCCGTGGTTCCAGGAGCGCGGACTGTGGCAGGACAACAGCTATGAGCCGCGCCCTGGCGACATTATCTTTTTCGATTGGGATGATGGCGGCCAGGATGGTTCTTCCGACCATGTTGGTATCGTGGAGAAGGTGGAGAATGGCCGCATCTACACTATCGAGGGTAACTCCGGCGATAGCTGCCGTCAAAACAGTTACCCGGTTGGTTACTATGAAATCTATGGGTACGGAACCCCGGCGCATTAACTGACCAAAAGAAAAACCCAGCCGTTTCTGGCTGGGTACATAAAAGGTTCACAAAAAACAAGTTGAAAGACTTCGTTTATCCGGATATAATAATATCATAGATGTTTCAACGGAATAAGAAAACCGTGGAGGAAACAATGGATATTATGTCGGTAAAAGAAGCGTCTGAGCGGTGGAATATATCAGAACGCTGGATTCAGAAGCTCTGTGAAGAAGGGCGGATCGAAGGCGTGCAGAGATTTGGCCGGTTCTGGATGATTCCCAAGGAGGCGCAAAAGCCTGCTGATTTAAGAAAAAACAGAAAAGGAAGGAGTGATATTTCCCATGTATAACCCTCAATTGGAAACCTTCCTGTGTGTAGCGGAATGCGGTAGCTTCAACAAAGCTGCGGAGAAATTGTTTATTTCCCCCCCGGCAGTCATCAAACAGATCAATCTGCTGGAGGAAAATCTGGATCTGCAGCTTTTTGTGCGCACCCATCGTGGCCTTCAGCTGACGGAGGCTGGTAAATCTTTGGCACAGGACGCAAAATACATCATCCAATATTGCAAAGATTCGGTGACCAGGGCAAAAAATGTCATGAAAAAGAGCGAAGACATCATCCGTATCGGTACATCATCCATGACACCAGCTCAGGTTTTGGTGGATCTGTGGCCAAAACTGCAGGAGGAGTGTCCAGGAGTTAAATTCCAACTGGTGCCATTCGACAATACACCTGAGAACGCCCGGGAGATTCTGGCCAATTTGGGACAGAACATTGATGTAATAGCGGGTATCTTTGATGAAACAATGTTGAACCTGCGCCGCTGTGCCGGGTTGGAAATTTCAAAGGAACCTATCTGCGCGGCGGTGTCCATTCATCACCGGCTGGCGGGAAAAGACAGGCTCACCGTTCAGGATCTGTATGGCGAAAAATTCATGATGATGCGTCGGGAATGGAGCCACTATGTAGATTTGCTACGAGATGATCTTTGGAAAAACCATCCGAAGATCCAAATTGTGGATTTTGACTTTTACGATGTGAATGCCTTTAACCAGTGCGAAAACAACGATTGTGTGCTGATGGCGGTGCCCAAGTGGCAGTACGTCCATCCGCTTTTGAAAATCTTACCCGTGGATTGGAGTTACACAATTCCCTATGGCCTGCTCCATTCACCAGATCCTTCCCCTGTAGTCAAGCAGTTTCTAAGGGCGGTGCAAAAAGAAACTGGACGGGACAAGTGATAACCAAAAGGTAAATACTACATAACGAAACGAGACTTCTGTGGAAGTCTCGTTTTTTTTATAATGAAATCAGAAAAGGAAGAGAGGCAGGTGACAAAATGAAGGTGCAAGGAATTCTGGTAGCTACGGTTTGTCTGTTGCTGTGCTTCACAGGATGTGCGGTTCCTGGACAAACAGAGACAACTTCTTCCGGTGAATCTCACTCGGCAGAGAGCACCGCATCTTTGGATGATGCAGATTTTCAGCAGGAATCAGCCGGCTTTGCGCCTAAGGATCAAATGACAGAGCCATTTACTGGAAGTTGATACGAAAGGATACTCTCTCTGGGGCGGTTCAGCCGGAGCCCGTATGGCAGCGTGGCTTGGGTCCTATGGCCCGGCGGCATTTGGAGGGGATGATCTTCTACAGCCGAGTGCAGTAATTATGCAGTACACGGGCCACAGTGATTATATGGAAAACGATCCACCAACTTTCGCCTGTGTGGGAGAAAGCGATGGCATTGCAAACTGGCGAACCATGGAACGTCGCCTAACCGCCATGAGTACCCTTGGTATTCCAACGGAGTTTCATCATTATCCAGGACTGCCCCACGGATTCGGATTGGGAACCAGTACTGTGGCGGAAGGATGGCTTGATGAGGCTGTTGCTTTTTGGAAAGCTCAAATGTAACCGATGATTCATGAAATTTTAAGAAAGGAAGTATGGATATGAACAACTTTATTTTTCAAAACAGCACGAAGGTCTATTTCGGCAAGGGCTGTGTGAAGGAATATCTGACCTGTCTGACAAAAAATGCGCAGACCATCCTGCTGGCCTATGGCGGCGGCAGCATCAAGCGCAATGGTGTCTACGATGAAATCACAGGCATTCTGAAAGGCGCTGGAAAGACCATCGTGGAGTTCTCCGGCATTATGTCCAACCCCACCTACGACAAAGTGCAGGAGGGTGCGAGGCTGGCACGGGACAATCAAGCGGATATGATTCTGGCCGTAGGCGGAGGCAGCACCATGGACTGCTGCAAAGCTGTCTCTCTGGCTGCCCGGTATGACGGGGACATCTGGGAGGATTTCTGGGCTCACCCCGGCGTCATCGACTTTGATCCGCTGCCTCTGGGTGTAGTAGTTACTGTGGCTGGTACTGGCAGCGAGTGCAACGGCGGCGCGGTAATCACCAATGAAGAGAGAAAGATAAAAACAGGGCGGGATTATCCGGCTCTCAATCCCCGATTTGCTCTGATGGACCCCACCTATACCTTTTCTGTACCCAAAAAACAGATGGCATCTGGTAGCTTTGACATCCTCAGCCACATCATGGAGACCTATTTCAGCCAGCCCAATGAGGACAATGTTTCCGATGACATCATGGAGGCACTGATGCGTAGTGTGATCCGAAATCTGCGTGTTGCCATGGACAGCCCGGAGGATTACACGGCTCGGTCCAATCTGATGTGGGATTCCACCATGGCGGAAAACCGACTCATCAAGATGGGAAAAAAGTGCGACTTTGAATGTCACAACATGGAGCACCAGCTGGGCGCTTATACCAACTGCAACCACGGCTGTGGTCTGGCGGTGATCCATCCGGTGTATTACCGTCATGTGTATAAGGAAGGCTTAAGCAAGTTTGTCCGTTTTGCCGAAAATGTATGGGGAATTGAGCGTGATGGAAAATCCGATGAAGCGTTGGCTCTGGCCGGTATCGATGCCCTTTCCAGCTTCATTCAAGAGATTGGCTTGCCAACTACCCTCAAGGAGCTGGGCGCACAAAAGGGGCAACTAAAAGAAATCGCTGATTCCTGTGGTATTTCCCAGGGCAGTTATAAGCCTATGACCCATGAAGAGATTCTGACCACGCTGGGCCATTACGTGAACTACCTGATCGCAGGTTCCACCGCCGAGGCACCGCTCTGGAACATCGAGAAGGTCCGCAGCGGCAAGCCCAACAAGTGGAATTACATCGACGGCTGCATGATCACTGCCTGCCTGAGCCTGTACAAGACCACCGGCGATGAGAAGTTTTGGACTTCTCCAAGAAGTTTCTGGACTACTTTGTCAAGGACAACGGCGTCATTGAGACCTACGACCCCGCCGAGTACAACCTGGACAACGTCAACCAGGGCAAAAACCTGTTTACGCTGTACGACCTGACCGGCAACCAGCGCTACCGCGACGCCATTGAGACGATCCGCGGCCAGCTGGAGACCCAGCCCCGCACGAAGGAGGGCAACTTCTGGCACAAGAAGATCTATCCCAACCAGGTCTGGCTGGACGGCACTTACATGGCCCAGCCCTTCTATATGGAGTATGAGACACGCTGCAACGGGATGCACGGCTGCATTGACAGCTACAAGCAGTTCATGAACATCCGGAGGCACATGAAGGACGCCAAGACCGGCCTGTACTACCACGGCTACGACGAGAGCCGCGAGATGTACTGGGCGAACCCCGAGACCGGCTGCAGCGCCAACTTCTGGCTGCGCGCCATGGGCTGGTTCCTGGTGGCCATGGTAGACACGTTGGAGCGGATGGACAACCAGCTTTACTACGAGTACCGCGCCATCATGGCAATGCTGAAGGACGCGGTGGACGCGATGAAGACTTCGGCCGGCGACGTGACGGTGATTCTCGTGGGCGGCGGCTCCATCCTGGCGCCCGACCAGCTGGAAGGCTCGGACAACGTGCTGCGCCCTGAGAACTTCGGCGTGGCGAACGCGGTGGGTTCGGCCATCGCGCAGGTGTCCGGCCAGATCGCCAAGGTGTTCTCGCTGACCGAGACGCCGCGCGAGCAGGCGCTTGCCGAGTCGAAGCAGCGTGCGTGCGACGAGGCCATCGAAGCCGGCGCCGATCCGAGCACCGTGGAAGTGGTCGACGTCGAGGACATCCCGATGGCCTACTTGGGCGACGCGCTGTGCATCCGCGTCAAAGCCGTCGGCGATCTGATGCTGTAACTGATTTTTGTCGGTTCGTCGTTGCCTTGGCTCGCGTACGCGTTGCTTGTATAATGAGGTAAGCCGCAGGGAGGGGCTAGACTCCCCACGGCTATCGGATCGCTCAGGCGGTTTGGGTTTGGTGTTTGCGCTCCTTTCCCCGATGGGTTAGGAGCGCCTCTTTTATCACCAAAATAAGCTCGATGACGCGAGAAACAACTCCAAAAGCGCACTAGCCAGCACCATAAAATTCCCAAGCGGTCACGGTCTTCACCTCCATCCATCAAAATTATGAGGGGGAGAGGCACCGCGCCGCCTTCGCTGCATCCGCGCTATATAGTATAGGCAGCTCGTCTTACGTCTCGATGGCGCGCATCACTATGGAAGTCGCTCGAATCTCGCACAGATTCCACGCGGTTCCAAGCTATTTTCTACGTACCTTTGGCCCCGGGTATTCCGGACGCGTTTTCTAGCGCCGGTTCAACTGAAGGGCGTGCAAAGGCGCTTTGATCATGAGATAATGCAGCGAAACGGTTTGAGGCGTTGAAGGAGAAACCCCATGACCGAAACGAAAACAAGCGGCTGGCGGCCGCACGGTGCATTTGGCACTGGTTCAGTTCGAGAGCGTGCTGTGCGATCCGGCAGCGAATACCCAAAAGGCGTGCCGGATGATCGCCGAGGCGGCTGCCGAAGGCGCCGACCTCGTGGTGTTGCCCGAGCTGTTCTCTACAGGCTACGAGCTGAACATTGTCGGCCCTCACGTGCCCGAACTGGCCGAGCCGGTAGACGGCCCCACGGTGCGTGCGCTGCAAGACGCTGCCCGCGCAGGCAACTGCTACGTGGTGGCGGGCCTCGCGCTCGCGTACGATATGGCTGGGGTCCCGTTCAACAGCTCGGTCGTCATCGATCGCCAGGGGGAGCTTCTGGGCACGTACGACAAGCAGCATCTGTGGGCGCTCGAGCGCTTCTACTTCCGCTCCGGCTGCGACTGCCCGGTGTTCGACACCGACTTCGGGCGCATCGGCGTGATGATCTGCTACGACATGGGCTTCCCCGAGGTCGCGCGCATGCTGGCGCTGCAGGGGGCTGATCTTATCCTGTGCCCCTCGGCGTGGTGCCAGGAGGATATGGACGTGTGGGACGTGAACGCGCCCGCCCGCGCGCTAGAGAACACTGCGTTCGTGGCGGCCGTGAACCGTTACGGCGTCGAGGATCAGCTGGTCATGCCGGGCCACACGAAGGTGTGCAACCCGCGCGGCCACGTGGTGGCCGAGCTGGCCGAAGAGGCCGAAGGGGTGCTGCATGTGGAGCTCGACCTGAACGAAGTGGTCGATTATCGCCAGCGCAGCCCCTACCTGCGCGACCGTCGCCCCGACCTTTACGATCTGGTGCTGCTCCCATAAAACGAAGTCCGACACAGGATCTTGCGTCTGAAGACGTCGCCGCAAAGCAAGAAGCCCCCGATGTTTCACGTGAAACATCGGGGGCTTCGCATTGTTGATCAGGGGCTTCGCATTGCTGATCGGGGTTTTCGCGGCGGTGGGGTGTGCTTTCGCTTCGCCCCGCCCACACCCACCGCATCGCGGCGAGCCTTACAGCACTTGGTCCGTTTCCGTGAACGTAACGGTGTCCACCTTCTTCATGGAGGCGTACACCTTCATCACGATCCAGTACAGCACGCCGGCCAGGATCAGCGAGTTCAGGCCCGGAATGCCCGCGTTCATGATGCTGGTGACCTCGCCCACGGCGAAACCGGCGATCCAGCAGACGATGGCGATGGGGTTCCACTTCTCAACCTTCTCGGGCAGCTCGCCCTTGGCGCGCGAAGCGTCAAGCGTCGCGCGGCTGCGCTTCAAGATGAAGTAGTCCACCACCATGATGCCGGCGACGGGCGGGATGGCCACGCCCAGCAGCGTGAGGAAGTTAGTGAAGTAGTTGATGATGCCGATGACCGACAGCAGCGTGCCCACGATGCCGAGCGCCCACACGAGTCCGTTGCGGCTGATGGCCTTGTTGAACAGCGCGTTGATCATGGTTGCCAAGCCCAGGCTGGACGAGTACAGGTTGATGTCGTTCAGCTTCACCGTGGAGGCGACTACGATGATGACGCCGATGATGCCCGACGTGCCCATCATGATGTCGACGATATTCTCGGTGCCCATGGCGTGCGCCAGCAGCACTGCAAGCAGGTTCATGCCCAACTCGCCCACGAACGTGCCGATGAGCGTCATCCAGAACACTTGGGTGCCGTTCTTCAGGAATCGCGCGTAGTCGGGCGTGCAGATGGCGCCCGCAATGAAGCCGCCCGCCACCATGGTGGTTGCCGCGCCCAGCGACAGCGCCGGTCCCGGAGGGGCCGTGGTGAGAAGCTCGGTCAGCGAATGGTTCTGCAGGATGATGGCTGCGGCTACGATGACCACGATCACGAACAGCGGCACGAACACCGTGGCGAAGTTCGCGATGGCCTTGATGCCGAACACCACGAGCAGCGTGATGCCCAGGCCGGTGATGATGGCCCAGAAGATGTACTCGGGCGTGATTCCAGCCATGATGCCGGGCAGGATCTCCTGCGTGCCGAGGAAATCTGTGAACGGGACGATTTCAGCCATGCCCTGGCCAAACACCGCGTTCTGCACGCCGAACCAGCCCACCATGGAGATAGCCACCACGCCGCCGAACAGGGCGGATCCTACCTTGCCGAACCCGGTCCAGCGGGACAGCAGGCTGGTGGACAAGCCTTCGCGCGCGGCCGCCGTGCCCAGCGCCCAGCTGACCACCTGAAGCAGCACCGAGCCGAGCATGGTTGCTAGGAAGGCATCCCAGAACGTCAGGCCGTAGCCTAGTGCCGCGCCCAACATGAGCTGGGATACGCAGCAGATCGCGCCGATCCTGATGAAAAGAATCCGCCAAAATGGCTGTTTCGCTTCATCAGGAACGCGCGACAGCGAGTAATCGATGTCGTTTTCAGGAGCCATGATCGTACCTTTCTCGTTCCTCTTCGCGTTTTTGATCGAATGATCAAAGAATGGTGGGATTATACCTTGCTCATGCGTGCTTCGATAGCTACGCGTGTAAACTTTATTATGGAGAGCGTCGAACGGCCTTCCTGCGAGCCTCGCGGCGCCCAAGTCATCATCATTGTGTCTGTTGCCGCGCCGGGCGTATCGCACAGCGGCCATTTGTACTAGAATACCCGCATGCGCAAAAGGAACAAGGACATCCGACAGGCCATCGAGACGCCGCTGCTGGGTTACAGCGTGGTGCTGCTGTCGCTGTCGTGCTTCCTGTTGCTGCTGTGGGCGCTTATCATCTTGGTAAGGATCGTGCTGGGTTGATCGACATCGAAACACTCGCCCGTTTGCGCGGTTCGAGGCAAAGGTAGACGCAGAATGTGGCAACGGTTCACATTGTACGACGTTCGGGTCATCGGCCATTATCTCGGCGTGCTCGTTCTCTTCTCCAGCCTTGCTCTGCTGGTGCCGTTCGTCACGGCTCTTGCGTGCGCTGAGTGGACTCCTGCGACGCACTATCTGCTGACCATCGGCATTGCGCTTATCGTCGGATCGGCGCTGCGGTTCCTGCGCATCGATCCGGGTCGGCTCAATCGCCAGCAGGCGCTCGCCGTTACCGGGTTCGCGTGGATCGTGCTCGCGTTCGTGGCGGCGGTGCCGCTGTACCTGTCGGGCCATTACCTCAGCTACCTCGATGCCCTGTTCGACGGCGTGTCGGGTCTGACCACCACGGGCGCAAGCGTCATCGTCGATCTCGATCACCTGTCGAACGCCGACAACATGTGGCGTTTCATGATGCACCTGTTGGGCGGTTTCGGTCTTATCGTGGTGGCGTTGTCGTTCGGTCTGTTCGGCAAACGCGCTGGAGCCAGCCTGTACATGTCCGAGGGTCGTAGCGAACATGTGGTGCCCAACGTTGTGCAGACCACGCAGTTCATCGCGAAGATCGGCATGGGCATGATCTTTGTCGCCACGGTGATTCTCACGGCCATGTGCCTGTTCCTCGGCATGGAACCGCTGCGCGCGTTCCTGCAATCGCTGTGGTTGGCCATCTCGGGTTTCACTACGGGCGGCTTTGCCCCTATGAGCCAGAGCGTCATGTACTATCATTGGTTCCCGCTCGAGATCGTGCTCATGTTGCTTATGTTGCTGGGCTCCATCAACTTCGTTCTGCACTCCGAAATGTGGAAAGGGCACGTGGAGGTTTTCTTCCGCGATCTGGAAATCCGCACGATGGTGCTGTGGTTGGCCGTGATGACATGCGTGCTGGCAGCCTCGCTCAGCGCAAGCCCCGAGTTTTCCAGTCTGCCTGCCATGTTGCGACGCGGGCTGTTCATGGTGATATCGGCGTTCTCCACCACCGGCTTCCAGAACATCACCACCAACGAGCTGACAACCGCGCTGTCGTCGGGCGCCTTCTTCGTGCTGGCCATCCTCATGGCCGTGGGCGGCAGCGGCGGATCCACTTCGGGCGGCTTGAAGTTCAGCCGCATGGGCATCATCATGAAGTCCATCGTCGCTACCATCAAGGAGGCGCTCGCGCCCGATTCGGCGCGCGTCGTGGTGTCGTACAACCATGTGGGCCGGCGCATTCTTTCGCCGGAAGTCGTGAAGGAGGCCATGACGGTGTTCGTGCTGTACGTGGCCACGTACGCGGTGGGCACGCTGGTGGGCATCGCGCATGGCTACGAGGCGCCGCAGGCCATTTTCGAATCGGTGGCCATGGCCAGCAACGGCGGCGTGTCGTCGGGGCTTGCCGCTCCGGGCATGTCTCCGTCGTTGGAGCTCTTCTACATCGCGCAGATGTGGGCAGGTCGTCTGGAATTCGTCACCCTGTTGGCTCTGGTGGCGGAGATTATCGTGTCGCTCAATCCGAAAAGGCGGGTGTTGAAGTCATGAGGTGGGGAACCCGTCAACCGCTGCCGCTGCCGATTGCGTTCGTGCGTTTCGTCGCGGTGCTGGCCGTGCTGCTTGCGGCGGTGTTTGCGCTGCCGGCTGCCGCGCATGCCGATGAGCCTGCCGAGGGCGACAATGCGGTGAACACGCAGCAACTGCCCGACAGCTCGTTCATCTACGACACGTCCATCGTCGACCTCAGCGGCGCCGATGCCTATTACGACAATCAGACCGTGCAGGTAACAGGGCGAGGTCATCGGCGACAGCAGTCCGTGCCGGCGTGTCGGGGAGGCATCGGTGGATCACGCTTTCCTCTCAGGGCGATTCTGCGACGATCTCGGTGTATATGAGCAACGAATCGGCATCGAAGATCGACACGTTCGGCGAGTATGGTACTACGGGCACCATCTTGCAAGTGCGTGGCACGTTCCATCTCGTGTGCGCCGATCATGAAGGCCAGAGCGACCTTCATGCGGAGGCGGTGACCGTCATCGCGCCGGGCGAACGCCATCCCGACGAGTTCGACTTCAACGCGTTCGTTCCGGGCATTGTCGTGGTGGTCGTCGGACTGGTGATGCTGGGCGTGTTCTATTGGCTGAGGGAACGGCAGCGGTAGGCGCGCTGTTCGTGACTCGAAGGAGGGCTTTTGCAAAGAGGCCAGGTCGTCAAGCTTGATCGAGGATATCCGCTCGTGCGCACCGACGAGGGGTCGTTCGTGCGTTGCGAGCATGCCACCGCGCTGGTGAAAGGCGAGGAAGTGCGCGCCGTGATCGGCGACTTCGTCGAGGTGACCGTGCCGGAGGGCCATGACAAGGGCATCATCGAGAGTATCCTGCCGCGCACGCGCGCGTTCGTGCGCAAAGATCCCACCGAACGCGCGCTCCCGCAGGTGCTGGCTGCGAATTTCGACCGTGTGTTCGTGGCGCAACCGCTATCAGACGTGAACGTGAGGCGGCTCGAGCGAGAGCTGGTGCTGGCTTACGAGACGGGCGCGGCCGTGACCGTGGTGCTGACGAAAGCCGATCTCGCCGAAAGCGATGCCGAAGTGGCGTCGGTGCGCGATCGCGTGCGCGCGTTGGCCGGCCCCGACGTGCAGACCGTCGTCGTGTCGGCCGACGATCCTTCCAGCGTGGAAGCGGTACGCGCGCTTGCGCCGCCGAACACCACGGCCGTGCTCATCGGCAAAAGCGGCGTGGGGGAAGTCGAGCCTGATCAACATGCTGGTAGGACACGAGTTGCAAGAAACAACCCCCGTGCGCGACCGCGACGGCAAGGGTCGGCACACCACGGTGAGCCGCGAGATGGTGGCCATTCCCGGCGGCGGCTTCATCATGGACATGCCGGGCGTGCGCGGACTGGGCCTGTGGGAGGCCGATGCCGGCATCGGCGCAGCGTTCGCGGATATCGAGGAGGCGGCCGAGCGCTGCCGATTCCGCGATTGCAGCCACGAGGACGAGCCGGGATGCGCCGTGCGCGCCGCCGTCGAGTCGGGCGATATCAGCGAACAGCGCTACGCATCGTACCAGGCGCTTCGCCAGGAGACGAAAGACCTGCGCGCGCGCCGCGAAGAGGCTCGCCGCATGCGCGGCGAAAAAGCCTCCGACCGGGGAAAAACGCCCAAAAAGGGCAGGCCGCGCAAGAAGCGCTGAGGTTTTCGCTCTTTGAGCAACGAGATCATAATAGCCAGATGAGCGATGCGAATGCATGTGTTTCCCCAGGTCGCTGATTCCTCGTCGCAGCTTTGCTTCGATCAGACGATTATGCTACGGTGCTTGCACGCTGCGAATTTTTCCGAACGCACGTAGGGGGCGCTCATGGGGAAGCATGCTTTCAGTCTGAAGACCATCTATCTTGCCGCTCTGACGGCGGTGTTCGCCGTGTCGTTTTTTCGCGTTCGCGCGTTCGATTTGTACTCGCAGCAGCGGCAGACCGAGCAGGCCATGCTGGAGGAAGCGCGCACGTTCGCGCGCGAGATGGACGCGGTGTGGCAGTTCATGGACAACTCCCAAAGCATCATCAACAATTCGTCCAGCGGCGGCTACGAGTTCAAGGGCCTGCACTGCTCGGTGGTGGGCAAAAGCGTCGGCCGGCTGTTCTCGGCGGGCAGCGACTACCACATCCGGTACACGAACTTCGACCCGCGTAGCAAGCAGGACATTCCCGACGAGTTCGAGACGAAGGCGCTCGAGGCGTTCAACGCCGACCGTTCGGTGACCGAATACTACGGCGTGGCCCCGTTCGACGGCGAGGATCGGTTCCGCTATCTGCAAGCGCTCGAAGTGGACGACAGCTGCCTTGAATGCCACGGCGAGCCGGTCGGCGAGCTCGACATCACCGACCACGCGAAGGAAGGTTGGACGCTCGAGTCGGTCGGCGGGGCCATCAGCATCGTGATCCCCCTCGATCAGCAGCAGGCGGCCATGCGCGGCAACGTCATCCGAGACATGGCGTACTTCCTGCTGATCACCGTGTTCATCGGCCTGGTCATCTTGGTGGTGACCACCGTGTTCGTGCTGCGGCCGTTGGGCGGCATGCACGCGGCGTTCGGCGAGCTGAAACAGGGACGCTTGGGCGCGTCCGTCAGCCAGCGCTTCGCCGCGAAGGAAGTGAGGAGCCTCATCGCCGGCTTCAACGACATGGCGGGCGAGCTGCGGGGCATGTACGAGCATCTGGAATCGCAGGTGCAGGAGCGCACGGTGGACCTGCGCGAGGCGAACGCCCTGCTGGAACGCCAGCGCGACAAGCTGGAGCAGCTGAACGCCGACCTGGCGCAGGAGACGCAGTTCAAGTCCGACCTGCTAAGCATGGTGAACCACGAGCTGCGCACGCCGCTGACGTCCATCATCACGTTCGCGCAGATATCGCGCGAGGCGTGCGACCCGGCCAACGAGCACGACCGTCGCTCGTGGGAGGAGATCGAGAAGAACAGCCGCATCCTGCTCAACATGATCAACAACATGCTGGACATCGCGCGTTCGGATGCGGGCGGCATGCGCGCCACCTGCGAGCCGATGGATTTGGGCGACGTGGCGGCATCGGTGAAGGGCACCATGGCTCCGCTGGCACGCAAGTACGAGGTGTCGTTCAGCACGAAGGTGGCGTCGGACGTGCCCTTGGTCAACGGCGACTACGAGAAGACGACGCGCATGCTGGAGAACCTGGCCAGCAACGCCATCAAGTTCACGCCCGACGGCGGCTCCATCGAGCTGCGCGTGGCGTACGACGCCGAGGCGCGCGTGGTGACGTTGTCGATGGTGGACGACGGCATCGGCATCGCGCCCGAGGACCAGGCGCGCATCTTCGAGCGGTTCGTGCAGGTGGACAGCACGTCCACGCGCAAATACAACGGCAGCGGCCTCGGTTTGGCACTGGTGCGCGAATACGGCGACATGCAAGGGTTCGCCGTGTCGGTGGAAAGCGAGCTCGGTCGCGGCAGCAGGTTCGTCATCACGATTCCCGCGAGCGCGATCGTGGGCGAGATAGAGGGGGAGGACGATGTATAAGGTCATGGTCATCGACGACGAGGACAACCTGCGGCAAGCGCTCGAGCAGCTGCTGGTGTCGAACGGCTACGCGTTCTGCGGCGCGAGGGATGCGGAAAGCGGGCTGGAGCTGCTGGCCAGCGAGCATCCCGATTTGCTGCTGCTGGACGTGATGCTGCTGGGCACGAACGGCTTCGACCTCTGCGCGCGCATCCGCGAGCAGGGCCGCCGCATCCCGGTGATCTTCCTGTCTGCGAAGTGCGACATCGTGGACAAGAGCATCGGCTTCCGCGCCGGCGGCGACGACTACGTGACGAAGCCGTTCGATTCCACCGAGCTGCTGCTGCGCATCGAGGCGAACATCCGTCGCCACAAGGACACATCGATTTCGCCCGCTGCCGCAACCGCGAGGGCGTGGCGCGCATCGGCGAGCTGGAGGTGCGGTTCGGCGAATACGAGGTGCGCGTGAAGGGGCGCCCGGTGGCGCTGACCACGAAGGAGTTCGAGATCGTGGCGTTTCTGGCGGCGCATCCGGGCAAGGTGTTCACGCGCAGCCAGATCCAGGAGTACATCTGGGGCGAGTCGGATGCCGACTGCAAGCCCACGAACAACATCACCGTGTTCGTCCGCAAGATCCGCGAGAAGATCGAGGAGAACCCCTCGGAGCCCAAGTACCTGCTCACCGTCCAGCGGGTGGGCTACAAGATGGCCGACACCTTGGAGTAGGCGGCATGCGCTGTCCGCTGCGTGGAACTTCCTCGGACGTGTCCGCCTGGCGAGTGTGCGATCGGCCGGTCGTGTCGACAGATCGCCGCATTCTGGCAGAAAACGACGGGATTCCGTTCTGCAGGGGCGCAAAATGCGACTCCCGGCTGCCGCTGGACGAGCCGCCTTTGCATTACGCCAGTTCAGCTCGTTGCCATCGAATCGGGTTCGGATGATCGGAGGAGATGGCGACAGAATCCCGTCGATTCCTGCCAGAATGCGGCGTAGCGAACGCTCTCGCTTCTCGTCGCGAGACGCGGGAGCATAGGCGCGTGAACTGGATGGCATTCGATAGTCACGATAGGCATAATTGCTCATTGACCTGCGGCGTTAATGTGTGGTTAAGAATTTTTTAACGCAAAACTTATTTCCGATTTATCGCAATATCCTTCGGCGCTCCGTAAAGTGAGACTCATGAAAGGCCAGGGGGAACAAGGCTTTTCACCCCGCCCTTCGCAGAACGCGATCCCCTCCCCGCTATCTGCGAAGGGCGAGCATCGGAAGGCCTTGCGGCCGAGGAGTGAAAAAGAGAGGAGCACACATGGCCGAACAAGCAACGCATGGGTTCACCCGCAGGAGCTTCATCAAGGGTGCGGCAGCGCTGACGGCGACGGGCGCGCTGGTAGGCTGCAGCCCCCAAACCCAGAACCTGGAAAAAGCCGAACCTCAAAAGGAAGTCCCGGAAACACAAATCTTTTCCGGCGTCTGCCGTGGCAACTGTTTCGGCGGTTGCTTCTTGAACGTTCACGTGCGTGATGGGCAAATGGTTCGCACTACGGCTCGTGACATGATAGATGGCAGTTACAATCGCATTTGCAGCAAAGGCCTGTCCCATATGGGTCGTGTTTACAGTGCGAATCGCATCCAATATCCCATGAAGCGCGTGGGTGAACGCGGTGAGGGCAAATTTGAACGCATCAGCTGGGACGAAGCTGTCAACATCATTGCCGAGAAGTGGAAGGGCTATGCTGAAGAGTTTGGTCCCGAGTCCGTTTCGCTCATTTCGCAATCCGGCAACCTTTCCTTCGGCGGTGGGGTCTTCGGTATCGGCTCCTACCTGAGTCGATTCGCCAGCATAATGGGCATGTCGCGCGTCAACGGTAACCTTGACTGGGCTCTGCAGACGGCGCTCATCATCGGCTTCGGCGGCCAGGCCAATTTCGGCAGCTCCAACGAGCCTACCGATTTCAAAAACGCCTCCACCATCATCTGCTGGGGTTCCAACCCGGCGGTTTCGCAACTGCACAACATGCACTTCATCCTCGAAGCCAATGCTCATGTACGGTAAGGAAGCAAGCAACCGAAAACAAGAGATAGACCGCCAGCAC
>ENA-OPYT01000305-OPYT01000305.1-human-gut-metagenome-genome-assembly--contig:-NODE-305-length-15545-cov-3.917564_pt1 | contig 15545 bp, 15 predicted proteins | sample MGYA00242636_ERZ504480 | MGnify/ENA primary metagenome ERZ504480 (study PRJEB26092, sample SAMD00036228) | human gut metagenome | host: Homo sapiens | study: EMG produced TPA metagenomics assembly of...
ATGGCAGAAAATATTAAGTATCAAATCAATGGTCAGTTGGCCGACAATACCGTTACGGTGGATAATAAGGAAGATATGATTCTTGTCCCCGTCAACATCGGCAGCGCAAACGAGGCGCGCATCATCGCCGAGATGAAAGCCGAAGACTCAGGCTTGCGCGAGGAAACCATCAAGCACGTGTTCGAGTTGGAAAAACGTGTAATCAAACGCCTGCTCATGAGTGGCTACAGTGTGAATACAGGGCTTTATTACGCCAGTGTCAGCTTTCGTGGTATCGTTGAAAACTCGCAATGGAATCCTGCAAAGAATTCTATCGTAGTGAATTTCAATGTAGGGGCGGATTTGCGTCAGGCAATAAAGAATACTACCGTAGGCATCATCGGCGAGAAGGGTTCGGCAATGTTTGTTACAGGCGTGCAGGATGCTGCCACCCGTGCACAGGATGCCAGTGCCACTGCAGGACGAGCTTTCACCCTTACGGGCGGTAAGCTGAAAATAGCCGGTACAGACCCCTCGGTAGGCATTACACTGACCGATTCTTCCGGTACGGAAACAAAAATAACGGAAGACCTTTACGTCGTGAACGACCCGTCCCGACTGACATTCATCATCCCCGCAGGCCTTGCCGACGGCACGTATGAACTGAAAGTGACGACGCAATTCTCCGGTTCCGGTTCTAAATTACTGAAAACCCCGCATAGCGCCGCCAAAACCATTTATATCGGCAAAGCGCCCGAAGGCGGAGGCGGTTCGTCCGGCGGTGAAGAAGAAAATCCTCTCGGATAAACAAGAGTTGGTATGCAGCCACGCTGCACAGTACTGTGCAGTATGACTGCATAGCCTTGTGCAGGGTAGCTGCATAGAACTGTTCGGGATGGCTGCATAATGCCATCTGTCATTACTCCCGATTATGGTGGGAAACATATAGAAAGTGCTGTTCATAGAATCTTATGGACGACACTTTTTGTAACTCAATGAAAATACATAAGGAAAGATACTTTCGCTTTCTATCTCTATAAAAAGGATTTTGTATCTTTGTCATCCGAATTAAAACCATGCAGCGTACCTGAACTCTGCAAGTGGTTTTATGCTTTTACAAAAGAAGATGATTGACAAAGAAATAAGTAATCTGAAAGCTATTGATACCTTGATCCGGCAGGAACAGCCTTTTGCCGTTTATCGTATTCCCGGTGAGGACACTCCCCGTTTGCTGACACAAGCGTCGGGAAGCGTCCGTCTGTTGTATGACCTTAAAGACTTGGACGGGGCACGCGGTTTCGTCATTGCACCGTTCCGTGCAAGCGAGTCGTGCCCGATTGTGCTGATACAGCCGGAGCAGTGGGGACAGCCTTTGCCGCTTGGCGAGTACGCGGAAGAGGAGCTGGAAGCTTTCCGGTTGCGTCAAGGCAGGGAAACATTTTCAGAAGCTTGCACGGAAGAGTACGAAGCATGCTTCCGGACATTTATAGAAGCCTTGCGCAGCAAGCAGTTTGACAAATTGGTCCTTTCCCGCAAATCCGTCATCGGGCAGTGCCCGGGTTTCTCTCCCTCGGCAGTGTTCCGTGCGGCATGCAAGCATTATATTCATTCTTATATATACTTATGCTATACGCCCCGGACAGGTGTCTGGATGGGTAGTACCCCTGAGATTATCTTATCCGGGGAGAAAAACGAGTGGAGCACCGTGGCATTGGCGGGAACCCAACCTTTGCAGGATGGCAGACTGCCGCAGGAATGGGGCGAGAAGAACCGGCAGGAGCAGGACTATGTGGTGTCTTATATCCGTCGGCAGCTTCTGTCATCGGGCATTCATTCCACGGAGAGCGGTCCGTATCCCGCTTATGCCGGAGCACTGTCGCACCTGAAAACGAGTTTCCGTTTCACCTTGAAAGATAACAACCGTTTGGGAAGCCTTCTGGAGCTTCTGCATCCGACCCCTGCCGTGTGCGGTCTGCCGAAAGAGGAGGCATACCGTTTTATACTGGACAACGAAGGGTATGACCGTCGTTATTATTCCGGTTTCATCGGGTGGCTCGACCCTGACGGCAAGACGGATTTATACGTGAACCTGCGGTGCATGCACATCGAAAACGGGCAGTTGTCTTTCTATGCCGGCGGCGGACTGCTGGCTTCTTCGGAACTGAATGACGAATGGCTGGAAACGGAAAAGAAGTTGCAGACCATGAAACGGTTGGTAAGCATGTCCCTATAATCCATAAATCGCTAATCTTTAATTATTGAACCATGTATACAGACAAAAAGAATATACTCCAACTGGCAGCGCTTCTCGAGGCGTACGGAATTACCAGGGTCGTGTTGTGCCCGGGCAGCCGCAATGCCCCCATCGTGCATACTTTGTCTAATCACCCGGGCTTTGTTTGCCATGCAATGACGGATGAGCGGAGTGCGGGGTATTTTGCCCTCGGCCTGGCTTTGAATAGCGGCAAGCCTGTTGCGGTGTGCTGTACTTCGGGAACCGCTTTGCTGAATCTCCACCCTGCCGTGGCGGAGGCCTTTTATCAGAAAGTTCCCCTGATAGTCATCTCCGCCGACCGCCCGGCTGCTTGGATAGGGCAGATGGACGGACAGACGCTTCCGCAGCCGGAGGTGTTCCGGTCGCTGGTCAAGAAATCCGTCAACCTTCCCGAAATTCATACGGACGAGGATGAGTGGTTCTGCAACCGACTGATAAACGAAGCCCTGCTGGAAACCAACCATCACGGAAAAGGACCGGTACATATCAATGTGCCCGTTTCCGAACCTTTGTTCAATTTCACGACGGAGGCATTGCCCCAAGTACGCGTCATCACCCGCTATCAGGGGCTGAACGTCTACGACCGCGATTATAACGAACTCATCGATCGCATGAACAAATACCGGAAGCGGATGATTGTGGTGGGGCAGATGAACCTTATCTACCTGTTTGAAAAGCGGTATACCAAACTGCTGTATAAACATTTTGCATGGCTGACGGAGCATATCGGCAACCGGACGGTTCCGGGCATTCCCGTGAAGAATTTCGATGCGGCGCTCTATGCTATGCCCGAAGATAAAATGGACCAGATGGCTCCCGAACTGCTGATTACTTACGGAGGGCATATCGTATCCAAACGGTTGAAAAAGTACCTTCGCCGGCATCCGCCCAAAGAGCATTGGCATGTGTCGCCGGATGGCGAGGTGACCGACCTTTACGGCTCCTTGACCACCGTTATAGAAATGGACCCGTTTGAGTTTCTGGAAAAGATAGCGGCCCTGCTTGAAACCCGGACGCCCGAATATCCCCGCATCTGGGAAGACTACTGCAAGGCTGTTCCCGAACCGGAGTTCGCTTATTCGGAGATGGCGGCAGTGGGGGCGTTGATAAAGTCCTTGCCGGAAGCATCGGTACTGCATCTGGCAAACAGTTCGGTGGTGCGTTATGCCCAGTTGTATGCTGTTTCGCCCACCGTAGAGGTTTGCTGCAACCGGGGAACCAGCGGCATAGAAGGTTCGCTTTCCACGGCTGTGGGGTATGCGGCGGCATCCGACAAGCTGAACTTCGTTGCTATCGGAGATTTGAGCTTCTTTACGATATGAATGCGTTGTGGAATGCCAATATCGGTCCCAACCTGCGCATCCTTTTACTGAATAACGGCGGCGGAGAAATCTTTCATACATTGCCGGGGCTTGACATGTCGGAGTCTTCGCATAAGTTTATCACAGCGGTTCACAAGACTTCGGCCAAAGGCTGGGCGGAAGAGCGGGGATTCCTTTACCTGCGTGCGGAGAACGGTGGACAGTTGGCTGAGGCCATGAAGCCCTTCACCAGTCCGGAGGCGGTGGAGCGCCCCGTCTTGCTGGAAGTGTTTACCGACAAGGACGAAGACACCCGTATGTTGAAGAATTATTATCATCAATTAAAATAGAATACAGATTATGCAGACAAAAAGAGAATGGACAACCATCCGGGAATATGAAGATATTCTTTTTGAATACTATAACGGAATTGCCCGTATCACCATCAACCGCGAACGCTACCGCAATGCGTTTACTCCGACCACTACCGCCGAAATGAGCGATGCCTTGCGCATCTGCCGTGAGGAAGCGGATATTGATGTGATTATCATTACCGGAGCGGGCGACAAGGCTTTCTGCTCCGGAGGCGACCAGAATGTGAAAGGACGCGGCGGGTATATCGGTAAGGACGGCGTTCCCCGTTTGAGCGTATTGGACGTGCAGAAGCAAATCCGTAGCATCCCGAAACCCGTGATTGCCGCCGTAAACGGTTTTGCCATCGGTGGCGGACACGTGCTGCATGTGGTGTGCGACTTGTCCATCGCTTCCGAGAACGCTATCTTTGGTCAGACAGGTCCCCGTGTGGGAAGTTTCGATGCCGGATTCGGCGCATCTTACCTGGCTCGTGTGGTAGGTCAGAAGAAAGCGCGTGAAATCTGGTTCCTTTGCCGGAAATACAATGCGCAGGAAGCGTTGGAAATGGGTTTGGTCAACAAGGTAGTGCCTTTGGAGCAACTGGAAGACGAGTATGTGCAGTGGGCGGAAGAGATGATGCAGCTCAGTCCGCTGGCTTTGCGCATGATTAAGGCGGGGCTGAATGCGGAGCTGGACGGACAGTCGGGCATTCAGGAACTGGCAGGCGACGCTACCTTGCTCTATTATCTGACGGATGAAGCCCAGGAAGGCAAGAACGCATTTCTGGAGAAACGCAAGCCTAACTTCAAGCAGTATCCCAAATTCCCCTGACACCCGTAATGGACTGCAAGATAGAGATTATCCCCCGGTTGCTGCATTTCAAGCAGCCGGCGGGGACTTCCCGCGGGGTGTATACGACCCGGAAAGTGTGGTATCTTCATCTGACCTCTCCCGACTATCCGGGCAGGACGGGAATAGGAGAGTGTGCCCCGTTGCCTGCATTGAGCTGTGACGACCTTCCCGATTACGAGAATATACTTGCCGGGGCTTGCCGCCGGCTGGAACAGTGCGGGGGAGAACTGGATGCGGATGCCTTGCGCGATTATCCGTCTATCCTGTTCGGATTGGAAACGGCGCTCCGTCATTTCCTGACGGGCAGTTGGGCATTGTACGATACGGACTTCTCGCAAGGAAAGGCGGGGATTCCGATAAACGGGCTTATCTGGATGGGCAACTTCGACACGATGCTCTCCCGGATAGAGGAGAAAATGGCAGCCGGTTTCCGTTGCATCAAACTGAAAATCGGCGCTATCGGCTTTGAGGATGAGTTGGCTCTGCTTCGCCATATCCGTGCACATTTCTCTTCCAGGGAGATAGAGTTGCGTGTGGATGCCAACGGCGCTTTCTCTCCGGCTGATGCGATGGAGAAACTGAAACGCCTGTCCGAACTGGAGCTGCACTCCATTGAACAGCCTATCCGTGCGGGGCAGTGGGAGGAAATGGCGCGTCTTGCTGCCGACTCTCCGCTGCCGATAGCCTTGGATGAAGAACTGATAGGCTGCAATACGCCGGAAGGGAAGCGGAAGCTGCTTTCGGCAATCAATCCGCAGTATATTGTTCTCAAACCTTCCCTGCACGGCGGGATATGCGGTGGCAACGAGTGGATTGCCGAAGCGGAAAAACGGCATATCGGCTGGTGGATTACTTCGGCTCTGGAGTCGAATATCGGCCTGAATGCAATAGCCCAATGGTGTGCCACCTTCGATAATCCGCTGCCTCAGGGGCTGGGTACAGGACTGCTTTTTACGGACAACGTGGAAATGCCTCTTGAGGTGAGGAAAGATTGTTTATGGTTTTGTAATGATGATTATTTAAAGGTATCCGATGATATTCGACCGACAACGACAGCGTTTGCTGCTGCAAGGAAAGGAGTTATACGGCCGGGGATATATCTCGGTTGGTGGCGGAGGGAGCGGAAAACTGCCCGCCCGCCTTGTGGGATTTGTATCTTTTTCTGGAGAAGTGGTTCGATGCCTCTCCAGTTATCACCGTCCATACGTCGGGCTCCACAGGCACGCCGAAAGGGCTGGTGGTGCGCAAGGACCGGATGATGCAGAGCGCCCGTCTCACTTGCGAGTTTCTGAACCTGCAAGCAGGAGATACCGCTTTGCTGTGTATGAACCTTCGTTATATAGGGGCTATGATGGTGGTGGTGCGTTCTTTGGTTGCGGGGCTGAATCTGATAGTGCGTCCTGCTTCCGGCCATCCTCTTTCGGATATAGAAGAACCGCTGAGATTTGCGGCGATGGTTCCTTTGCAGGTTTATAACACGCTCCGTGTTCCCGAAGAAAAGGCGCGGCTGGAGCAGACGGATATTCTGATTATCGGCGGCGGAGCGGTGGACGACAGTCTGGAGGCGAAAATGAGCGCTCTTCCCACGGCGGTCTATTCTACGTACGGCATGACGGAAACGTTGTCCCATATCGCATTGCGCTGTCTGAACGGAGATACCGCTTCCAAGCATTATTATCCTTTTCCCTCGGTCGAACTGTCCTTATCTGCTGAAAGTACGCTGGTTATTAAAGCTCCGCTGATTTGCGGGGAGGTCTTGCAGACCAATGACATTGCCTGCCTCTATCCCGATGGAAGTTTTACCATTGCAGGCCGGAAAGATAACGTTATCAATAGCGGTGGAATCAAGATACAGGCGGAGGAAATGGAGAAAAGACTACGGCCGTTTATCCCTGTACCGTTTGTAGTTACTTCTGTTCCCGATCCGCGTTTGGGGCAGGCGCTTACCTTGCTGATTGCCGGACAGGTGGATGTAAGAGAACTGGAGAGTAAGTTGCAGACGGTGCTGGACGCCTATCATCGTCCCAGACATATTTTTATGACAGAATCGATACCGCAAACGGAGAATGGTAAAACAGACCGTGCCGGATGCCGTATATTAGCTCGACAAATGAAAAAACTTCACCCTTTAATGTTTGCCGGAACCGGCAGCGATGTGGGCAAGAGCATTATAGCCGCTGCCTTTTGCCGCATTTTCAGGCAGGACGGATACCGGCCTGCTCCCTTCAAAGCGCAGAATATGGCGCTTAACTCGTATGCCACTCCCGAAGGACTGGAGATAGGACGTGCACAGGCCGTGCAGGCGGAAGCCGCCGGAGTGCCGTGCCATACAGACATGAATCCGTTACTGCTGAAACCCCAGTCGGACCGGACTTCGCAAGTGGTATTGAACGGTAAGCCTATCGGCAGTCGTGGTGCATACGACTATTTCCGCAAGGAAGGACGCGAGGAGTTGCGCAGGGAAGTATGTGCGGCGTATGACCGCCTTGCGCAGAAATATAATCCCATCGTATTGGAAGGTGCGGGCAGCATCTCCGAAATCAACCTGCGCGAGGTAGACCTCGTGAATCTGCCGATGGCAATGTATGCCGGTGCGGACGTGATTCTGGTAGCGGATATAGACCGTGGCGGGGTCTTTGCCAGTGTGTACGGTTCGGTAATGCTGCTTACTCCCGAAGAACGCAAGCATGTAAAAGGTATTCTTATCAATAAATTCCGGGGAGATATACGTCTCTTCGAGTCCGGCGTCAAAATGCTGGAAGAGCTTTGCGGAATTCCGGTGGTCGGGGTGGTTCCTTATTATAAGGATATCTATATCGAGGAAGAGGATTCGCTTGCCCTTGCCACCAAATCATTGCAGGCGGAGCAGGGTAAGGTGAATATAGCTGTGGTTCTGCTGCGCCACCTCAGCAACTTCACGGATTTCAATGTGCTGGAACGCGACCCGCGCGTGCATCTTTTCTATACCAACAACACCGACGAACTGGCGAAGGCGGATATCATCATCCTGCCCGGTAGCAAGAGTACCCTTGCCGACCTCTATGAATTGCGCCGCAACGGAGTGGCGCAAGCCGTCATCCGTGCCCATCGTGAGGGAACTGTCGTGTTGGGCATCTGCGGCGGCTATCAGTTGATGGGGCAGGAAGTGCTCGACCCCGACCACGTGGAAGGGGAGATAGAACGGTTGCCCGGTCTTGGACTGCTGCCTGTAAGTACACGAATGACGGGAGAAAAGGTGACGCGGCAGGTGAACTTCCAACTTCTTGAAAGCTGCCGTGCCGTTGTTCCGCAAGGTAACTCTTCCCCCCTCAAATTTCAACAACCAACCTTCAGCGTCCCATTTTCAGCTAAAAGGCTACGAGATTCACATGGGTAGTACCGTGCCTGTAGAGGGAGCGTCCGCTTCTCCGCTGAATCGGTTGGAAAGCGGGCAATGTGACGGGTATATCGTAGACCGTACGTGCATGGGGACTTACATTCACGGCATTCTCGACAATCCGGAATTTATCGACTTCCTGCTCGAACCGTTTGCCGGTAAATTGTCGGAAGCAGCGGAAACGTTCAACTACCGGCAGTTTAAGGAAGAGCAGTACGACAAACTCGCCGACCATGTGCGGCAGCATGTCAATCTGCCGCTTATTTACAAGATATTGACGGACAACAATTAAAATCGGATAGAATATGATTGACGGACACGGAGACGATTCCTATAAATACAGCCGCCCGATAACGGCAAATTTCAGTTCCAACGTGTACAGCAAAGTGAATCTTTCCCGTTTGAAAGCTCATCTTTGCGAATGTATCGGGGAGATAGGCAATTACCCCGAACCCGAACCCTATACGTTGGAAGCCCGTATAGCTTCCCGCTGTCAGCTGCCGTCCGGAGCCGTTTGTGTAACGAATGGCGCTACGGAAGCCATATACCTTATTGCACAGACTTTCCGGGGTACGAATACGGCTATCCTGCAACCCACTTTCAGCGAATATGCGGATGCCTGCCGTATGCACGGACATCGGGTGAGTTCGCTTTATCAACTGCCGAAGGAGCAGGACGGGTATCGCCTGCCGGATGATGTGCGGATGCTGTGGCTCTGCAATCCCAACAATCCCACGGGAACGGTGGCCGGTAAAGAATATATGCGCGGATTGATTGAACATAATCCGCAGGTTTGTTTTATTATAGACCAGTCTTATGAGTTCTTTACGCTGTGTCCTCTTTTCTCTCCGGCAGAGGCGGCGGAGTATCCGAATGTACTCCTGCTGCATTCCATGACGAAAAGGTATGCGATTCCCGGTTTGCGGCTTGGATATGTAACGGGTAGCTCCGGTTTGCTGGAGCGGCTGCGCACCAACCGTATGCCGTGGTCGGTCAACCGGCTTGCCATTGAAGCAGGACTTTTCCTGTTGGAGAACGATGTGCCCGAACCGTTGGATGTGGCTGCTTATCTGCAGGAGACGGCGCGTCTGGGCAAGGCGCTCAAAGCCGTAGGCGGATTGGACGTTTGGGATACGCAGACGCATTTTATGCTGGTGCAGCTTCGCATGGGCAAGGCATCTGCCTTGAAAGAGTATCTTGCCGGGGAGCATGGCATACTCATTCGGGATGCGTCCAACTTTGCGGGGCTGGACGAGCGCTTTTTCCGCATAGCCACACAGACACCAGAAGAGAACGACAGGCTGGTGGCGGCGATAGAGGAATTTATGGCGGGGTAGAGCCGGAGTAATAGTAGAACCTGAGTGATAAAACATTTTATGGAAGATATAATCATATTTTTAGGCATTGCTTTCAATCTGAACCTGCCGCTGCTTACGGCATGGCTGCTCGACCATTGGTTGGGCGACCCTGCCTGGCTGCCGCATCCTGTGGTGGCTTTCGGAAAGGCCATTTCGTTCTGTGAGCATCGTCTGAATAAGGGGAATGCCCGTTTCCTGAAAGGGGCTGTCATGTCGTTGGTACTGGTGGCAGGCGTTTATCTGCTTACATTGTTCCTGTTGCGTCGGGCAGCGCATTATTCTCCCGGTCTGCTTTTGACTTTGCAGGTGCTGCTCATCTTTTATTGCCTTGCGGGTACTACGCTGGTGCGCGAAGTTTGCGGGGTGTTTAAGGCTGTAGACCGTTCGTTGGAAGAGGGAAGGAAGCAGGTAGCCCGTATTGTGGGGCGCGACACTTCCGGACTTTCGGCGCAGGAAGTACGTACGGCGGCATTAGAGACGTTGGCGGAGAACCTGAGCGACGGCGTAATCGCTCCGCTGTTCTGGTATATGTTGCTGGGTGTGCCGGGGATGCTTGCCTATAAGATGATAAATACACTCGACTCCATGATAGGGTATAGGAATGAGCGCTACCGTCGGTTCGGCTGTTTCGCGGCACGTCTGGACGATGTAGCCAACTATATCCCCGCCCGTCTGACGGCTTTTCTCATGGTGGCGGTTTCCGGCAGATTCCCGTTACTGCTTTTTGTGGGGAAATACGGCAGCAAGCATGCCAGTCCCAATTCCGGCTATCCGGAAGCGGCGCTTGCCGGAATATTGGACTGCCGCTTCGGTGGTCCTCACAACTATTTTGGCGAGGAAGTGTGGAAACCTTATATCGGCGACAATGAACGGCCTTTGACAACCGAAGACATGAGGATTGCCGTGCGTATCAACCGCAGTGTGGAATGGATAATGGTAATCATCGTTGTTGCTACCGCTACCTGTATGTACGTTATTCCCTCATTCTTCTGAGTGCTAAAGGGTAATCCTGACGATACCGCCATAGGGTGTCAGTGCGCTGAATGCCTCTTCGGGTTTGATGATGCCGACATATATCTGTGCGCAAATCAGGACGCCGCCGTGGGCAAAAACGGCCACCCGCTGGTAGGGCTTTCCTTTCAGCTCATCGAGAAAGTTGCTGACACGCCGGTACTGCATGGCGAACGACTCGCCACCCGTAGCCGCTACATTCAAATAGTCGGCATACCACTCCTGTAGGCGCGGGTCGTCGTTGCGGTCGAAAGGTTTCATTTCCCAACTGCCGAAGTTTATCTCCATAATCCGTTTGTCCCGTTCCGCATCCGGATAGCCGCAATAGGTGGCAAGGCGTACGCAGCGCGTAAGCGGACTGGTATATACATGGTCGAAAGGCAGAAAGGCTTTCAGGTTCTCTTGAGTAACGGCCGCTTCCTGTTCGAATGTCGGTTTCAGGGGAACATCCGTTTGTCCGTAACATACGCCGGGCGGTACATCGACGGAGGTGTGGCGAATAAGTATGACTTCCATAACTTTTCAGATTAAATGTTTAATGAAAATAAAAGGGAACCGAGACATAGTCCGTAAGGAAATCGATTCCGAAGCTTGCATAGACATATACCAATACAAGGCTGCCTATGTAGAATGCCAGTTTCGCAAAGCAGGAAAGCCGCTCCGCAGCAATCACCCGTGTATCCTTGCAGGCGGCGTTTCATAAGGCGGCACAGCAGTACGAATGCGAGCAGCGGGAAGAGGGTGGCAGGCCACATCTTTACCGGCAGGAGTAAGACGAAAGGAAGCAATCCGCAGATGAAGGCGGATATCAATTCCTGGCAACTCATGCGGTTGTACACGACTTTAGCCTTGCTGTCTTCTTCTTTTCGGGCGTATGGCAGGCAGTTAATGAGTTGGGATGCGCAGAACTTGCACCAGCAGTCGCCGCAGAAGACAAGGATACAAAGGAAATTCAGAGGTAGATTGCGCATCTGTAACAGCAGCAGGAAATAGAATATCAGTCCGATAACTCCGTAGCTTCCTATATGGGAATCTTTCATGATGGCAAGCGTACGCTCGCGGGTGGTGCCGCCGCCGAACCCGTCCAGAAAGTCCGCTAACCCGTCTTCGTGCAGGCATCCCGTAACAAGCAGGCGGGCGATGATGGCAATAATCCAGGCAAGGGATACGGGCAGTATCTGTCCGGTCAGCCAGAGAGTGCCTGCCATGATGCCGCCCGTCAGCCAGCCGGTTAGCGGCCAGTAGGGTACTACATGCTTGAAACATGCGGCGGGTACTTCCCTGATTTTCCAAAAGGGCAGTCGGGTGAAGAAGATAAATGCAGCCAGAATGTTCATTATATATAGGTGTTGTCTATAAAATTAAAATATGGGTACTATCAACAAAGTTATATATGTTATCTATAAAATGGTTCTCTGCTTAAAGATGACGTTTGAGGGGCTTCTCAAAAGTATTTGGTGATGGAAGCGTGTGCGAAGTTATCCATTTCATTAATCATGCGGACAGCCGATTCTATGATGGGATATGCACAGATAGCTCCCGTGCCTTCTCCGAGTCTTAATCCTAAGTGCAGCAACGGTTTGGCATTTAATGAATCAAGCACAAGCTTATGCCCGTATTCATCTCCGCAATGTCCGAATACGGCATAATGCAGCACTTCGGGATATAGCTTGGCAGCGGCAAGGATACAGTTTGTCATGATGAAGCCGTCTACCAGAATAATCATTTTCAGCTCGGCGGCTTGTAGCATGGCGCCTACTGCCATAACCATTTCCAACCCGCCGAAGTAGCGGATGATGTCACGCGGCGAACCGTCTCCTTTGTAGTTGTCCAACGACTGTTTCAAGACTTCGTACTTATGGCGGATACCTGCATCGTCCAGCCCGCTTCCCGCACCGACGCATTCTTTTAGCGGAATGCCGGTGAAGCAACTCATCCATAGGGAAGAAGAGGATGTGTTGCCTATCCCCATTTCCCCGAAACTGAGTATGTTACTGCCTTCTTTGCGGCAACGGCGCACCACTTCCGCACCCCGTTCCAGGCACAGTTCCATTTCCGTTTCGGTCATTGCAGCTTCGTGCAGATAGTTGCGTGTACCTTTGCGCACTTTCATATTGATGATACCTTTTTCATAAGGCAGGTCATAATCTACTCCCGCATCCACTATCTTTAATGCAAATCCGTGCTGGCGGCACAGGAAATTGACGCCGGCACCCCCATGAAGGAAATTACTGATTTGCTGCCAGGTAATTTCTTTGGGTGAGAGGCTGACACCTTCCTCTACAATACCATGATCGGCAGCAAAGATGATATTCTGAGGATGTTGCAGAGTGGGAGTCAGGCTTTGCTGGATAAGTCCGACCTGTAGTGCAAGGCTTTCCAGCATTCCCAAAGACCCTTTTGGCTTGGTCAGGTTATTGATTTTCTCAACCAGTGCCGGTCGTATAGCTTCATCCGGCCCTATTATATCAAATGTCTTCATAATTTTATACCTTATACTTCATTCTTATATTCCGTACTTATTCACACTTAATTTTTGTTGCAATCCCCGACACCATTAAAATCACTTCATCTGCCCGTGAAGCCACATACTGGTTCATCCAGCCTTGCATATCCGTAAACTTCCGTTGTATTTCGTTTTCGGATGTGCCGCCCATACCTATCTCGTTGGTGACAAATATAAATGTGGCATCCTGTGCCGTAAAGCGGTCGAATTCGGCTTTGGTTGCGGCAAGGGAACGGTCTGTATCGGCATTCAGGTCGAAAAAGAAGTTGGTGCACCACAACGTTATGCAGTCTATCAGTACGGTGCGTCCGGACAGCGAGTGGCGGCTCAGCTCTTTATCTTCTTCTATGTTTGTCCATTCCGGTCCGCGCCTTTCCTGGTGGTGTATCACCCGTTTGCGGAATTCTTCATCCCATATACGTGCCGTAGCGAGGTAGACAGGGTTGGGCGAGAGGCTGAGCGCCAGCTTTTCCGCATAGGTACTTTTGCCCGAACGTGCTCCACCGGTAATAAGTATGATTCGTCTCATTGGTTTGCTTGAAGTTTTTATGAAAGCAAATGTACATGATTTCTGCGGCAGTGGCAAGAATAGAGTATTTTTTTAGCGGTTTCGTTTTTTCTTTTTTAAAAGATTTCATTACCTTTGCCGATGTTTTCAGAATAAAGGGAAAAAAATCTGCGGAAGTAGCTCAGTTGGTAGAGCATCAGCTTCCCAAGCTGAGGGTCGCGGGTTCGAGTCCCGTTTTCCGCTCTTTTGAGTATGAGGCAGTTGCATCACAGCGGCTGCCTTTTTTTAAATTGATTAAATTTTAAAAACGAAATAGAATGGCAGTAGAATTGAAAGACCTTACCAAACGTAGCGAGAATTATTCTCAGTGGTACAACGAGTTGGTGGTGAAGGCCGATTTGGCAGAGCAGTCGGCAGTGCGCGGATGTATGGTAATCAAGCCTTACGGATACGCAATCTGGGAGAAGATGCAGCGTCAGTTGGACGATATGTTCAAGGAAACAGGACACGTAAACGCTTATTTCCCCTTACTTATTCCGAAATCATTCCTCAGTCGTGAAGCAGAACATGTGGAAGGCTTTGCCAAAGAGTGTGCCGTAGTGACGCACTATCGTTTGAAGAACGACCCAAATGGCGGCGGCGTAGTGGTAGACCCCACTGCAAAGCTGGAAGAGGAACTTATCATTCGCCCTACTTCGGAAACTATTATTTGGAATACCTATAAGAACTGGATTAACTCTTACCGCGACCTGCCTATCCTGTGCAACCAATGGGCAAACGTATTCCGTTGGGAAATGCGTACCCGTCTGTTCTTGCGTACCGCAGAGTTCTTGTGGCAGGAAGGCCACACGGCTCACGCCACTCGCGAAGAAGCCGAAGAGGAAGCAGTGCGTATGCTGAACGTGTACAGCGAATTTGCCGAGAAATACATGGCAGTGCCCGTTGTCAAAGGTGTAAAGTCGGCCAACGAACGCTTCGCCGGCGCTCTCAACACCTATACCATTGAAGCGATGATGCAGGATGGCAAAGCTTTGCAGAGTGGTACTTCACACTTCTTGGGACAGAACTTCGCCAAAGCTTTCGACGTGCAGTTCGTAAACAAGGAAAACAAACTGGAATACGTATGGGCCACTTCTTGGGGAGTATCTACCCGCTTGATGGGTGCGCTTATCATGACACATTCCGATGACAACGGTCTGGTGCTTCCGCCGCACTTGGCTCCGATACAGGTGGTTATCGTACCTATCTACAAGAATGCCGAAATGCTTGCCAAGATTGACGAGAAGGTGGCAGGCATCGTAGCCAAACTGAAAGCGATGGGTATTTCTGTGAAGTACGACAATGCCGACAACAAACGTCCGGGCTTCAAGTTTGCCGATTACGAGGTGAAAGGTGTACCTGTCCGTCTGGTTATGGGTGGCCGCGACTTGGAGAACAATACAATGGAAGTGATGCGCCGCGATACGCTGGAGAAAGAAACCCGCTCTTGTGACGGTATCGAGGAATACGTAAAAGACCTGCTTGAGGAAATCCAGGCGAATATTTATAAGAAAGCATTGGATTATCGCAACAGCCGTATCACTACGGTGGACAGCTATGACGAGTTCAAGGAAAAAAATTGAAGAAGGCGGCTTTATTTTGGCTCATTGGGACGGAACGACCGAAACCGAGGAGAAGATTAAGGAAGAGACCAAAGCCACTATCCGCTGTATTCCGTTCGATTCTTTCGTACCGGGCGACAAGGAGCCGGGCAAATGTATGGTTACGGGCAAGCCGTCTGCTTGCCGTGTGATATTTGCACGTTCCTATTAATAAGGATATTTTTCACTTTGTTGGATGAAGCTTTTTTCATAGTAACCTGTGACGAAGTTTCTTTCCTTTTCAGGAGTATTCGGCAGATGTTTTAAAAAATGGAGGTATGCTAAATTAAACACACGTTCGTGCAGTTCAATTTAGCATACCTCCATTTTTATGCACAAAGAAAGTGCATCACCAGTCAATCAGTTTTCTTGCAATGCTTAGTTT
>ENA-OPYT01000307-OPYT01000307.1-human-gut-metagenome-genome-assembly--contig:-NODE-307-length-15485-cov-6.741438_pt1 | contig 15485 bp, 14 predicted proteins | sample MGYA00242636_ERZ504480 | MGnify/ENA primary metagenome ERZ504480 (study PRJEB26092, sample SAMD00036228) | human gut metagenome | host: Homo sapiens | study: EMG produced TPA metagenomics assembly of...
GGCAACATCCTTAAGTTCCAAGAACAGTTCAGCCAAGATGTAGCAGACCTGTTGATCGCCGGTATAGAAGAAGCCGAAGTCGCCCTGATGCTGGATCAGTTAAGATATAAAATAGAAGGAGCTATTTAAAAATTTAAAATGGAGAATTGAAAATTACATCTGTAGCTAATTTTCAATTCTCCATTTTAAAAATTCCTTTATCCTCTGCTTCCAAGGCTATCCGTATCGGGATTGAGTTCTTTGACAGCATCCTTCACTTCTTTCTCACCTATCGGATAAGTAACAGCTACTTGTTGTACGGGGTATTCTTCCTTTTCCCTATCCACAGCTTTCGATTCGGCATTCTCCGGAATCTTGGCAAAATTTTTGTTCATATCATTCACTATTTATGTTTCTATAGCTATTCAACAATAAAAATGGCCCGGAAGTTCCGAGCCATTCAATCAACCAAAACAAAAAAATCTAAAAACCTAAACATCAACCATCTTTTTCTTTTTGCTCTACTATACGTTAAGGTTTCCTAACTACTAAACAATCTTTCTAACCTAAAAACTAAACCTATCAAATCGTATATATATTTCCCTTGTTTCCTATTCCTCGTATGCCGGCCATGCCCCCTCTTTCGTACAGACATAAGCAGCTGTGCGGACGGCAAATTCATGCGCTTCCCTTAGCGAAGCCCCTTTCAACAACGAAATGACCAGTGCTCCGGAGAAAGCATCACCTGCTCCAACCGTATCCGCCACCTGCACTTCCGGGGTTTGCAAAGTCGATTCTTCATTAGCGGTATATATCGTACTATAAGCTCCTCCGGCCGTCAGAACCACCAAGCGGAGATTATAGTGTTCTATAAACCAATGAACCACCTCCTTGTCCGTTCCTTCCAAATGAAACATATCCCGCAGGACGACCAACTCCCCGTCATTCACCTTCAACATATTTGCTAGATAAAGCGACTCTTCGATCAACTCTTTCGTATAATAATGCTGACGCAAATTGATGTCAAAACAACGATAAGCATCATCCGGGGCAAAAGAAAGAATCGCTTGTATCGTCTCTCTCGACTGTGCGGAACGCTGTCCTAACGTACCGAAGCAAATGGCATCCGCCCGTTCGGCCAAATCAATCGCATTTGACGTCGGAGAAAGATGATCCCAAGCTACACGTTCATTAATAATATAGTCAGGGACACCATCCTGCAGAGTAACCTGTACCGTTCCGGTCGGATAAGGGACTTTCTCGATCAGATACCGGATCGAATTATTATCCAGTTCTTCGAGGATTTCGCGCCCCAGCCCATCGTCTCCCACGGCGCTGATAGCACATCCTTCCGCCCCCAACCGCGACGCGTGGTAGACAAAATTGATAGGAGCACCACCTGCTTTCTTTCCTGTTGGCAACATGTCCCACAGGAGTTCTCCTATGCCTACTACGACCGGTTTCTTATTGTTGCTTTGCATTGTTTCATTATAGTTTATTTGACAAGGATAATTTATTATCTACGATGCAAAGATAGAAACAGGTAGCAGATGCGACGATAACTAATGCTACAAGATTGATAACACTTGTTACATTATACTCTTATTTTCGAGTTACATGCACAAATGTTACACAAATGTAACGAGCGTTATCAAAGAGAAGAATATTATTCCTTTTCCAGATACTCCGTCGGAGTAATATTGTAAACAGCTTTAAAACATTTCGAGAAATAAGCAGGCGAACCGAAGCCCGTCGCATAAGCCACCTCATTCACATTCCCGGCTTTCCGTCGAAGTAGAGCAGCAGCTTTCTTCAAACGATAGTTACGCAGGAAATCGGTCGGTGTCACTCCGGCAAGCTCCTTCACCTTCCGGTAAAGATGCACACGCGACAAGCCCAATTTTTCACTACCTTTTTCAATACTAAAATCCGGATCGGCATAGGACTCTTCGATCAGTTTCAAGAAACGATTCATAAAAAGATCGTCCATGCTTCCCGCTTTTTCCTCCTTCACGGAAACAGCAGGCGAAGAAGCATCGCGAGCATAAGCCTCACGCAACCGGACACGGTCCTCCAGCAGCTTGATGATACGCAGTTTCACGACTTCTATGTTAAAAGGTTTCTGGATATATGCGTCCGCACCACTGGCAGCCCCGTACATCTGTTGCTTGTCGTCGGACAAAGCAGTCAACAGCATAACCGGAAGATGGCTCAGGACAATATCCGACTTGATCTTACGACAAAGATCGAAACCGTTCATCTCCGGCATCATCACATCGCTGATAACCATCGAAACCTCTTCGCTCATCAGTACCTCCAAACGCCTTCACGCCGTTATCGGCAACCAACACACGGAAGTTCTGTTTTAATTCCGCCTGCAAGTAACTCTGTATATCAAGATCATCTTCTACGACCAGAACAGTATAATTGTAGGTACGGTTCAAAACCTCCTGCAATTCATCCGTGTTCAAGTCGGCGACACCACTGGAAAGCTCGGTTACGGAAAGATCGAATGTACAAGATTCGTCAAAATGAGATTTACCTTTCAAGAGGATGACCGTAAAGACAGTACTCTTATGCGGAACACTCTCCACCCGGATCGTGCCTTTGTGCATGTGGACGAACTCACGCGTCAAGTGCAGGCCGATCCCCGTTCCCGTCACATAGTTCTGGTCACCGGTAAAGAAACGGTCAAAGACGGAAGCAATATTTTCCGACGGAATACCTTTGCCATTATCTTCGACAGAAAGCTCGACCTGATCTCCTTTATCTTTCAGATGGATCGTGACCGTACCTCCGTCCAGCGTGAACTTGAATGCGTTGGACAAAAGATTGGCCAGAATCTTCTCCATCTTATCCCTGTCTACCCATATATTAACAGAAGGGCAGTCATGCTCAAACGTGAAATGTATCTGCTTGGTGGCAGCCATCGTATCGAAATAAGATTTCACTTCTGCCACAAAAGCAACTAAATCTACCTCTCCGACCCGCATATTCATCTTATTGCTCTCTACCTTTCGAAAATCAAGTAACTGGTCACGACTCTCTTCAACCTTTCCGCATTTTTCCGAATGATACGGATATCGTCTGCCAATGAAGAACCTTCCGGAGCCTCTTTCGACAGCTTGCCGAGCGGACCGAGGATCAACGTCAACGGCGTCTTGATCTCGTGTGTGATATTGGTAAAGAATTGCAGTTTCTGAGCCGTCGACTTCTCAATATAACGGTTTGCCTCAGCCAATTCTTCTTTTTGCTGTTGCACCTGCAAGTTCGTACGTTTCAGCTCGCGGTTCTTCCGCTTCACCGCCCGGTTCACATGGACCACGTACAAGGCGGACAAAAGCAACATCCCCATCAGCAAAAGGATAATGCCGACGGAGTTTTGGAGGAACGTGTATTTGGAAAGCATACTCTCCAAATTCTCCCGTTGCAACTCGATCTGGTGCTGATAGTCGACCACCTGTTCGGACTGGATAAACAGCGTTCCGGCATTGTTCTTATCGATCAAGGCAGAAGATAGCAAATATTGCCGGGACACATCTTCTCCGTTCAATATCTGCATGGCTACACGGATAGCAAGGCTCCCACCCGTCGGATACAAGACCGAAGCGGCCAACTCTCCGTGCATGACGGCTTCCAGCCCCGATCCCCGTCCCGAAACGGCATCGATCCCCACAAAGCTAATCCTGTCCGCCAATCCGGGATGCATCCTTTCGATTGCCCTGCGGGCAGCCATTGCCATCACATCATTATGGGCAAACACAACATCCACCTCCTCCAGCGAATCCATTTCCGCTATCTCCTTCTCCACCGTTTCCGGCTTCCATTTCCCGAATATTTCCTTCACCTTGATGCGGGAGTTCAAAACCTCCATAAAACCGCGATGGCGATCCTGCGCCGGAGAAGAACCGGACAAGCCCCATACTTCCAATACGGTAGGATATTTCTCTTTCACCTGTCGGTTCACGAAAAAGCCGGCCTGGCGACCGATCTCGTAATTGTTACCACCGATATAAGTCGTATATTCGTCCGAACTGATCTTCCGGTCTACCAGGATAGTCGGAATGCCGGCACGGTAGGCCTCAATCGCAATAGGAGTGACAGGTTCCGATTCATTGGCGGAGATAATCAATAGATCGACCTTACGTTTTATCAGGCTGCGTATCTGCTCCACCTGCAACAAACTACTGTCCGCTGCATCCTCGACTAACAGGGAGACGCCCGGATATTCGGAGGCCTGCACCTTCATATCCAGCAACATCGATTTACGCCAAGAACCTTCAAGCGTACACTGCGAGACGCCGATAACAAACTTTTTCTTCTCCGAATCTGTTTTGCAGGAAAAGCAGGATGCCAGAAGTAAGACCAGCAGAGCGTAATAAGTTAGAGCAGGTTTCATTCTGTTTTATTTACAGGTTTCTGCAAATGTACGGAGAAATGGCATACCAGCCAATATTTATTTTGTACATTCGTCCTCCAGTAATCAATTATTCGCATGAAGATCATAAACGAAGCTTTATTGAATGAAACGACCGGGCGTGCCAAACAGTCGCCTCGGCTACGCATGAACTACAACTTTCATGAGCATTTGGACGATCCCGTCAACCGTTTGCTCAATGCCCTGGAACCGGGAACCTACCTCCGCCCACACCGCCATCTGAACCCTAAAAAAGATGAAATATTCCTCCTGCTGCGCGGTCGCATTGCAGTATTCCTCTTTGACAACAAAGGGGAAATCACCCAAACACAGATACTCGATCCGAAAGAAGGTGTCTACGGCGCCGAAATAAAGGCGGGAACATGGCACGGGCTGTTAGTTCTAGAATCCGGCTCTGTCATATATGAAATCAAGGAAGGGCCGTTCGCTCCGCTCGCTCCGGAAAATTTCGCTCCCTGGAGTCCGGCTCCAGAAGACACGAAAGGGGTGGCAAAATATATGGAGTTATTAGGAAAGGCTATATAACCTTGCACTACCTTCCCGTTCCCCTTAAAGAAAACTTTATTTTCATGCAAGGGAAACTTTATTTTCATAGGGATGAAACTTCTTTTTCATCCCCATGAAACTGTCGTTCCATCCCTATGAAACTGTTATCACATACCTATCGGCTCCTTTATTGCTGGAATACTTTTGTCAAACGGATCATGGCTTCTTTCACCGGACAGTCATTCTTATCCGTCCTGACAATAGCGTTCTCATAATTTTCAACTTTCAAATACCAACATCTGACAATGCTTGCAGTCGAACTGCAACCGGAGGCGCGTATCTTTATAAAGCAGATAATACGGTTCCTTGTAGGGAGACTTGTCTTTCTGATAAGTAGGACACCACCCCATGCTGTAGCGCAGGCAGTGTTTGGTAAACATCAACGGAACATCTTTCCGGGGAGACAGTTCAAATGCCGGGTCGATCTGTTCCACCCCGTGATCCTGGTAGAACGAACGGGCTTTCCCGTTGGCAACATTCCCCAAATAAGTAAGTTGGCGTTCGGGGAAAGGTATCGACACGGACGGCTGCACACGTTTCACTGTCTCACGGGGATAGCGGGCACGGCGTGCTTCCAGCAACTTCTCCACTCCTCTACGGCGCATATCGGCAAGCAGAGAAGAGGGAACGAACCAGTTTTCAGACAAACCGACCACTACCTTCGATGCCTCGAAAGGCGTATTCCCCAACTTGGATAGCTGTGTCCGTATATTATCCTGCTGTTCACGACGCGCCAGCTCTTTTGCAAACGGCTCGGTCAGCATGATCCGTGCTCCCGTCTCATCCTCCATACAAAGCGTAAAACCGAAGGGATTGTCCAAGAACTCGATCTCCACGGACAGCTTGCGTTCGGCTGAAGGCTTGGCTAGCAATTTATCAAATGCCTGGTCGAAATTGCGGTAAAGAGGAGTCTTGGGGGCAAGCTGCGGCATATCCAGCGGAAACACCCGGTTTGCCTCCACCCGGTTTACACGAAAACCTTCCAATTCGCCTTTCCTATTAAAGAAAACAAGCCCGTCTCCATTGTTCAATTGCTTCAAGCCGGCCACAGTAAAAGAATTGCCTTTGATCTCTTTGACCATCCCGACAGGTTCGCCCAACGACTTAGGTGTATTGAAAGCGGTAATATCCGCCGTCCGCCCCTCCAAAAGGAACGTAGTGAACCCACGGTTAAAACTCTTTTCAGCTACCGGCTCGAACGTATAAGTGCTTCGACCAGCAGAAGCACGACGATATTCCGGACGGCGGGACAGGACTGCATCTAACTTCTTCCGATAATAAGCCGTGATATTCTTGACATAGCCGGCATCTTTCAACCGCCCTTCGATCTTGAGGGAAGAAACACCTGCATCCAACAGGGCTTCCAGCTGATCCGAACGGTTCATGTCCTTGAGCGAAAGCAGATGTTTGTTGCTGACGATCTCCGTCCCTGTCGCATCGACCATCGTATAGGGCAGGCGGCAATATTGGGCGCATTCTCCGCGATTGGCACTACGTCCACTCAAAGCGGCGCTCAGATAACATTGCCCGCTATAGCTGACGCAGAGGGCGCCGTGCACAAATACTTCCAGCGGAACGGTAGTCGCTTCCGATATCCGGCGAATCTCGTTCAGCGACAATTCACGTGCCAGAACCACCTGTGTAAAGCCTGCGGCTTCGAGGAAACGGACCTTTTCCGGTGTGCGGTTGTCCGTCTGCGTGCTGGCGTGAAGCGGAATAGGAGGCAGGTTCAGCCGGGTAATCCCCATATCCTGAATGATCAGGGCATCCGTCCCGACACGCCAGAGATCCCAGATCATCCGTTCGGCTTCTTCCAACTCATCTTCTTTCAGGATCGTGTTGAGCGTAACGTAGATACGGGCTCCATACAGGTGGGCATACTCGCAAAGCTCGCGTATATCTTCCAAAGAGTTGCCGGCAGCGGAACGCGCACCGAACTTGGGCGCACCGATATAGACGGCATCGGCACCGTGATTAATCGCTTCAATCCCGCAATTGAGGTCTTTAGCCGGAGAGAGAAGTTCTATAGGACGGGATTTTGTTTGCATGCTATTATTTCTTATTTCTTGATTACAAATCACCTAACTTGCTGATATCCTCGATACGGAACGGGGTTTCCTGATAGACATAATAGTTCAGCCAGTTGGTGAACAGAAGATTGGCATGACCACGCCAGCGGACCACCGGACCGAGGGCCGGATTGTTATTACGGTAATAGTTGCGGGGAACGGCAATAGGCAATCCCTTGTTCACGTCGCGCATATACTCGTCATTCAGCGTGTAAGGCGAGTATTCGGAATGCCCGGTGATAAAAAACTCGCGTCCTCCGCGCGCCATCGCCATATAGACACCAGACTCTTCGCTTTCGGACAAGAGCGTCAAATCGGGAACTTTCATCACATCCTCGCGGCGTATCTCCGTATGCCGGCTGTGCGGCACATAGAACTCGTCGTCGAAGCCTCGGAAGATCGGCACATAGGGCTCGCGCAACGTATGGCGGAACACGCCGAACATCTTGGCTGGCAGATCATATTTGGGGACACCATAAAAATGGTACAACCCGGCTTGCGCCGCCCAGCATATATATAAGGTAGAAGTCACATGCGTACGCGCCCAATCGAATATCTCGGTCACTTCCTCCCAATAGTTCACTTCCTCGAAAGGCATCTGCTCTACCGGAGCACCTGTGATAATCATGCCGTCGTAAAAATCATCCTGCATCTCGTCAAAGTCTTTATAGAATTCCTTCATATGCTCGATCGGCGTGTTCTTGGGAGTATGGCCTTTTATCTTCATAAAGTCGAGCTCCACTTGCAAGGGGGTATTGCTCAGGAGGCGAACAAGGTCTGTCTCCGTCGTGATCTTCAGTGGCATCAAGTTCAGCACAACTACACGTAGCGGACGAATGTCCTGCTCAGACGCACGCAACGAGTCCATCACAAAGATGTGCTCTTTCTTCAACAGCTCAACAGCTGGCAAGTTCTTCTGTAGGTTTAAAGGCATCTTCTTTCCTTAATTATTTATACAAGGCACAAAGATAGTGAGAAATTGCCTTTCGTTGAAAATAAATCGTTGTTTCCCGCGTTTGTAGATTTAATAATTAGATGGAATATGAAGATTCGTGCAATAGCTACACTACTATTTATATTATTTTCGATAAGTGCTTTCGGGCAGGGACGTGCCAAAATCAGCGGTTATATCCGCGACGCGGATGGTAATCCGCTGGACTTGGTCAATATCCGGGTCAAGAACACGTTAAACGGGACGATGAGTAATGAAAAAGGCCACTACTCGCTTTCGGTCGCTACCGGTGACTCGGTGACGCTTATCTATTCATGCCTGGGCTACAACAAGGCCGAAAGGATCCTACCTCAGGTAACCAAAGATATGCGTCTCAACGTGCAGATGAACTATACATCACTCGAACTGGGAGAAGTCGTAGCTACCGCCATCCGAAAGCAGACAACCACTCTTGAAACCCTGAATGCCGACCGCGTCAAACTACTCCCCGACCCTGCCGGAGGAAGCATTGAAAGTCTGGTCGTTACATTTGCTGGCGTTACTTCCAATAACGAATTAAGTTCGCAATACTCCGTACGCGGCGGCAGCTATGACGAAAACATCGTATATGTGAACGGACTGGAAGTGTTCCGTCCGCTGCTCATCCGTTCCGGACAACAGGAAGGGTTGAGTTTTATCAACCCGGACATGACGGAAGCCGTCAATTTCTCCGCCGGAGGATTCGAAGCCCGTTATGGGGACAAGATGAGTTCCGTGCTGGACATCACCTACAAAAAACCGAAAGGATTCGAAGGTTCGGCTTCCGCCAGCCTGCTGGGAGCCAATGCTTATGTGGGCAGTTCTTCCGGCAAGTTCACACAGGTGACCGGTTTCCGTTACAAAACAGGACGATCTCTTTTGAAAACAACCGATACGGATGCCGAATATGATCCTAATTTCATTGATTTGCAGACTTATATGACATACCAGCTTGCCCCCAAATGGGAGATCAACTTTCTCGGAAACTTAGCCATAAACAATTATAAGTTCATTCCCCACACCCGAGAGACTTCTTTTGGAACGGCAACAAATGCCAAAAAATTTAAAGTATTCATGAGTGGCCAGGAACGGGATAAGTTCGAAACGTTATTCGGAGCACTCACTTTAAAGCATAACCTGAACGACAATACGGAACTCGGCTTGCAAGCATCCGCCTTCACCAGTAAGGAAGAGGAAGGATATGATATTGCCGGTGATTACTGGCTGGGAGATGCAGCCGAAGAAGGAGGCGGAGAAATACAGAAATTATCCATCGCACGCTATAACGAGCACGCTCGCAACCGTCTGCACTCCAATATCATGAATGTCGGGCATTATGGTATCGCTCGCATAAAAAACAATACGTTGAAATGGGGTGCTACCGTCCAGTTGGAGAAAATCAACGACAAGATCAGTGAATGGGAAAAACGCGATTCTGCCGGCTACTCGCTACCGCAAGGAGGCGGCAATGTCAACGTGATCGCCAACCTTTTCTCTGATAATAAACTGGAAAGCACACGTATTTCCGGTTATTTGCAGGATGTATTCAAGTTTCGTACCAAACAAGGACTGTTCACGCTGGTTGGTGGTGTACGCGGCAGCTATTGGAGTTATAACAGGGAATTTATATTCAGCCCGCGTGCTTCAATAGGTTTCATTCCGAACTTCGACCAGAACCTGACATTTCGGCTGGCTTCCGGTCTGTATTATCAGTCTCCGTTCTATAAGGAATTACGTACAACTGTGCAGGACGAACACGGCAACAGTATCATACAACTGAACAAAAACCTGAAATCACAGCGTTCCATCCATGTCATTGCAGGAGGCGATTATACATTCCGGGCATCCGGCAGAAATTTCAAAGTCAGTGCCGATATGTATTATAAAAAATTGGATAACCTGAACCCCTATACGGTGGATAATGTCAAAATCCGATACTACGGCGAGAACTGTGCGCAAGGCCATGCGATGGGGCTCGATGTCAAATTCTTCGGCGAATTTGTTCCGGGTACGGACTCCTGGATCAGCTTCTCCCTAATGAAAGCGGAGCAAAGCATCCGAGGGAGCGAATATGTACCGATGCCTAACAGCCAAGGTTATAATGTCTCGCTCTTTTTTCAGGATTATTTCCCCGGATACAAACGTGTCAAACTGAATCTGAAAGGCGTACTGTCCGGCGGCCTTCCCGTCACAGCCCCACGTACAGGCTACGAGGACGGCTATTTCCGTACTCCGACTTACAAACGCGTGGACCTCGGTTTCTCCTACCAGCTTGCCGGGGGAACGGATGCAATCATGGATCGCGGATTCTTCCGCAATCTCAAGAACATTTGGCTCGGATTGGATATTTTCAACTTGTTCGACATAAAGAACACTAGTTCCTATTATTGGATTACCAATATAGACAACCACCAGTACGCAATCCCTAATTACCTGACCGGAAGGCAATTGAATATTCGACTTATCGTTGATTTTTAACCATATGATTTCAAAAATATGCTTTTTAAACATATCCGGATCATGCTGATAAATATTAACGAATTATTTCTCTATTAATAAAAAGAGTGTACCTTTGCCAACATAGAACAAAAAGCAATATTAAATTACTAAATTATTATTGACATGGAACTTACACATATCGAACATTTGGGTATCGCAGTAAAGAGCATCGAGGCTTGCCTGCCGTATTATGAAGAAGTTTTAGGACTAAAATGCTACAACATCGAAGAAGTAGCAGACCAGAAAGTAAAAACTGCATTCTTTAAAGTAGGCCAGACTAAGATCGAGTTGCTGGAGCCGACAAGTGAAGACAGTACAATCGCTAAATTTCGAAAAGAAGGTGAAGGTATCCACCACATTGCATTTGCTGTTCCCGACGTACAGGCAGCATTGGACGAAGCCGAATCAAAAGGTGTCAAGCTGATCGACAAAGCTCCTCGTGGAGGTGCAGAAGGCTTGAACATTGCATTCCTTCACCCGAAATCGACATGCAGCGTTCTGACCGAACTTTGCATGCCGGGAAAATAAGAAACAATGGACAATTGAGAATTGACAATTATTTGATGCTATTCAATTGGCAATTCTCAATCGTCAATTGCCAATTAAATAAGTTCATTTCTAACAACAAATCTATAGTACAATGAGTAACCAACTTGAAAAAAGTAAAGGGAGCTTATCGCCCCTTCGCGAAACAGCTCGTTTAGGTGGTGGAGAAAAAAGAATCGAATCTCAGCACAAAAAAGGTAAATACACCGCACGCGAACGTATTGCCATGTTGCTGGATGAGGGAAGTTTTGAAGAATTCGATATGTTCGTACAACATCGTTGTACAAACTTCGGTATTGAAAAAACTAAGTATTTGGGCGACGGTATCGTAACAGGTTACGGAACGATCGACGGACGTCTGGTATATATTTATGCTCAGGATTTCACCGTATTCGGCGGTGCTTTATCCGAAGCATTGGCCTGAAGATCTGTAAAGTAATGGATCAGGCGATGAAGATGGGTGCTCCCGTTATCGGCTTGAACGACTCGGGTGGTGCACGTATCCAGGAAGGTGTCAACGCCTTGGCCGGTTATGCAGAAATCTTCCAACGTAATATCTTGGCTTCCGGGGTTATTCCTCAGATTTCCGGTATCTTCGGTCCATGTGCCGGCGGTGCGGTTTACTCTCCTGCCCTGACAGACTTCAATATCATGACCCGCGGAACAAGTTACATGTTCCTGACTGGTCCGAAAGTTGTAAAAACAGTTACAGGCGAAGACGTTACACAGGAACAATTAGGTGGCGCAAGCGTACATACGACCAAATCCGGTGTGGCCCACTTCGCAGTCGATACGGAAGAAGACGGTTTACAGTTGATCCGCAAATTGATCAGCTTCCTGCCGCAGAACAACCTGGAAGAAACTCCTCTGATCGAATGTAAAGACCCGATCGACCGTCTGGATGACAACCTGAACGACATCATCCCTGACAATCCTAACCAGGCTTACGATATGTATGAAGTTATCGGAACCATCATCGATAACGGCGAATTTCTGGAAGTACATGCCGACTATGCCAAGAACATTATCGTCGGTTTCGCCCGTTTTAACGGCCAGACTGTCGGTATCGTAGCCAACCAGCCGAAAGTAATGGCAGGCTGTCTGGACAGCAACGCCTCCCGCAAGGCAGGCCGTTTCGTCCGTTTCTGTGATGCTTTCAACATTCCTTTGGTTACATTGGTTGACGTACCGGGATTCTTACCGGGTACAGGCCAGGAATACAACGGCGTTATCCTGCACGGAGCCAAATTGCTTTACGCTTACGGCGAAGCCACAGTGCCTAAAGTAACTGTAACATTGCGTAAATCTTACGGTGGAGCCTATTGTGTGATGAGCTCCAAACATCTGCGTGGCGATATGAACTACGCATGGCCGACAGCCGAAATCGCAGTTATGGGCCCAAGCGGCGCTGTAGAAGTGATCTTTGCAAAAGAAGTGGCTGCCTCGGAAGATCCGAAAGCTTGCGCTGCAGAAAAAGAAGCCGAATACAAAAAAGGCATTTGCAAACCCATACAATGCAGCTCAATATGGCTATATCGACGATGTTATCGAACCTCGTAACACTCGTTTCCGTATTATTCGTGCTTTACAACAATTGCAGACCAAGAAGTTAAGCAATCCTGACCAAGAAACATGACAATCTGCCTCTATAATTCTTAAAACAGGAAATGAATATGATTAATAAGAAATAGGGGTATTGCTGCTGTTCGCGTTGCTCGTTTCATTCGGGGCAAAAGCACAGCGTGCAACCTCCATGCGAATAAATGAAGTGCTGGTCATCAACGAAGATAACTTTGTTGATGATTACGGCAAACGCCATGCCTGGATCGAATTGTTCAACAATTCGGCCGGTTCGGTCAATATCGCCGGTTGCTACTTGACTAATGACAAGAGCAACCCGAAAAAGTATCCGATTCCGAAGGGCGACGTTCTAACAGTAATTCCTCCTCGCCAGCACACTTTGTTCTGGGCAGACGGAGAACCGGATCGGGGAACATTCCATGTCAATTTCACGCTCGACCCATCAAAAGAAAATTACATTGCGTTATACGATGCAGACGGTAAAACTCTGATCGATGAGATCGTTATCCCTGCTTCACAAAAAGCAGATGTCAGCTATGGTAGAACTTTAGACGGACAAGGTGAATGGACAGCTCTGACAAAAGTTACACCCAGCACCAATAACGTAACATTGGATTCTAACGAGAAAATCGAGAACTTTAAAGAAAATGATTCTTGGGGTATCGGTATGACCCTGACTGCCATGGCAGTTGTGTTCTCCGGATTATTCCTGTTGTTCATCATCTTTAAACAAATCGGAAAGCTCTCGATCGCGGCCAGCAAACGCAATGCACAGAAAGCGGCTGGAGCGGCTGTTATTGCAGACAATGCAGGTCAGGAATCCGGGGAAATCTTTGCGGCTATCGGTGCGGCTCTATACGAAATGAGCGACGACAACCACGACATCGAACATACGGTTCTGACGATCCGCAAGGTTCAAAGATCTTATTCTCCGTGGAGTTCCAAGATTTACGGTCTGCGTGAAGTTCCCAAAAAGTAATTATCTCTAAAAACAAACAAGAATGAAAAGTTTTAAATATACTATTAACGGTAACGTATATAAAGTACATATCAGCTCGGTAGTGGATGACATCGCTGAAGTAGAAGTAAACGGTACTCCCTATCAGGTAAAAATGGAGAAACCGGCAAAAAAACAGATGGTTACACTGAAACGCCCGGCTCAAGCTCCTACAACGGCAAGTGGCGAACCGGTTATTTCCCGTCCGGCAGCCTCAACCACCAAGGGCGCTGTCAAATCTCCGCTGCCAGGTGTAATCCTGCAGGTTAACTGTAAAGTCGGTGATACTGTCAAGAGAGGCCAGAATCTACTTGTCCTCGAAGCCATGAAGATGGAAAACAACATCAACGCCGACTGTGACGGCAAAATCATTGAAATAAAAGTAAACAAAGGGGATTCCGTACTGGAAGGTGCTGACCTCGTCGTAATAGGATAATATTATGTTAGGATCAGTATTATTACAGGCAGCAGGTACGGCTCATGAAAGCTTTCTCCAGTTCTTGGGAGAAAACTTGGAGTTGTTCCTCACTTATACAGGAGTCTACAACGCGACACCGGGTCACCTTATCATGATCCTTGTCGGTCTGTTGTTCATCTTCCTGGCTATTAAATATGAATTCGAGCCTATGCTCCTTATCCCTATCGGATTCGGTATCCTGATCGGTAACATTCCGTTCAAAGATGCAGGATTGCAGGTGGGTATTTACGAACAAGGTTCTGTGTTGAACATCCTCTACCAGGGTGTAACCTCCGGATGGTATCCGCCGTTGATCTTCCTCGGTATCGGGGCCATGACCGATTTCTCCGCATTGATCTCCAATCCTAAACTGATGTTGATCGGTGCAGCGGCTCAGTTCGGTATTTTCGGAGCATATATCATCGCTCTTCAAATGGGATTTGAACCGAACCAGGCCGGTGCAATCGGTATCATCGGTGGTGCCGACGGCCCGACAGCAATCTTCCTTTCTTCCAAGTTAGCTCCGAACTTGATGGGTGCTATTGCAGTATCGGCATACTCTTATATGGCGCTGGTTCCTATTATCCAGCCTCCGTTCATGCGCCTGCTGACGACTCAGAAAGAACGTCTGATCCGCATGAAACCGCCGAGAGCCGTTTCTTCCACGGAAAAGATCGTATTCCCGATCGTAGGCCTGTTGCTGACTTGCTTCCTTGTTCCTTCCGGTCTGCCTCTGTTGGGTATGCTGTTCTTCGGAAATTTGTTGAAAGAAAGTGGTGTAACACGTCGTTTGGCTGAAACAGCCCGTGGTCCGCTGATTGATACGATCACGATCCTGTTAGGTATTACGGTAGGTGCTTCTACTCAAGCAACCCAGTTCCTGACATTGAACTCCATCAAGATCTTCGGTTTGGGAGCGTTGTCATTCGTGATCGCAACTTGTGCAGGTATCCTGTTCGTGAAGTTCTTCAACCTGTTCTTGAAAGAAGGCAATAAGATCAATCCGCTTATCGGTAACTCCGGTGTGTCTGCCGTGCCCGACTCTGCCCGTATCTCTCAGAACGTAGGTCTGGAATATGATCCGACCAACTACCTGTTGATGCACGCCATGGGTCCGAACGTAGCAGGTGTAATCGGTTCTGCCGTAGCAGCCGGTATCCTGTTGGGATTCTTAGGATAATTCACTTATTCTACATAAAAAGGAGCTGAACTCCAAGTCATCTCCAAATATAAAAACTTACCCAAGTTTACGGACTTTAACGTATTCTTGGGTAAGTTTGTATATGCGCACAACGATTCATCAGAAGTATATTAATGGCTGCATCATAAAAAACTATTTACGACACAGCCTCCCTTTTTATATCCGACCTTATCAGATATTTTGTTCGACGGTCATCGGATCT
>ENA-OPYT01000309-OPYT01000309.1-human-gut-metagenome-genome-assembly--contig:-NODE-309-length-15444-cov-3.367500_pt1 | contig 15444 bp, 15 predicted proteins | sample MGYA00242636_ERZ504480 | MGnify/ENA primary metagenome ERZ504480 (study PRJEB26092, sample SAMD00036228) | human gut metagenome | host: Homo sapiens | study: EMG produced TPA metagenomics assembly of...
CATAAACCACGAAGGCCGCAGTTCTCGGCATTCCAGCCCTCCCCGATCGTCGCCCTCGAAGTTTGAACGTACGCTCCTCCGAAGCAATTACGGCCGGCGTAACGGCATCACCCTCCATATCGGTCTGGGCCGCACGCAAAACATGATCGAAAGTATTGTACGTCTCCTTGTTTTCAATATTATTCTCAACCAGCACGCAAGCGATCTTGTAATTACCGGCCTGCTGGAACTGAACGGTCGCCTCGATCTTAGCCGTCGAACCTTCGAGCGTGGAGGTCGCTTTCACACCGCAAACGGCCGGATAGGTTTTCTCCGCATGGCTGATCTGCTGCCGGATCGAAGTTTTGGAAATGGCCCCGGCTCCAACTCCGACAACCAAATCTTCGAAATTATAAGACCAGGTGGGCTACACCCCTACTTTCATCTTACTATTCAAATTAATCCCCTCCAGACACGAATAAGGATCCATTGGGGTTCCCGTAGGCTGATGGGCGGCAACGACCAGAAAATGGTCACGGTCCTCTTTATCCAGCGCATTGAAATACCCTTGTGCCGTAGCACAATTCGGGCACATCATATATGTAAATTCGAGCAACAGCACGTGACGATAAAACTCTTTGTCTTTGTTTTTGTCTATGGCGCTTACCGTAACGGGATCCGAAGTATAGCTGTCGTAAACAGCCTGGAACTTGTACTCGCCGATCTATGTCGTGGTCCACGCAGCGTTTTCCACCGGTTCACCGGTCGTCACATTGGTAATCGCTGCTTGCGAGGTCACATCCTCCCCGTCATGCGTCACCGTGAAAGTCACGTTGCCTTCACCGGCGACAAAAGAAGAAGCGCTCGCCTTCAGCACCAATTTGCCGGACGGAGTCTCCGGATCATCGTCGCTGCACGCTGCGAAAGTCGCCAGAGAGAGCGTCGCAATGCAGGCGATGAAATAGTTGAAAATTAGTTCGTCCTTTCATAATTTCAGTAATTTGGTTGATTTTTGCTCTTTCTTAGGTTTTCAAACATACAGGAATTTTCGACGATCAGAATCTTCACGATCAGAAAGTCAGCGTCATCGCCAGATTACCGCCCGTATAAGCCGGCATCTCGCGGCAAACACCGCCCGAGCAGATATATCCTGCGCGGTTACGTCCGTAACTCAATGCGATGCGAATGAACGAGTGGGTGAAGCTGGCTCCTGCAGAGTAGTAGTTGATCTCCGAACCGCCGTGGTTGTACATATCCTGTACGAAGATACTCCACTTGGGGGCGAAGCTGGCCTCCAGCAATCCGGCCACCCAGTCGCCGTCCACCTCCGAGAAACCCTCCGTATGAGGCGCATAGAGGTATTGAAGTTCGCCCCGCAACGAGAATTTCGGCGTAAACTTATAGGTCACGTCCGCAACGAAAACATTCTGGCGGACAACATCTTCCCCACCGTGCATCGCATTCTTCTGCAACGACACGAAAAAGAACCGTGCGCAGTTTGCTGTTCCAACTCTTATCGATGTCGAACGAGAAATCCCGATAGTAGAAATTGGTTCCGGATTTATTCATCGTTCCGTTGGTGGAGTAATAGCGGGCATAATTCGCATGGATCTTCAATCCGCGCTTGCCACCGATGGCCGTACCGCGCTTGAAGGTGTAAAACGCGTCGATCTGACCGCCGATCTCTCCGTTCTGCTGCGGATTGTTGGGATCCAATCCAGCCAGCATATAGGTATGTTGCGGACTCAGGGCCGGAATGTAATTGATCGTATTACCCGGCAGGAGGCCCAAACTGCCGCTTCCGCCGTCGGGCCGGTAAAGCTGGCTCTGCATGTAGTTCAGGCGGCGGAACTGCGCCATGACAGCATAATTGCTGCCGGTGTAACCGATTTCGAACAACTGTGCGTCACCGCGCTTGACCACCTCTTCGCCGGTCATATTGTCCAGATAGACATCCTTGCTTTTGCCTACATACTCGAATTTGGCTGACAGTCCCCTGTACTCGTAATTGACACGCCCCGAATAACTGATTACGTTCTTCGAAAGGTCGAAATCATAATCGTCCCGATACTCGGTGTACCACGAAGGCAGGTTCTTGAAATGCCGGTTGACGATGCTGCCCTCGAGCGAAAGCCGGTGATCCAGCAAGCCGATGGCATTCGAGAGCGAGAATGAAAGGTCGCCGCCAGCAATCTGGGTCGAAAGGTATCCCAGGTTGAAACGCGGGAAAGCATACAGCACCTTACCCTCCACGATGTCCTTGATATTGAACGTGACCCGCGCACCGCCCAGCGAATTGTTGAAGCCCAAAGCCCGGTCTTCCCAAGCACGGAGGATCAACCCGCTGCCGAACTGTTCGTAAAAGTCGCCGACGGTCACCGAGTAGTTGCGGTCCGTCCACGAGATATACTTCTCAGTCAGGTTATTGATCGAGAAACCTTCCATCACATATTCATAACCCTGCATCGGAGTTCCGACCAGCGGATGGGGATAATACTCGAGCTGCACGCCGGCCGAAAAACGGCCCAACTGGTAGTCGAGCTTCAGGAAGTTGTTCGAACCGTAACTGTTGTGAGGAACGACCGCACCGGTCTTGCTGTCCTCCACATAGTAGATCGTATTGGTTTCGAAACTGCCGCTCAAATGGCCCAAATTCCGCTTGCGTTTGGGCTCGTCGGATTTTTTATCCGATTTCGGGTCCTTCTTATCCGCCTCCGCTTCAACAGTCGCGGAAACCGTTTCTTTCTCTGCTGCGTCCGTCGCCGGAGTTGCGGCATAACCCTTTTCGCCCCACCACAACAAGATCACGGAGAACAGGGCCGCGATTCGTAAAAGTCGCTTCAGTCGTCGCTCAATTTGGAATTACAGGACTCTACTGCAGGGTCTTGATCTTCTGGATCAGCTCCATCTCGCCGCCGGGCAGATAGCTCGTGTGCGAATACACCATCTTGCCGTCCTTGTCGAAGATGAACACATGGGGAGTCACATTCACGTTCAATGCACGCTTGAAGTCCTGGTTCTTGTCGTAGACCACCATCAAATCGGTAGTCCAACCGCGACTGGCCGCCAGAGCCTTGGCTCGGGAAATAGACCGGGAATCATCGACAGAAACAGCCACAACCCGGAAGTCTGCCTCATCCAGCCAGTCGATCATCTGCTCGCTAATGGCGTCTAACTCTTTGATGCAGGGCTTGCAGGTGGTGGACCAGAAAGAGATGATGACCGGGGTCTTGCCGTCGATCAGGGTTTTGGTGTCGATCGTCTTGCCATCCTGGGTTTCGATCTGCACACTGGGAAACTGCTGTGCCGATGCGACGCCGAAGGTGCACAGGACAGCCAGAATCGTCAGACAAAAGATTTTTTTTACATAATTTAATAATTTGATTTGATAAATTTGAAATTTACGTTAAAATGCCATGAACGAGTATTTTCTTCGGGGCAACAGACCAATGGGACAAATATAGTAATTTTTTTAATAGGTCATTCTAAAATCCGCTCCATTTTTACTGACGATCCGGCCACAGAACCCGTTCCCTGCGTCCCGTCGCCCATTCGGTCCCGCGGAATCGGAAGCGATTTGCGAAAACCGGCACTGATTCCCGAAGCCGTTTCGACACACTGTTTTTAATAAAACGTCACAAGGAGTCGTTTTATGACACGAATTACCGATTTTTTTCACTACCTTTACCAAAATTTAGGTTCGGACGGCGTGCGCTCCGGCATCGCGGATGGACAGAAGCCGGGCCCGTCCTCTCGAAGAACGAACCGTTTCGCCGGAAAATTATAAAAATATACGACTATGTTTGCAAAAGAAATCTACATCCGACGCCGCAGCGCCTTGTGCGGCAAGATGGGCAGCGGCCTGATCCTCATTCCGGGCAATATGCTCACACCCAACAACTACCTCAACAACGCCTATTATTTCCGCCAGGACTCCTCGTTCCTCTATTATTTCGGACTCAACACCCCGGCACTGGTCGGCCTGATCGATGCCGACTCCGGAGAGGTTGCGCTGTACGGCGACGACTTCACGGTCGAAGACATCATCTGGACGGGGCCGCAGCCTTCGCTGCGCGAACAAGGGGCCGAAGCAGGCGTTTCGAACACCTTCCCGCTGGCCGACCTGAAAACGCACCTGACCAAAGCCATCGTCCAGGGACGCCGCATCCACTACCTGCCCCCTTACCGAGGCGAAACCAAGCTGCTGCTCGCCGACCTGCTGGGACTCAAACCGGCCGCACTGCACGATCACAAGTCGGTCGAGTTGATGATGGCCGTAGCCGAGATGCGGGAAAAGAAAGGTCCCGAGGAGATCGAGGAGCTCGAAAAATCGTTCCACATCGGCTACGCCATGCACACTACGGCAATGAAGATGTGCCGTCCCGGCATCGTCGAGCGCGAAATCGCCGGCACGATCGAAGGCATTTCCAAAGCATTCGGACGGGGCGTGTCGTTCCCGCCGATCGTGTCGCAGCACGGCGAAACGCTGCATAACCTGCACAGCGACGGCGTACTGCAAAACGGCCGCCTGCTGCTGTGCGACGCCGGAGCCGAGGGATTGAGCTACTACTGTTCCGACCACACCCGTACTTACCCCGTAAGCGGCAAGTTCACCCAGAAACAAAAAGACATTTACAACATCGTGCTGGCGGCGCACGACCGGGTGGCCGCCATGATCGCCCCTCACATGCCGTACATGGATATCCACAACGCCTCGTACCGCATCCTGGCCGAAGGCCTCATCTCGCTGGGCCTGATGCGCGGCACGGCGGAAGATGCCGTCGCTGCCGGCGCCATGACCCTCTTCATGCCTCACGGACTGGGACACGGCATGGGCCTGGACGTGCACGACTGCGAAGCCATCGGGGAACGTAGCTTCGATTTCTCCGAAATCGCGGAGCAGGCCGCCAAGTCGGGCACCTGCATCCAGCGTTCGACCTGGCGCATCGAGCCGGGCACGGTGATGACCGACGAGCCGGGCATCTACTTCATCCCGGCGCTGATCGACAAATGCAAAGCCGAGGGCAAATACAAGGGAATCGTCGATTACGACGCCCTCGACGCCTACCGCGACTTCGGCGGCATCCGCATCGAGGACGACATCATCGTCACCGAAACGGGCAGTCGCATGATCGGAGGCGACAAGCGCATCCCCATCACGGTCGATGAGCTGGAAGCCGTCGTCGGTCGCTAATCCTCCTAATAAAATGCGAACGCTGATCCTCATCCCGACCGAAACGGAGGCGGCCCCGCTGCGGGCCGCATGTCCCGATGCGCCGGTCCGCATCGCGGGAGTCGGCATGGCGGCCGCAGCCGCAGCGACGGCCCGGATCATCGCGGAGGAACACCCCGACCGACTGATCCTGGCCGGCATCGCCGGAGCTTCCGACCGTTCGGTAGCCGTATGCGAAGTCGTCGCGGTCGCAGGGGAGCGAATCGCCGAACTGCCCGGGAAATACGCCGTCCGCTATGCGGCCGACTTCATTCCGGCAGGATTGCGGACCGTCGAAAGCAATACGACCAACCGCACGGGAGTCGCAGCGTCCGGCACGCAAATTGAAAATATGGAAGGAGCCGCTTTCCTGGCCGTCTGCCGGGCATTCGGAGTGCCCGGCGCCGAGGTGCGGGCCGTGTCGAACTATACCGACGACCCGCGTTCGGCCTGGCGCATCGAGGAAAGTGCAGAAAAATTAGCAAAAACAATCATTCGAATACTTTCGGATTATGAATAAAAAGTGGATTATTTACATCGTTCTGATCGTCGTGGCCTTCGTGCTGATCGTCGTCTTCTCGAAAAACATCTATTTCTGGCTCTCGAACCAGCTGTGGAAGATTCTGCTCCTCGCGGCCGTTTTCGGCGGCGGCTGGCTGCTGGGACGCTTCGGAGGCAAGAAAAACGGGACACAGCAAGGCAACGGCAATTAATCGATTCGATGTTTTGAAACGCACGATCCGCCTACATATTTCTCCGTGCCCGAACGATACCTTCATGTTCGACGCACTCGTGAACGGACGCATCGACTGCGGGGAGCTAACCTTCGAAGTCGCCTACTACGACATCGAAGAACTGAACCGCCGTGCCGAAGCAGGCGAAACCGACGTAAGCAAAATCAGCTACGCCCTGCTGCCGGAAATCCAGTCCCGCTACACCCTGCTGGACAGCGGTTCGGCTTTGGGACGCGGCAACGGACCGGTTTTCGTCGCACGGCAGGGAACACCTCCCGATTCGATCCGCCGGGTCGCGGTACCCGGGATGCACACCACGGCCAACGCCCTGATGAGCCGCCTCTACCCGTCGATCACGCAAAAAAAGCCGGTGCTCTTCTCGGAAATCGCACCCGCCGTGGCACGCGGGGAGTACGACGCCGGGGTGTTGATCCACGAAGGCCGTTTCGTCTATCGGAAACTGGGCCTGGAGCTGGTCGCCGACTTGGGAGAGTTGTGGGAATCCCGCACCGGATTGCCGCTTCCGCTGGGAGCCATCGTCGCCCGACGGACACTGCCGGAAGAGCTTCGCTGCGAAATAGAACGGTTGCTCCGCACGAGCATCGAATATGCTTTCGCACACCGGGAGGAATCCCGCACCTATATTAAGGAGCACGCCCGGGAGCTCGACGACCGGGTGATCGACCACCACATCGACTTCTTCGTCAATTCGTATTCGCTCTCCCTGGGCGACGAGGGGCGCCGGGCCGTCCGCGAACTGACCGGCGTCGAAGTATGATCCGCCGCCGACCGGAACACCCGGACAAACGCCCGCCGGGGGATTCAGGTTCGACATTTTTGAAAAATTAAAAAAACTCGCCCCTCTTCGGGCGATTTTTTATGCCCGGAAATTTGGCCGATCGATTTTTTTCCGTATATTTATAAGGCGAAGTTTGAAAATCACCGGCGGATTTTCCGCCAGGACGAATCGGTATCGCAAAAACCTTATAAAAAGATAACGAATATGAAAAACTATTCAGCGAAAGAAATCAAGAACATCGTTCTTATCGGCGCTCCCGGCACGGGAAAAACTACCCTTGCCGAAGCGATGGCTTTTGAGGGTAAGGTCATCGACCGCAGGGGTAGCATAGAGGCGAACAACACGCTCTCGGACAACACGGATATCGAGCACGAGTACAAGCGCTCGATCTATTCGACCATCCTCTTCACCGAATTCATGGAGCGCAAGCTCAACATCATAGACTGTCCGGGATCGGACGATTTCTGCGGAAGCCTCTTCTCGGCCTTCAAGGTGGCGGACGTGGGCGTCATGGTCTTCAACGCCCAGAACGGCTGGGAGGTAGGCAGCGAGATCCAGGCCCGTTACGCCCGTGTGCTGAACAAGCCGCTCATCGCTTTCGTCAATCAGCTCGATTCGGACAAGGCGTCGTTCGACGCTACGCTCGAATCCATCCGTGCGGCCTCGCGCGTGAAGCCCGTCGTAGTCCAGTATCCGGTCAATCCGGGCCCGGGATTCGATGCTTTCATCGACGTGCTGCTGATGAAAATGTACCGCTTCAAGGATGAGAACGGCACCCGCGAAGAGCTCGACATCCCGGCCGAAGAAGCGGAGAAGGCCCAGGCTCTGAACAAGGAGCTGGTCGAGGCAGCCGCCGAATACGACGACGCCCTGATGGAACTCTATTTCGAGAAGGGCACACTGACGCAGGACGACATCCGTTCGGGCCTGAAAATCGGCGTATCCCGTCGGGCGGTCATGCCCGTATTCTGCGGCAGTGCCAAGCGCGACATCGGCACCAAGCGCCTGATGGAGTTCATCATCAACGTAGCGCCCGGCCCGCTGAAGGCCCCCGCCTTCCTCTCGACCGAAGGAGAGGAGATCCGGGCCGACGAAGCGGCTCCGGCCGTAGCGTTCATCTTCAAAAGCCAGATCGAACAGCACATCGGCGAAATATCCTACCTGCGCGTCATCCGGGGCAAAATCACCGAAGGCATGGAACTCCTGAATACCCGCACGGGCAACAAGGAGAAGCTCTCGCAGCTCTTCGCCGTCGCGGGCAAGAATCGCATCAAGGTCACCGAACTGGCCGCCGGCGACATCGGCTGCACGGTGAAGCTCAAGGGCACGCGCACCAACGACACGCTCTCGGCGCCCGGAACGCCCGTCACGATCGACCCGATCGTCTTCCCCGAACCCCGCTACCGTGCGGCGATTAAGACCAAGGACCAGGCCGACGACGAAAAACTGGGCAAGCTCCTGAACGACGCCAAATACGAAGATCCGACTATCCTGGTGGACTACTCCAAGGAGCTCAAACAGACCATCATCCAGGGTCAGGGAGAACACCACCTGAACATCCTGCGCTCGCGCATCGCCTCGGAGAACAAGCTCCAGTACGATTACATCGCCCCGAAGATCCCCTACCGCGAAACCATCACCAAGGTAGCCCAGGCGGACTACCGCCACAAGAAACAGTCGGGAGGCGCGGGTCAGTTCGGCGAGGTGCACCTGTTGATCGAGCCTTACACCGAAGGCATGCCCGAACCCAAGAGCTACAAGATCCCCGGCAAGGGAGAACTGGCGGTAAACATCAAGGGCAAGGAAGAGTACGACCTGCCCTGGGGCGGCAAACTGCAGTTCTATACGGCGATCGTCGGAGGCGCGATCGACGCCCGCTTCATGCCGGCCATCCTGAAAGGCATCATGGAGAAGATGGACGAAGGTCCGCTGACGGGTTCCTACGCCCGCGACATCCGCGTCATCGTCTATGACGGCAAGATGCACCCGGTCGATTCGAACGAGATCTCGTTCAAGCTGGCGGCCCGCAACGCTTTCAAAGAGGCGTTCCGCAACGCGGGACCGAAGATCATGGAGCCGATCTACGACGTCGAAGTCCTCACGCCGAGCGACTACATGGGCGCCGTCATGAGCGACCTGCAAAACCGCCGGGCAATGATTATGGGCATGGAGTCCGACAAGGGCTTCGACCGCCTGAACGCCCGCGTACCGCTGGCCGAACTGTACCGTTACTCGACGACGCTCTCTTCGCTCAGTTCGGGTGCCGCGACCTACACGATGAAATTCGCCTCCTACGAACAGGTTCCGGCGGACGTGCAGGACAAGCTGCTGAAAGCCTATACCGACACCGACGAGGAGTAAATCGGCGGAATTTTACAAAAGAGGGTTGTTCTATATGTTAGACAACCCTTTTTCATGTCGCTGTGTACGCCGAAATTGCCAAGAATCGTATTTTCGAAAGGCAATCATATGTCCCAAGATGTCATTATCCCGACGGTCGCCTATTCGCGGCTCATGGCCGCATTTGTAAATTCTACCCTTTCCCTGGCTCCCCTCCACGAAGGGAGCTTTGGACCGCTACACACCCAAAGAGGGCTACTAAAACCGCATTTCGGAAATGCAAAAGACGGATCGAACGGCATTTTTAGGGTACCTTACCGCTCCAATTTCCGGTTCGGCCGCCGACGGCCCCTCTTTTTCATCTTCATCGCATGCGAATCACTTTTCGGCTGCCGAGTCGTATTCGCCCGTACGGACCATCTCCAGGGCTTTTTCCAGAATTTCATCGCATCCGGTATGCAGACCTTCGACCGTGGCATGTACCGGTATATCGATCCACACACCCGGCGTGCGGGTGTGCGGATCGTCCGGATAATAAACTCCGAAACCGAAAGCACGTAAAAAAGACTCCATGTTAATTTAATGTTAACAATGACCGCCACAACCGGTCCATCCGGATTTTTAATGTAAATTTGTCTGAAATTTTGTGTAAAAAATCCCGAACATGAGCGAAATCTACACCGTTATCGTCGTTATTCTGGGAATCCTGGCCGTTTCGGGCCTTTTCGTGGGCGTTTCCAACGACGCCGTCAATTTCCTCAACTCGGCCATCGGTTCGAAAGCCGCCCCCATGAAGACCATTCTGCTGGTCGCCTCGATCGGCATCCTGTTGGGTACGGTCACCTCGAGCGGCATGATGGAAGTGGCCCGCAACGGTATGTTCAACCCGGGGCTTTTCTCCTTCCACGAAGTGATGATGCTCTATATGGGCGTGATGTTCGCCAACGTCATCCTGCTGGACCTCTACAACTCGATGGGACTCCCGACTTCGACGACCGTATCGCTGATCTTCTGCCTGTTGGGTGCCGCCGTCGCCGTTTCGATCTACAAGATCTCCAACGACGGGGCCCTCGGCATGGGTGACCTGAACCATTTCATCAACACGGGCCGCGCGATGGGTATCGTTTCGGCGATTCTGCTCTCCGTAGTGATCGCTTTCACGTTCGGCACCCTAATCATGTATATCTCCCGTCTGATCTTCTCGTTCCGCTATACGGCGATGTTCCGCCGCTTCGGTGCCTTCTGGTGCGGAGCCTCCTTCACGGCGATACCTCTACTTCGCCGTCTTCAAAGGACTCAAAACCCCGCTCGCCGGAAGCGCCGCGATCGAATGGATCGACCAGCATATCCTGCTCTCCCTCTTTTTGTGCTGGGCCGTCGGCAGCCTGCTGCTCTTCTTCCTGCAACGGCTGAAAATCAACATTCTGCGACTTACGATCCTCTCGGGCACCTTCGCTCTGGCTCTGGCATTCGCAGGCAACGACCTGGTGAACTTCATCGGCGTCCCGGTAGCCGGATTCGACGCATACAGCATCGCCCGTCATGCCGGCGACAGCACGATTCTGATGGAAGGGCTGAACGCCAGCGTTCCGGCCAATTTCCTGGTGCTGATGACGGCAGGCGTCATCATGATCGTCACGCTCTGGACCTCGAAAAAGGCGATGCACGTCACCGAAACCGAAATTTCGCTTTCGACGCAGGGCGAGAGCGAGACGCAGTACGGCTCGTCGCTCTTCTCGCGCACCATCGTACGGGCCGCCCTGAATGCAAGCAACGCGATCGACCGCACGATCCCCAAAAGAATCCGGGACAAGATCAGCAGCCGCTTCCAGTACGAAGACATCGAGCACAGCGGCGCCCCCTACGACATGATCCGCGCCACGGTGAACCTCACGACCTCCGCCATGCTTATTTCGGTGGCCACGTCGCTCAAACTGCCGCTTTCGACCACCTACGTCTGCTTCATGGTAGCGATGGGATCGTCGCTCGCAGACAAGGCCTGGGGACGCGAAAGCGCCGTGTATCGCATCTCGGGCGTCATGACCGTCGTGGCCGGGTGGTTCATCACGGCCGTCGGCGGCTTCCTGATCGCCCTGGCGATGGGGCTCATACTGATCTACGGCGGCATCGCCGCTTTCGTCGTCACCACGCTGCTGTGCGGCTACATGCTCGTCAAGAGCAACTTCTTCAAGAAGAACAAAGCTGCCGAAACCGCCGCCGTGAAAGCTGCCGAAACCGGTTCCGACATCATCTATAACATCACGCAGGAAGTGTGCGCCACGATGGAGCGCACGACCCGCATCTACGACCGCACGCTGATCGCCGTTTTCAAAGAGAACCGCAAGGTACTGCGCGAAATGGTGCGCGAATCCAACGAACTCTTCTACCAGTCGCGCGAACGCAAGTACTCCCTGCTGCCCACCCTGCGCAAACTGCAGAAAGGCGACATCGATACGGCTCACTACTACGTGCAGGTGGTGGACTATCTGAACGAAATGACCAAGGCGCTGGCGCACATCACCCGTCCGGCGTTCGAACACATCGACAACAACCACGAGGGACTCTCGAAAGAGCAGACCGAGGACCTGATGCACATCAACGACGAAGTGGAGTCGATCTACCGCCACATCAACAACATGCTGCGCACGGGCGACTTCTCCGACCTGGACATGGTGCTCGAAATGCGCGACCGGCTTTTCGAGGCGATCGCCGACGCCATCAAGTCGGAGGTGACGCGTATCAACGAGAACCGCTCCAACACCAAGGCCAGCATCCTCTACCTGACGATCCTGAACGAAACCAAGAGCATGGTGCTTCAGTCGCGCAACCTGCTCAAATCGCAGCGCTACTTCCTCGAACACAAGGACGGGCCGCTGCAGTGGCTCAACAAAATCAAGTAACTCCGCCTCCCGCCGGGAAGCAAAACGAAATTCACCATGGACATCGCACTGGCCAAACGGCGGGAAAACATCGCCGAATACATTCTCTACCTCTGGCAGATCGAGGACCTGCTCCGGGCGCTCCAGTTCAGCCCCGAGGCCATCTACTCGCAGCTCATCGCTCCGCGCGGAATCGAAGAGGGACAACGCCACAACTACCTGCTCTGGTACATGGACATCGCCAACCTGCTGCGCGAAGAGGGCAAAGAGGAAAAGGGACACCTGGAGCATACGCTGCATCTGATAGGGGACCTGAACGACCTGCACCTGCAACTGATGAAGCTGCCGATCGGGGAGCACTACCGTCAGACTTTCGCCAAGCTCGAACCCGAACTGCCGCGTCTGCGGGCCGTGCTGGGGCGCGAAATGAGCGACATCGAACTCTGCTTCCGGGCGCTTTACGCCGCGATGCTCTACCGCATCAAGGGCGAAGGAGGCAAGAGCGCCGTGAGCGACACCATCGAATACGTTTCTCCCGTCATCGCCGAACTGGCCGACATGTACGGCAAGGTCGAACGGGGCGAGGCGGACCTCTTCAAAGACACGGCACCGGAACGGTAACCGATCGTAAGACACGGGACGAAAGCGGATTGTGCGGAGTCGCACCCGAAACGAAGAAGAAGAAAAATTTACGATATTTTTTGGCAGATCAAGAAAAAGATTATACATTTGCACTCCGCATTGTACGCTAAAACATAAAAACACGATAGATCTATGGCAATGAAAAGAACATTCCAGCCTTCGCGCCGGAAGAGAATCAACAAGCACGGATTCCGTCAGAGAATGGCTACGGCCAACGGACGCAAGGTTTTGGCTGCGCGCCGTGCGAAGGGTCGCAAGAAGCTGACCGTATCGGACGAATCGACGTTCAAGTACGCTTAATTCCTTCGGGATTCAAGCCATAGCAAGGGCGGTGCATTGATGCACCGCCCTTGCTGTTCAGTCGGTAGAAACGCTTCTTTCCGACCCAATCTTTTAAGCGGTGCGTCCCTCTTTTTTCCGGCGACAAAGTGAAAGTGCCCACAGCCCTTTTTTTCAAGAAGGCCGTAAAAGCTGCAAGGCAAAAATTACCGGTTCCCAGCATAGTTCACACGCCTTTTCTTTCGCAGAAAAGGGCAAAAGAGTCACATCCGATCCTGGTTTACCGCCTCGCCGGGCGAACGCAACGCACTCGAAGACTTTGCGTCCTTCCGCTCCGAGTACCCCCGGAGGTAAGTACGCCACCGAATTTTTCCCGCAAACACACAATCCGCACTGCCTGTGACGACAAAATCACCCGCCTCGAATCCCGTTTTACGGGACACATCTCCCGTACCTGTGGCAGCGGTTAATCCGGCAACGAAAGAGGGCATATGACAGACTAAAAGCACGGGCAATGAATCCGGCCGATGATATTTATCAATCCGATTCTAATTTTCAGTTTTCCCCTTTTCGATTTCCGACCTATTCCGTATATTTGTCTGTCGAAGTTACGAAAAGAGTGTAATTTATTGGAACTGAGCGTAGGTTAATTGCTCATGATAGTAATAGGTTACGATTTAGTTAGTTATCTACTGCATCATCCTTCTGCGCGTTGCGTAAACCTTTCAAAGAACTCTTCGTATGCAAAAGTAACAATAAAACGGGAGATTTTGAAATGAATCTCCCTAATTTTTTCTTCTCATACAAGTTTTTCCGTAAAAGCGGTTTTTGGATATCCAGGGAGATAGGTGCGCGCCTGGGTTTCGATCCCGACGAGATTGTTGCAACGGATGCCATCCAGAGCTATTTCAATTGCATGGCCGGTGGTGTCGCGACAGACGAGGACGGGACCGAGCACACGCTGCTGACGATTACTCAAGACACCATCGATCGCCGCGGCGTCGAACTAGAGCCCCAAGAGGGTGAGGTCGATTTCGAGGAATTCGTCGAGCACGGCGGTTACCAATATCCTCGCTCGAAGGACGATGCCTACGCGAAGCGCTATTGCTATCAGGACTTTATCGACGACCCCGCCGCGAATCCTCTTCCCTCGGCAAGTGGCTTGTGGGAGATTTACAGTCAGCTGAAAGCGGACAATTTCAATACGCCCGACTTCGTCGATCCTGAAACACCGATGAAGCCCTACCCAACTACTACGAGCCTACGATAGGGTACGAAAAAACGTTCAGCGATTGGGACAAGCAGATCAAGGGCGATTATCCCTACCAAGTTCTTCACTTTCCATCCGGCCCGTGGCAGCCACTCCGACAACTGGAGCTTATCGGCAAGGAGCTGTATCCCCACAGCCTTACATCAATCCAGTCGATGCTCCAGAAGGAGGGGTTGGAGGAAGGCGATACGGCTCGTATCTGGAATCCTGATGGCGGATGCATTTTGCGACGCGTCACGTTGATGGAGGGGGTCATGCCCGGTTGCCTGGGCTTGGCGGAGAGCGCTGGCAATCTCGATCTCGACGAGTCGGATCCGGAGCATTGGATCGACCGCGGCGGTTCTGCCAATGTCCTTACCCCTGCCGTTCGTAGCAATTACATGCCCGGATTGTCCGGCTACAACAACGGTATCGTCAATATTGAGAAGTACGAGGGAGAGCCCGTGCCGCCCGATTGCGAGCGCGATATCTTCCAGATTGAGGAACAGTAAGGAAAGGAGGGCTGGAAATGAGTCTGGGATTCTACTTTGATATGACGCGTTGCTCCGGATGCGCCGCGTGCCGCACGGCGTGTCAAGATCGTTTCGATCTCTTTGAGGTCGGGTTCGCTCCTCGCAGGGTGCATCGCTATCAAACGGGCACTTTTCCTTCGGTGGCCGGGTACGTCACAAGCGTTTCTTGCAACCATTGCGAGAATCCGGCATGTGTCGAAAATTGTCCGACGGGAGCTATGTTCAAGAACAAGGACGGCCTCGTGCTGCACGACGATGATGTGTGCATCAGCTGTCAAACGTGCTTGAACGCGTGCCCCTATGGCGCACCTCAGTACATCGAGGCAGAAAACCTCGTTGTGAAGTGCGATACCTGCAACGCTCTGCGGGAAGGCGGATACTTGCCGGTGTGCGTGGACGCATGTCCCTATCGCGCATTGGAGTTCGGCGACTTGGATGAACTGCGTTCAGCCCATGGCGACGATTTAGTTCAGGAGGTGCCGGCGCTCCCCAGCGCTGACGTGACGGGGCCTAATCTGCTGATTAAGTCGCGTGAAGCTGCTCTCGAGAGCGGTTATCGCGAGGTGACCTACTAATAGTCGCGGACGCGGGGGCGTCTTTGCGCCCCCGCGTCTCTCTGTCGAGAACGAGTTGTTTGATGTTCGGTATGAGTGAGGCAGGAGGTGCCATGACGGAAGAAATGGACTCTTGCAGAAAGATACTATCCGCAAGGGCGTATCTCTATCTGCTGTTCCACAAGCTTTACGGCGGTGAACCGACTGAAGAGCTGATGGAAGTGCTCGGCGGCTCTGATACTTC
>ENA-OPYT01000311-OPYT01000311.1-human-gut-metagenome-genome-assembly--contig:-NODE-311-length-15285-cov-4.950389_pt1 | contig 15285 bp, 18 predicted proteins | sample MGYA00242636_ERZ504480 | MGnify/ENA primary metagenome ERZ504480 (study PRJEB26092, sample SAMD00036228) | human gut metagenome | host: Homo sapiens | study: EMG produced TPA metagenomics assembly of...
TTATTAATTAAAAGCAACCGTCATGTCTACAAATTACAACCAGTTACTGAAAGATCTTGAAATAGGTTCCGTTTATGTCAAGATCCTTATTTGCTTTTTGGGATGTACTTTCATGTTGTATCCATTTTTGTGTTATTTCACCCATTTTTTTTGCGGGAGCTTTCCGTATATGAACAGATCTTTTTCACATTAGGCAGTTCTGCCCTATACCTGGGTCTTGGACTTCCATTCTCCATTATGGGACCTGTCAGATATCCTGCCTGTTTTTTATACTCCCATGATATTGTTAACCTGTGCCATTGTGATATGTATTTTTATATATTTATCGGTGGATTTTTTTTCTCCGCTAGCATCATTATGCATAGTACTGTTTTTAGAATATCTGTTTCTCATTATCACAGGGGCAATAGCCGCTTTCAAAGAGAAAAAGATTTCTAAAAATGAAATCTATTACTAATGTCTTTTCATTTTTCTTTTTATTTTCCATTTAAGTGCTTCTAGATATTCCAAACATTTTTATTTAGGATGTCTTCCAGCCTTCCTGTAAAAAAGAGCATAATGAATACGTTTAAGCAGATTCCGAAAAGAATGGGGAGAATATATTCCCACCCTTCTGGTTTGTTCCAAAATTCTTTCATTTCATATATTTTTTTTGCATCATTCGTTATTGTCGCTTTCAGAGTCCGTTTATAATAGTTTACAGGCACTTCACTTCCTGATTAGCGGATGCCTTTTCCCCTTTAAATACTTTTTAATTTTTTCGCATGGCCTTCTTTACAAAAGTCCCGATACTGAGAATGAAATTTTCCAGTTTCCCTGAGAACAGGAGTAGGATATATCCATTCAGGCAGATAACCAGAAGGGCAGAAAGTGCATAGTACCAGAATTTTTTCATGTCATACAACTGCATGATTATTCATTTCATCAAACTCCTTCAGGAAGCGTGCCACATCCGCAGCCGTTGGGAATATCCCGTCAAAGAGCTTGTACATCAGTTCCGGTCTCTGCGGCCGGTTCCGATATACTATCACTTTCTTTCCGGCCCCCTTCATCCATCCCGCTTCGGAATGTGCTGAAGCCCCGCAGGGGAGCACAAGCACACATACGTCGGCCTGCCGCATGGCATCGAAGTCCGACCTGAATCCCGCTTCTGCCAGCGGATGCTCCAGCGCGTCCAGGTACTCGTCTGTCTCCATCTTCTCCCAGTTCCCGCTGATCTGCGACCAGCGGAAGTCTGTTTTTCTTTCAGGGTTCCTGAAGTCGTACACCTCATGCCCCCGTTCTCTTAAAAAAGCCACGATCCGTGGCTGGTATTCGTTGCTCCAGCTGCTTGCCACATATACTTTCGCCATTGTCCTTATCCTTTCCTATTTAATCTGTATTTCTATTTTTTCGCATCCTTCAGCAGTATCCGGTAGTTCGTCTTGATGGTCACCTTTATCTTTCGGATATTCTTGCTTGCGGCCGACTTGGTCGCGTTGATGACGCTGTTCGCCGCGCCCGCCACTATCTGGCTTCCCATGTCAAGTCCCCCGGAAATGCTTGTGTTCGTCCCGCTGACACCCGCGGCTTCCGCCTCCTTGATGGTTTCCGCCTTGGCATTTCCCGGAACGTATATGCCTTCCATGGCATCCTCGGAATACACCTCCTTTTCAAAGGGAAGTATGTTCCCTGCCAGATTCACCGAGGTGATTTTGACCAGCACCCGTTCCCCGTCGATTCCGGTCACCTCCCCGAACACCGGTGTCCCCTTGCGGATGCGCTGTCCGTCGTCCGTAAGGCAGTTCTCCGCCAGCTGCATCTTCAGCGTCGCTCCGACCATGACCGTCTGTGTGGAATGTACGAATGCCCGTATGACGTTCCTCTCGTCCTGCCGGACAAGGCGCACGCTGTTGAATCCTCTCCGGGGAGTCTCTTCGGGAACCGTGTCCTCCGGTTCCGTCTTCCCCGGTTTCTCCTCCTCACCGTCCGTCGCCTCCTTCTCCCTGAAGGCGGAAGGGGTGGGCTGTTCCGTTCCGGAAAGCGGACCGCTTCCGAGGGTCTGCTCGTTGCGTCTGATCAGTTCCCGGATGCGCTGTATCTCGCTTTCCGGGGAAACGGTGTCCTCGGGTTCATCCATTCCGTAATTCCCTCCACCGGGCATGCGGTTTTCTCTCCGGTTCTCCATTTCCTTTTCCACACTCCCGAGCATGTCCTTGAGCGTGAAGTTGTCCTTGATTTCAGAGCGCAGCCTCACTTCTTCCTCCCTGCCGTCCTCTTTTTTCGGTAATGTGGCGATGATCCCCCATACCAGCAGGATGATCACGGCTCCTATACCCCCAGCGCCACTATTCTGCTCCTTTCAGTTTTTGTCATGGCATCTCGTATTGCTGGTTGTATGTCCGGAAGAAAAATCCGGAAGTGTTCTCCGGAAAACGTGGCGTGGTACGTATGACGGTGCCCTCGCTGAGAATCCGTATCTTCCTGACATCATTTCCGTTGATGATGCTCAGGACTGACGAGAAGGTGACGTGATACTCGTCCCCGCTGACGGATACCGAGAGCATCTTCTCGAACTCCGTCCTGTAGACCACTCCGAGTTCCAGGGCGTCGCCGTACCCCCTGTCAGCCTGGTATTTGGCGAATATGGTGTTCGCGTCCGGCTTGTTGACCAGGAACAGGGCGCGTGCCCGGTTCTCCTGCAGGGAGAGCCTGTCGAAACTGTTCAGATAATAGGCCGTATGGTAGCAGTGGTTCTTTAAAAGGGATTCATACAGCATGTCCTGCCGTACCGCCTTGAAATGCACGAACTCGCCCCCTTCGTTGACAACCAGTATCTTGTTCATCGCGCCGTTCACCACCCTGTAGGCGAACAGCAGGACCATCGCGATTGTCACCGCGCTGAATATGAACACCAGTTTCGTACGGAATGTATGGTTCCTTCTGGCTTCCGCCAGCCCGGAAAAATCCCTGAGTATGTTTTTTATATTGAGTATGTTCTTTTTCTCCATCATAATGTTATAACCATTTGTTAACTGTTGCTTTTACCGTCGCGAGCATTGTCAGTTTCAGGATGAACGAGAAGATCACCATGAGCACCACGGACCAGGGCCTCTGCTGTACGTAATTGACCACTATCAGGTCCGAGAACACGCTGGCGATGATGAATCCCGGATACAGCATGTAGCACCCGACCATCTGTCTGACCCATGTATAGAAGGAACTGCGGGTGTCGCTGTTGTACAGGCAGGCTATCGCCAGGGGCGATATGACCTCGAGCAGTATCAGGATAAGGTAGCGCGTGCACAGGAACACCAGCATGAGGTAGTCGTATGCGACTCCCCCGAAACTGCCCACCGCCCCCGCCAGCAGGGAGTCGAAGGCCGTGTCCAGCCCGTTGACCGCTATGTCGATGATGTCACTGTTCATCAGGTCGTCGAAGAGCTGCTCGATCGGCTTCTTCCAGATATTGTCCGGATTGTAGACCCCTCCGGCGGCGAGCGACTCCATCAGCCTGTCCGCGGCGTATGCAAGTACGGTCTCAAGCGTGTCCAGCAACACGGGCATGATGCAGATGAGGGCTATGCAGAGGATGTACTCCCTGCCTAGCTCATAAAACTGTTTTGCATTGAATCCCTTGCCTTCGTGAACCATCTCCTTGATGATACCCGCAAGCTTGAATACAAAGGTGGTAATCACAAATCCGGCAACAAGGGCATAGAATCCCTCCACCACTATCATCCCCTTGATCTGCAGGTATGCGTTGTTCAGATTGCTGTATGCCTCTTCCATGTCTATCTCAGGTTTCTCTTCAGTCTTTCATACTGGGATATGATCCGGGATACCTTCGAGACCTTCCTTTCCTGCTCGATGGTCTGTCTCTCTATCTCCTGCAGGACGGCCAGCCGCTCGGAGTCGTTCATCTTCACGCTTGTGGAGAGTATGGTCCTTGACAGGCTGATGAGCCGTGTGTTGTTGAGCATGACCAGGTCAAGGCTGGATGTGAGCGTCTGCAGGGTTGACGTGCCCAGTTTTTTGTTCGTCACCAGGTCTATGCACTTCTCTGACAGCCTTCCCTGTCTCTCTATGATTGATTTGGCGGTCTCACAGCTGGAGATGACGGAGTTGACCTTGCGCATCATGTCCAGTGTCTCGTCCAGCCGGTCTTTCTGCTCCTTCAGGTAGCCCACCTGCTTCTGCAGTTCCGAGAAGTTCTTGACGTTCTGTGCAAGGTTGGGCGCGTCCGCCACCGCCCATTGTGCGGATGCGGTTGCCGCCGTCATCAGCACGAGCATGGATAAAAGTAGTTTCTTCATTTGTTCTTGTTTTTGTTGTTTCTTATTTCTTATTGATGTTCCCTTATATATTCCTCTATGGCGTCCTCCATGGACATCCTCCGGTTCTTCTCCTCAAGGTCCGACCATATCTCCCCCTCCGTCTGGAACGCAAGGAATTTCTCCCTTGAGAACTCCAGGCGGGTGACGGTGGCGTAATGTTCCCCCAGCCGCATGAAACACTCCGAATAGGGCCGTTGTCCCGAAAAATTGTTCCTCATGGACTTCATCAGGGCTATCTGTCCGGGATGGGTCAGCCTGAACCTGTCTATGACGGACTGGTAGATGACCTCCTTGGTGGGGAGCACGAACAGCATGTCCGTATTGGCTATGATGTTCTTTGTGTGCTCGTTCTCCGGCAGCTGGTCGGGATTCTGGATGATGGTGTACACCGCTCCGTTCTCCTTCCTGATCTTCTGATAGCAGAAGGCCACGGAGCTGTGTATCCCGGTTCCCGTGGCCGTATCGACCATCTGCGCGGTCTCGCCGTACTCGTCAAAGATCAGGACGCCCCGTTTCCTCCGGTCACTGAGCAGCTTCTTCTGTATGACGGTGAATATCATGCCCATCACGAGGTTGCTCAGAAACCTGTCCTGCTTGATCTGCGTCAGTTCGAACACGATGAACTTCTTTCCCGAGAAGTCCGTTCCCGTATCCTTGCATACGTTCTCGTAGCGTCTGCCGGGCAGGAACTCGCCGCAGTTCAGCTGAAGGACTCCAGGGAGAAATAATCTTTGGGGATGTGCTTCCTTGCCAGAATCTCGGGGTAATGTTCCGTCACGTGGTTGTAGAAACTCTCGAAATTGTGCCCTTCACGGACATTCTCGTAATAGTCCTGGATGAAACGGGTGAGGGCCACCTCCTTCTCCGACTCGTCCTTTGTGAACATGTGCCTCCAGTATTTCTGCACGACCCCCGAGAGCATCTCGATGCTTCCGTTGTCCAGTTCCTCCCCCTGCAGGTCGAAGGGGTTGATGCCCAGCGCCGTCCTGCCGTCGTAGTCCACGTGCAGGGAGATGTCCGGATAGAGCCTGCAGAGCTGGCTGAAGCTCTTTCCGAACTCGACCACCACGACCGTATAGTCCTGCTCGATGAGTTGCTGGGTAAGGTTCAGGGTAAAGGCGGACTTGCCGCCGCCGGTTCCGGCTATGACCATCCCGTTACGGGCGTTGACCCTCTTCTTGCCCGCATCCCAGATGTCCTTTCTCAGAGGAACCTGGTACATCCTGTCATGCACATAGATGCCCTCGCTGTCATTCCTGAAACTGCCGCACTGGAGAAAGAAGCACAATGCCATGGGCAGGGTGGTCAGGAACAGGTATTTCCGCGGCATCAGGTGGATCTGGCCGGGGACGCAGGCGAAATGCACCGCAGCCAGGTTCTCATATCCGGGAATATAATACCCGAGACGGGCCAGGTTGAGCGTCTCCCTGATCTTTTTGTCGGCCTTCTCCAGTTCGGCCTCCGACTCGTCGAACACACAGACCGAGAAGAAGCTGCGTACCAGTGTCTCGTTCTCCTCAAGGATTTCCTGCTGGAGCTCGTCCAGTTTCTGGTACTGTACCTTGATGGACCTGCTCATGCCGGAATTGCTTCCATAAATGTCGATATTGCGGGCGATCCGCTCGCGCAGCCGTCCGTTCCCCTCAAAGAAAACCACCTGGTTCACGATGTGGTTGTACGGCAGGTACATCCCAAGCCGCTCCAGCATCGGATGGTACAACAGGGAGCCGGCGGGAGGAAGGGAGTCGTCCCGTACACAGGAATCCAGGCTGCCGTCAGGGAGAAAGATCTCATCGCAGACGGCGAAACAGCGTGCCCGTTTCTTTCCTGTGCGGAGTTCCGTGTCGGCATGTATGTCCACAACCGCCCCCGGGGCGTCGAACAGGGTGGTGTATCCGGCCGTGAAGTCCCGCATTTCCTGCCCTGACATCGGGGCTATCTCCGTATCACGCATGCTCCGGATGATGCCGACGGCGTTGTCAACTCCCTCGAGGAATTCATCGAGCCTGGCGAGGTCCTCCTTATGGAGGTTCTCCTTATAGGACAGGGGTGAGGATATGTAGGCCTTCTCAAGACTTTTGAGTCCGGAAAGTACAAAGTGCATGACGCAGGTATGGCTGACATACAGTCGTCCCCGGAAATGCCGCGCATCGGCCCGGTCAAGGAAAGAACCGCCGGCAATGTCCGGACAGTAGCTTTCCTTGAGGAACACATCCTGTTTGTGCACATATGTGCCGTCCGGGAGAAACTTGAAGGCTTCCCGGAACATGCCGTCCCTCCTGTCGATATCCTCCGGAGTCAGGGAATAGCATTCCGGTTCCCGGAGTTCGAAAGAAACGCATATGCTGCCGCTGCGGGTCAGGACGACGCCCTGGCCCTCCGAATCACTGACGATGTCAAGTATGCTGTATGCCTCTTCTGATTTCATTATGCTCCATTTTTTGTTAATACCCTGTTTATGTCCAGATTACTGATGTTTATCTCTTTTCCCGTCTCCTTGAACTTTTGGGGCCGTGCCTTTCTTTTCAGCTTGTATAGAAGCAGCGGCAGGGTGGGCAGCGAGATGACGAGCACCAGGACCGGCAGGTTCCAGTTGCCTGCGGATATCCCCGCACGGATGCCGAGGAAGAACAGGACGAAAGCGGCGGAACAACAGCCGACGAATATCCAGTAGTCCCCGGAAAGAAGCCCCCGTATCATGCAGGGGCTCTCCAGTCCTTTTCTGATCCTGTATCTCATATCGACAGGCTGATACCGGAAATGGCACTCTTTACGGCGGACACCACGACTGCGGCCAGCAATGCAAAGCCGACATACCAGCCCAGTGCGACAAATCCTTCCTTTCGCGTGCCCCTGTTCTCCTTGTCGATGATATTGTCCCATTGCTGGATAAGGCCCAGAATGATACCTCCAAGCATAAAACCGCCGAACACGGGTAGTGTAAAACTGTCCAGGACATCATTGATTGCTCCCCGGGCATCCTGGGCGAATCCCCGGAGTGTATATGATGCAGACATGACAGTCAGAAACAATTTTTTTCCTGTAAAATTTCTCATTTTGTTATTATTTGTTAGGTTTGATAGTTCCGTTATAGTCTTCTCCTTCCTGCCAGGGACGGACACTTACACCGGAGAGAATGAGTCCCCCTTCTTTGCCCAGGGACAATGCATATCCGTATCTTTTCCCGGCCTCCAGGGTGACGGCCGGCAGCAGCCAGCCGTATGTGTTCTCCTGAAAACGGATCACGACCCTGTTGTTTCCCGCCTTGCCCGGCAGCAGAAGGAGGGTGTTCCCCTCCGAGGGGACCGTACCTTTTTCCCCTGCCGACAGTTTGCCGCCGGCAAGGTCATAAGTGCCGCCTGTAGGAACATCCTCCACACTCAGAGTGCACGCGCTGCTGCCCTCTATGGTGAATTCCAGCAGGCAGAGCAGGTGTTCCATCCCTATGTCCGCTGACCGGTTCTGCCAGTCCAGGCGTATCTCCCCGGATGCCAGGTAGTCGGTCTGGGGGACCAGGCTCAGGGGCAGCTCCTTTCCCGGGATGGCGGCGAAAGGGGAGAATGCGAACAGCCTGCAGGGGGTCTCCGTGAGTGTGACCTCCGGAAAGATCCAGCCTTCCCCGTATGTTACATGCAGCGGGTTTACGGCTCCGGCATAACCGCCGCCCGTATCGTCAAGCAGCACCATTCCGAAATCTTTCACAAGGGTGGGACTTCCGTCAGTTCCGCCACGGCTGGAGCAGCTCTCTATCCTCAGTCCGGCCTTCCCGCCCTGCGGGAAGGGCTCCCGTTCACCCGAGCAGCCCGCAAGGACTGCCGGTAGCAGGAACAGGACAACCGGTTTGTATATGTCTATTTTCATAACCGCATTCAATTGATTTTTTGTTATTGTTCGATGTCAATGGAAGTCTTTCCCTTTTGTCTGACAGTCAGGGTCAGCTTCATGTTGCTTTCCTCTTGTGTGAGTGTGACATTTCCACTACGTATTTCCTTTGCCGGATTCTCCTCGTAGCTTACCGACGAGCCGTTCACATGAATCCAGCTGTCACCGGATGCGCTCCAGGAAAGGGCTTTTGTAGAGTTGCCCGTCTTCTTGTAACTTGTTATGTCCAAAATAAACGAACCAGAACTGGATTCGACACGCTCACTATGGCTGGTTCCGCCATCCGCATAGCTGAAATAATAGCTTACCGGAGATCCCTCCTGGGTGATTGTGGCCGTGGCCGAGCTTCCTCCGTGACTTGCCGTAAACACACAGTTCCGGGATGAGCCTGACGGGTTTTCCGACACTGTCACCGTATTCCCTGAAAGGAGGAATCCTTCTGCTCCTCCGCTGAGGGAGGGGACAGCCGTCTGTGTGTTTTCTGCCACTCCGTTGACGAACACTCCGCGTGAGGCTCCCGCCACAAGGGAAGATCTGCCGCCCTGCCAGCCGATGACGGAGGGATTTGCCGTCAGGGTGACCGACCAGCCGCCATAATTACGGTACCTGGGCTCGAGTGTACGGTCCGACAGTACCTCGAAACTGTACCGTGTGTCATTCGACACGATCCTGCCGTCCTCGTACCATCCTGCGAACTCATAACCGCCGTTCACGGACGCGGTGACCGTGCAGGTGCTTCCCATGTCGTACAGGCCCGCACCTGTGGTGCTTCCACCCTGCGGATAGTCAAGGACGGTTATCCGTATCTTGTAATCTATCCGGTAGTTGTGGATTCTGCCGGGTTCGGTGGTCATGTCGGAAGTGCCGCGCAGCTTCATGTCCGGGGTTCCTGTGAGGGTTATGTAATTGGAGGTTGTCGTAAGGGTCTGGGCGGGTATGGTCATCCGGAATACCGTGGTGAGGTTCCCGGAACTGTACCTGTACATGGCATAGCTTCCCCTGGTCTCGTCCGTAACGGTTTTTCCGGTAAGCAGGTTGAACCGGCTGCCGTATTTCACATTTTCCATACGGGCGCCGTCCACGCGGTCGCTTCCTTCCACCCGGACCTCCACGGTCGACAGCCGGTGCTCGAAATGCAGCGGTATCGTATAGTCCTGTATTACGTCCGTATAGGATGCTGTCAGGAAATCGGCTGAAAGCCATCCGGACTTTTCCTGCTGGTCTCCTATGGAATGGGATATGGCGGTGATGTCTGTCTGCCCCTCCTTGAAAGGATAATATACATAGAAGTCAAGATCGGTCCCCACCGTCACAATGATGTTGTCCTCTTCCGTTGCGGGTTTGAATGCCCGGCCGTCATAGGTGTATTTGTTATTTGTGGCCCAGTACACGCCGGTCTTGGGCTCGATGGCAAATACGCCTATGGAGTTTCCCTTTTCGAACGTGCCTTCCTGGGTGGCACGCGTTTGGGCGACGGTAAAGGTGACACGGCCGTTTTCCGGGCATGGCTCCTCCTGTTCCTTCCGGCAGGAGGATACGGACAGCAGGACAAGGAAGCCGCAGATTATCGTTGTTATTGATTTTACCATGATTGTTTTTTTAGGACGGGGACCGGAGTCCCCTGTTGTTCTGTAATTTATTTGACCGGTACAAGCGTTACGTCGGATTCGCTTGAACCCCATGGCTCGATGGTTACGGACTGTCCGTTCTCGCCTCCGATTTCCGCGTCATTGGAGCGCATCGTTATCGAATAGATATATCTTTTTCCGGCTTCCCAGCTTATCTGGGGAATGGAATAGGTATAGGTTGCCCCGTCGATGACGACCTCCATGCTGACTTCTCCGGATGCCAGGCTCATGGGATAGATTGCGGCGGCGAAGTCTACCGACGGGTTCCCCTGTGCCGGAATGGTCGTGTTGGGAGTCCATGAGAGTTCCGTGGATGTCGGGGAGAAGATGATCCTTCCGTTGTCGTTCAGGTTCATTGTCCCCGAGGTTCCGAACTTGGCCGCCTTGGATTTCAGTTTCGCGGATGTCAGGTTGCCGTCATTATGATATTCCGGAGAAACTTTCAGACGGATGACGAGCTGGGACAATGCATGTTTCATGGGAATGACGGCATCCGTTTCAATGACCGACACCTGGTTTGTGCTCTTTCCCCACATGTAGTCGACAGAGGTTCCCGCATTGATGGGAACGGGGACTTTGGTACCGTCAGCGACGGCCTGGTTGTATGGGTAATACGCCCATATCGTCGCCTTGTCCGAAAGAAGATAGACGGGTTTTGCCTGGCTCCATCCGGCCGCTGTTTTTGTGGACTTGTTGTTCTGCGCGTCATAACGCGGATAGGCGTCCCCCCATCCGGTGGCCTTGTACATGAACAGCCCCATGGCGTCATTTACCGCCCATTCGGTTTTCGGCACGAAGCCGGCCCTCGTGTCCGTGCCGACTGTCGGCACAATATTCAGTACGGAGGCTGAAACCCCGTCTGTTTCCGGTTGTTCGTCCACTATTTCCTTGTTGCTGCATGAAGCCAGCATCCCGGCGGCAATTACCGCTGCCGAAATCATAATTCTTGTTTTCATTTTTCTTGTTGATTTGGTTTTGTTATAATTATAGTCTTATGGAAATTCCGTTTCGGGGGTGTCCTCCCAGTCCGGGATGATGACCGGCCCGCCAATCTCCAGTTCCCTGCCGATGTGCAGGTCCAGTTCCAGCGAGATCTCGTCACCGTCGAATCCCCGCAGATACGGGGTCAGGTCAACTGACTGCCGTTCATTGAATACGGAGTCCTCCTCCTTCATCAGAACCTCTACGGCAAGAATGTTCTCTGCCGCCGGACTGAATCCGAACACATAAAGGCCCGCCGTCCATACATTGTCGGCCTTCTTTGCGAAGGAGGCGGTCGCACTTGCGGTTCCGGTCCTTTCACGGGAGGCCAGATACCTGGCCGTAGAGATTCCCGAAAGGGTACAGTTCAAGCCGGACAACGGTACGGTGTTGCCGGACACGTTAATCTTTATGTTCAGTTTCTGGACAAAAGCCGCAGGCTGTATCCTTACCCGTTTGGGATTCCGGTATTCAAGCCTTTCACTGAAGGCCGAGGAACAGCAGAATTTCTGTACCTCTGAAATGTGCGCCTCCCCGTCAATGGTGTCAGTCCGGACGGACAGACGCGTCTCATGATAGTCATTCCTGTCCAGCAGTTCATAGTTCCCCGTATAGAACAGGAACCTGTATGCCCCCTGGGGCAGGCTCCAGCGGAGTGTATCCTGTGTGAACGTTGTCCCTTCGGAATACGGCACATCCGTTCCGAAAGGGATGACGTGTCTTTCCTGGGGGACAGGCGGCTTTTCCTTTATTCCGCTGAAATCGCACCAGGCTACAAGTTCTCCTTCCCGGATGCAGAAGTCCTCATTGAAATTGCAGCCGCCGAGCATTATTGCGGGGAATGACGCAAGTACCAGTACTTTTCTGTCAATATTCATCTTTGTATAAATTATAAGTTTCAATAAGCGTGTTTATTTCGGGGTCCAGCCGTCCGCGCCATATCTTGCCGGCATCCTGGTCGCATGACCTGACATATGACTTGACGGCATCCTCCTTGCGCCCCAGGCGGCTGTACAGGATGGCGAGCAGGTAGTTCCGGTCTGATGTGTCCCGCTGTTCCCGCATGATCTCAAGCGCACGGGCGTCATAGCCGAGCGACATGAGGCAGACAGCGGTATTATAGTCTGCCGGGTAGTGCTCGTCCAGCAGGGCAAGAGCCTGTTTGTACCTCCTGTCCTCTATCATCCGCACGGCAGCCATATAGGTGCTGTCGATGACCGGCATCACAACCGTGTCCTGAATCATGTCCCGCCGGTGGAGATGGAACAGGAATTCCACTCCGCGCAGGAGAGGATAATGCTTTTTCCCGGATTCTCCTGTAATCCTCCGGATATTTTTCTCAGGGCGTGCTCACGGATGTCCGGATTCCTTGTTTCCTCCATGATCCGGAGCAGTTCCGGCCGGTGTCTCAGGGTGTCGTCTTTTGCGACAAGTCCGCGCAGCCTTTCCCAGTCTTCCCCCCGCCATGCAGGGCGGAAGATGGTGTCAACGCCTTCCGCATCCTCCGTACGTCTTGCAAGGTACTTTTTTCAGTTCCGTCGCACGTCCCCTGGACAGGAACAGATTCATCCCCGCATCACCCTCCGGAGATGAGGTCGCGGTCATCAGCACGCTGTCTATGAGGAACTCTCCTGTATAGTTTATGCTCCGTATCGCCTTGAACACCTTGTCGATTTCCGACCTGTTGTTTCCGGTTTCCTCCCGGAACTCGGTACTGCCTGTCTTATAGGCCACGTATGCGCGCAGGCTTACCTCGTCCTTGCGGGTGACAATCTTCTTTTTATAGCGGGGAGTCCGGTCAAGGAACTGCACCATGCTCGAGATGAAATAGGTGATCGTGTCCGACGGCGGAAGCGGGGTACGTGTCTCGTCCTTGGAAAGGATCAGTCCGTCAAGCGTCAGATCTATCCTTTTCGTGTTTTCCGTGGCCGGGAGTTCCTGCTTGTAGTAATAGACGAACTTGTTCCCTTCCCGGATGACCGTATCCAGACGGGCCGGCTCATACGGAAAACGCACATATTTGTCATACATGGCACCGGCCTGTTCCTTTCTCTTCTGGTTCTCCGCCATCTTGCCGTAATCGGTGAAACGCCTCGTGATGGCGGCGGAATCTTCAGGGGAGATGCTCCGGGTACGGATCTTATATCCGCCTTCGGCAAACATCCTCCATCTGGAAGGGATATATTTCCCTTCAAGCTCCCTGGTCATCCAGTAGGCGGGAAGATGCTCCAGGATTGAATTGTAGCCGGCGATGGCTCTCCGGTTCTGCTCGACACGCCAGTTGAACAGGGCAAACCGGGCATTGGCCTTGTCCGACCAGTCAATCCAGCGTTCTTTCTGCAGCACCTCGTGCTTCCAGGCCTGGAAGTATTCCTCTTCCAGTTCGGCCAGCGCCTTCCTGTAGCCTTTCCCGTCGAACAGTTTCTGCAGGTACAGGCTGTCGGGTATGATGGAGTTGATGAACGCCTGGTAGCGCATATAGCCTCTTTTCTGCATCTTGGCAAAGTCAGCCCCTGAAAGGAAGATCCTGTCCAGATATAACGTATCCGAAGGCTTGTAGGCCACCGGGGCCAGCTGGAGTTGCCACTTGTTGCTGACCAATTCTCCCGGAACCGTCACGACAAAATCCAGGTTTATCTTCCCGTTGCGTTCAGCCACCTGCTTGCTTCTGGCCATAACGGTAATTTCGGACAGTTCCACGGAAGTGATCTCCTCACCGGTCACGCTGTCTTTCTCGGCCCGCGTGACGATATGCCGCTCACCCTTGTCGTCCGTCCATGCTATCTGTTCCGGCACCTTGCAGGCCGTATCCGTTGTCGCCTCCCTCACCCCGGGCTGCGAGATGCGCACGCGTGCCAGACGGTGCTCCGATCCGCAGGAAAGGAGCAGGCCCGAGAGCAGTGCAAACGGTATGATACGTCTTGTAGTCCTCATCCTTCCCGCTTAAAAAAGATACACGACATTGAGAGCTGCACGGGTCGGAAGAAAATGCCAGCCGTACTCCTGTCCGACAAGGTCCCCGCAGCGTTTGCACAGATATTTGTCATAAGCCAGCCATACGGCACCCGCACCGGCTTCCCATTCAAGGTTCCAGCGCCTGCCTATCTGGTAGGCCTTCCCGATACTTAAACCTACTCCGTAGCCTTCCCCCTCGTAGCGGTACTTGTTGCCGAACAGGTTCCCCACGCTGTAGGTGCCGGCCGTACCGTACATGCCGATGAATCCGCCCATGTAGCTTTCCAGCAGCCAGTAGCGTACTCCGGGGGCCGCATAGAAATTGCGGAACTGCCGGTTGCGGCCGAACTTGAACGGGTTGTACTGCACGGGCAGGTGCAGTGACCATTTACGGTTCAGCGTCATGGAAGCCTCCAGATTCAGGTTGGTCGTTGCCAGACCGATCACATTGGTACGCAATGAGTAGGACTGTGCCGATACCGACAGGAAGAATGCCAGCAGTCCCGCACACAGAAACAGCTTTTTTCCCGTATTCATTCTCATGCCTCCTTTGCTTTGATGACGGTCACCTCCCAGGCCGTCAGGGTATTGAACCACCGGTTCTCCCACTGGCGGGCGGAACAGTCAAATTTCACATGCACAGTCTGGCCGGCTTCAACCGCATACCGGTCGATGTTGGCGTTCATCAGCTGCAGGCACAGGCTCTGCGGTCTGCTTTCCTCCGTCTCGAGGACAAACTCCCGGCTCTTCCACTCGTTGCCGGAAGTTTTGCCGACCCCATCCTTTATGGGAAGTACGGCGATAACTTTTCCTTGTATTTCCATATTTAATCGGTTTTATTTAGCAGAATGTCACAATAGGCATCTGCATCTATTTTTTGAGATTGTATTTTATTGATTTTGAATCCGGCTGCGAAAAAATCAGAAAGTTCGATGCCTGATAAGAAAAAAGTCCTTATCTCAATATATTCTCCGGGCATTGTTAAACCTGACATCTCCTTTTGTTGCCAATATCTAACCCATGTATGAGCGTTCTTATTGAGAAGGTTGAATATAATTTGTTCTATACTCATTCTTTTTTCCTTTTAAATTAAATGCAACTGATTCGATATGTGTATTCATCAATCATATCATTACCGATAATCTCAGGTAGCTCAAAAAATCTTGTAGCTGGGCAAACATGGGCTTCAATCTCTATGCAAAGACCGTCACCCGGCATATAGGCACAACCTACGCTATCGTTCCAGTTTATATGCTTTTGGGCTGCTTTAGCTACTTTATCGCAAGCTAATAAGTATTCAGCATATTTACTGTTTGCTCTTTTTAATTTTTTTGAATAGTATATCGTTCATTTCTATTCTGTTTTGAGAGTTATTTTATCACATCTGTTAATCGGTGTTTTTACTTCTTTCCCATACCACGAACACCAATAATATGGCTGAAATAAATTGGATGAATGCGTGCAATATTTACATCTTTCACACAGGTGGATTCCATTCATTTTTTCTCGGTTTATAGTCATAT
>ENA-OPYT01000313-OPYT01000313.1-human-gut-metagenome-genome-assembly--contig:-NODE-313-length-15276-cov-5.816952_pt1 | contig 15276 bp, 15 predicted proteins | sample MGYA00242636_ERZ504480 | MGnify/ENA primary metagenome ERZ504480 (study PRJEB26092, sample SAMD00036228) | human gut metagenome | host: Homo sapiens | study: EMG produced TPA metagenomics assembly of...
ATCGATTTTTGATTAACAATGAACAATGATACTAAGAATAAAAGGAATTACGAAAATATCGTAATCCCTTTTATTCATATTTAACATCGACCTTTTTTATTGTAACTATTCAGCGAATAATTACTTTTTATTTGAACCGCGACGTATCCACCGCCTCCCGTTGCTTCTCCTTATATCCTCCCGAATTTATAGGTAAACGATACGCCGAATTCGCGGAAGCATGAGTAATGATTCGTCACATTCTGCGTCTTGAAACGGATGCGGGGAGAAATCTGTCCCGTCTCAAAAATTATCGTTGCAGTAGAGGTTGAGGATGGCTTTGTTCTTGGCAAAGCCGTAGCGCAGGGCAATATTCACATTGCCCGACGTAGGCAGGTCGTAAATGCCCTGAATGGCTTTACTATGCACAAAGCCGGTCACCGTCAGCTTCAAGTCGGGTTTGGTGGAGAGAGTAAAGTATTGCTCATCTGGGCAATGCCATAGCATTGCTTTCTGTCGAAAGGAATATCCCAGAAATCACCATCCTTTTCGCGGTGCCACAAGCCTATGAGGGTAAGGCGAGAATTCAACCAATCCTTCACCTTAAATGGGATAGAGGCTTGTATTCCTGCTTGTTGCTGATAATCAAAATTGAGTGTCTTGTAGATTTCAACCAGACGTTCGGAGGATTGGTAGAGTGTCTGTACAGAGTAGTCCTTGGTGTGGTTGAACCAGGCGCTGAAGATGTATTTGCTCTTCAAAATATAGGTCATTTTCAGCTCATACTCTTGTGCCGGTTTCAGCAACGGATTACCATGCAGCTCAGAGTATCCACCGCCGATGTAAGAGACGGCATCCTGCACCGCCCAGTAGTCGGGATAGTCCTTGTCGCTGCTCAGAGAGAGCTGAAGGATATGTCCCGGTGCCAGCATATAGTTCAAGTTGACGATGGGATACCAGTCCCACTGGTTCCAGACGGGAGTCTTGTAATGCTCCACAGCCAGGGAAGCGTCCAAAGCGAGTTTGTCGCCGAAACTCTTGCTGAAACCTGCATAGATATTCCAGGTCTGTTCGCGGCGGCGGGACTTCATATTGCTTAAGGCATCTGAGGAGGTCAGTTGTTCGCCGGTTTCGGGGTCGTAATAATATTGGTAGCTGTTGTCGATGCTGGTAGTATAGATGGCTCCGTAATTCAAATCCCAACCTTTTCCCAGACTATGCTCCTGGGCCAGAAAGAATTTCCATCGGTTGATGCGTTGGCAATCTTCGGTGTAGAAGTCAAGTTCCTCATCCTGCATGCGGCTATGCAGCAACTGGTCGGACGGGGAACGGTAGTAGGTCAGTTCGGCACCGGCTTTGAGGCCGAAAGGGGTACGATAGTCCAGACGGCCGTTGTGCAGCCAGTCGGTGCTATTGCCATGAGTTGTGGACACCTGCGTGCCCGTCACGCCCTTCCAGTTGTGGGAGGTGGAATAGCCACCGTTATAGACGAAACTCAGCTGATGGTCCTTGGCGATGTTATAGTCCGCCCCTACCCTGAAATTATGGGTATGGCTGCGGCCACGGCCCACCTCATCTGTTGTCATGGGGTGAACCGAGCCGTCTGCCAGGGTGTGCACAGCCTCTTTGTCGGTAGTAGAGTAGCCCCGGCCATGGCTGTGCGAGTAAAGAAAATCTGCTGAGAATTTATTTTTGCTGAAGAGCAGGCTGGCGCGTTCCTCAAAGCCTTCGTTATGCTTCTGGCGATACTTGGCATAGAGTTCGCCTTGCCAGGAGCCGGGGCCGCCTGCCGATTGTTTCAGGGTGATATTGATCAGTGCGCCACGCACCTGGTAGCGTGCAGGGGCGTTGTACATCACTTCCGCCTTCTCTATGCGGCTGGCAGGGATGCTGCGCAGCAAGGAATAGAGCTGCTCTGTGCTGAGGGTGGTTACTTTGCCGTCCAGGATAACGGTGACTCCCTGGCCTGCCAACTGCAGCCCGCCATTCATCTCGATGACGCCGGGAAGCTCTTTCACGGCATCGTAGGCATTGTCTACAGGGAGGTTCCGGATAAGGCGGGGCAGGTCGTACACCAGCTTGCCTTGCGCTGCCTTAACGATGGGGCGTTCACCGGTAATCATCACTTCCGGCAAGGTCTGATAAAGACTGTCCAGACGGGCATCGGTCGTGATAAGGCTGTCGGCGCTGAGGATGCGGTTGTCGTCCGCACCGGAGGTGGTTGCAGTACCGTTATTCTCTTGTGCCGAAAGGCTGATGCTCAAAGCACAGCATACAATAGGGAGTAAATAGAATCGTTTCATGTTCTTCTTTTTATTTATGTTTATATTCTTCTTCTGCAAATCTTCGTCTGCAAAGTACGGCAGAATCAGCAGAAACTTGTGTTATCAGCGGCTTACCAAGTGTTATCCAGTGTTATCGGGAGTGTTATTTAGTCTTATCGGATGATAGGTTTCACAATATTAATCTTACCTTTGTATGTATAAAAGTAACCGGAAACAAACATGAAACTGCCATTCAAATATATTGCCATACTTGTCATCGTCTCCCTGGCCGGTATCTTCGCCTACCAAGCCTACTGGCTGACGGGGCTCTACCATACCATGCACAGCGAAATGGAAAGGGACATCACCGAAGCCATGCGCATGAGCGACTATAACGAAATGATGATACGCGTGGATAAAATGAAGCAGGACGACATCAACCACGGTGAAGTCAGCGTATCAGCCGGATACAGCGATGACGGAAAATCATTTGTCCGTAGCAGTACCACCATCTCCCGTGAAGATTCTTTGGACAACGCTACCCTGCACGAAACCTTCATGCCCAAAGGAGACAGTGTTTACGTGACCCACCCGAACGATTCAACCCGCGTGGAAGTCAGTGTCAGGAAGAACGTTCCTTTGCTCACCAAAGAGGACAGTGTGCTTTTCATCGACCAGTACAGGGAAACGGATAAAGTCCGTTGGATGTCTGCCGATTCTGCCCGAGAGCCTCTGGAAGAAGCAGTCAGGGACTCAGACAGCTCTCCCCAATCCGCATTGAGTGCCAAAGAGAGACTGGATGTGATTTTGCGCGACCAAAACAGTATGCTGGAACTCGCCACCTACTTCCAGCGCGGACTGCATTCGGGACTGGACATCATTTCCGACCCCGACGTAGTGCTTTATGACAGCCTGCTGACTTCATTCCTGCACGACCGTAACATCAATCTTCCCCATAGGCTGCTACATCTTCACAAAGGCAGCAAATGGGACTCTACCATTCTCTATATAGATACATTGGTAAACATCGGTACCCCCGGCTATGTGCCTACCTCAAAAGCCGTGGAATATAATTATTCTTTCGACATCAATACAAATCAAAGCTACCGTCTCATCATGGAACCGGCCGGCATGTTGGTCTTGCGACAGATGTCGGGCATTCTCACCACATCATTCGTTATTCTGATCGTACTCGCTTTCTCCTTCTGGTTCTTGATACGCACCATCCTGAAACAGAAGACACTGGAAGAGATGAAGAGCGATTTCACCAACAACATCACCCACGAACTGAAAACCCCCATCGCCGTAGCATATGCCGCCAACGACGCTCTGCTCAACTTCAACCAAGCGGAGGAAAAGGCCCAACGCGACAAATACCTGCGTATCTGCCAGGAACAGCTTCAGCGCCTCAGTGGACTGGTTGAACAGATACTTTCCATGAGTATGGAACGCCGCAGGACTTTCCGCCTGCACCCGGAGGAGTTTGCAATACGTGATATTCTGGAAACGCTCATCGAACAACACAAGCTGAAAGCGGAAAGCTCCGTCCATATATCGGTGGACATCGAACCGGAAGATCTGAGCGTACTTGCCGACCGTACGCATTTCAGCAACATCATCAGCAACCTGATAGACAACGCCATCAAATATTCGCATGGAGAAGCCGAAGTGACCATCCATTGCCGCAAGGTAACCGTCGAAGGGCAGAATGAACAGACTGAAATCTCCGTCAGCGACCACGGTATCGGTATTGCTCCCGAGAAGCAGAAGCACATCTTCGACAAATTCTACCGCGTACCCACGGGTAATCTGCACGATGTGAAAGGCTATGGGCTGGGATTGTTCTATGTGAAGACCATGATAGAGAAGCATGGTGGCAGCGTATCGGTAAAGAGTGAGTTGGGAAAAGGAAGTACCTTTACGATAAGGATATGATAACATTATTTGTTAGGGTACTTTACATTACTTGTTAAGGAGCTTTACATTACTTGTAACAAAAGCGACAATTATGGAAAAGATAACCGTACTTCTGGTTGAGGACGAACAGACCCTCGCCATGATTATCAAGGACACATTGGAAGGGCAGAACTTCATCATCCACACCGCAGCAGACGGTGAAGAGGGATTGCGCAAGTTCTTCGACCTCCGCCCCGACGTGCTGGTGGCAGACGTGATGATGCCCCGCATGGACGGCTTTGAAATGGTGCGCCGCATCCGGCAGACCGACAAACAGACCCCGGTACTGTTCCTTACCGCCCGCTCCGCCATCAACGATGTGGTGGAAGGGTTTGAGCTGGGTGCCAACGACTACCTGAAAAAGCCTTTTGGAATGCAGGAACTCATTATCCGCATAAAGGCCCTGGTAGGCAAAGCTTTCTCCTTTACAGAAGAAAAGCCCAAAGAAACTACCGTTTTTGAAATCGGTGACTACCGTTTCAATTCCGTCACTCAACGACTTGCTTTTGCAGGCAGCACCCCGACTTCACCTAACGCGGATACGGAAGTGGAACTCTCCCACCGCGAGTCCGAAATACTGAAACGCCTTTGCGAGAACCGCAACCAGGTGGTCAACACCCAGAACGTATTGCTCGACCTCTGGGGAGACGACAGCTTCTTCAACTCCCGCAGCCTGCATGTGTTCATCACCAAACTGCGGCATAAACTGGCCGGAGACGAGCGCATCCGTATCGTCAATGTGCGGGGAATAGGATATAAACTAATAGTGAACTAAACTAAAACTAAACTACTATTTATGAGAAAGTTATTATTCATCACTTTTATCTGTTCCTCACTCTGCGCCTATGCACAGAGCGAGATTCCGGAAGACACAATAAAGAACCGGCCTCCCGTAAAGAAAGAGCAGATTCCCTTTTCTCCAAAAGAGAACAAGCGTACGGGCCTTGATGAAAGCCAGCCCCAACAAAGTCTGCAGGGCGAACAGCAGGAAGAGATAAATCTCCATCTCCCTCCCTCCGACTATGTGGAGCCCCTGCCCTGGACGGACATGAAGAAGATACACTTTCAGAAGAACATCTTTGAATGGGACTTCCAGCGTTTCGCCGATTTCCTGCTCTCGCCGGAAGTCGTACTGACGATGTACGGCAGCCATAACACCTATCCTGCAATGGGCTCCATCATGCAGGCTGGCGCAGGAATTACTTATTACAGTCCCGACGGACATTGGGAACTGAGCGGCGGAGTGTATGCCGCCCACTATTCCATCTCTACCCCCTCCTCCATTGCCGGCGCCCGGTATGCCAAAAGGGATGCCCCCCGGGGTACCCAATGGGACGTAGGTTACAATGCCTCCGTATCCTACCGCATCAATCCCTACATGCGCCTGCATGCCTTCGGCCAGTATTCGGGCTACGGGAGAAGCAACTCCTTTCATGGATATATGAACCCGATGTATCCGCAAAGCGGTTATGGCATGGTACTGGAACTGAAAGTGACGGACTGGCTCGACCTCAACGGAGGCCTGGAACGGAGCTACGACCCCACCAAAATGAAATGGGTGACTTCGCCCGTCTTCGCCCCTACCATTCGTATAAAGAAATAGAAATAATACAAAGATATTTCCGGAAATAGAGGGAAACGAGTATCTTTGTTCAGTCCGCCCCTATGCGGCAGACAGCAACTGAAATTGTGAACAAAGAACTATGAAACGAATCTTCTTCTGCATCATCATTTTACTTGCAGGCATGTCATCCGTCAGCGCACAGAGCGAGATGCCTGCCGATACGGTACGTACTGCAGTACATGGCGAAGCGTCTCCCGAAGGCATGTCTCCGTCTGAAAAGGAGCTTCTGCCGGGCGTGAAGAATTACGACGGCTTCCTGCTGGATATGGGGCTGATGAATCTGTCTGCCCCCACTCTTCCCAAATTCACTTTGGAGATACCGGATGCCAGCAAGGACTACAGCCGCATCTTCCGGTTGAACCCGAACGTGACTTATTCACAAGGCCTTTCGAACATATTCTCACTCAGCAACTCCCGGTATTTCAGTTCGAATCCCTTCGGACTGACGGGCTTCTGGGGCTCTACTGACAACCTGCAAATGGGAAGTTTCACTTTGAAGAACGGCATGCGCATCCATACGTACGGCGAATATGACAAGGACGGCTGGAAAGTGCCCAACCCTTCCGCACTGCCTTGGGAAAAGAACAATTTCAAAGGGGCGTTCGAGCTGAAATCAGCCAACGGAGCCTTTGGCATACGCATCGAGGTACAGCAAGGCAGGCATGTGCCCTATTGATGCCCACACCATTTAACAACCAAAGTCAATGGCAAGAAAGAAAATACTGGTGATAGGTGCCAACGGTTTTACCGGCAGGCGCATCCTGGATGATTTGTCCCGCAACTTGTCTTATCAGACAACGGGCTGTTCCCTGCACGACGACATCTGTCCCCATTCGGGCAACTATCGCTTTATCCGCACGGATATATGCAACCGCCAGGCGGTGGAAAAGCTTTTCCAGGAAGTACAGCCGGATGTTGTAATCAATACCTCCGCCCTCTCCGTCCCCGATTATTGCGAAACGCACCATGCAGAAGCGGATGCCGTCAACATCACTGCCGTAGAGCACCTGGCAGAATGCTGTGAGACGGGAGGCAGCCGTTTTATCCATCTTTCCACCGACTTCGTTTTCGGTGGTGATACGGACCGACCCTATACAGAGGAGGATATTCCCGCTCCCGTTAATTATTACGGCTACACCAAACTGGAAGGTGAGAAACGTATCGCTGCCGTTTGCAAGGATTATGCCATCGTGCGTGTAGTGGTGGTGTACGGTGCCTCCCTGCCCGGACAGCATGGCAATGTGCTTCAACTGGTGGCAAACAGATTAAGGAGCAATGAGGAAGTGTTCGTCGTGTCCGACCAATGGCGTACGCCCACCTTCGTGGGAGACGTGTCGCAAGGAGTGGAGAAGCTGATAAGTCATCCGCAAAACGGTATCTATCATCTCTGTGGCAGCGAGTGCCTGACCATTGCAGACATCGCTTATCGGGTAGCGGACGTATTGGGACTGAATCGCTCGCTCATCCGTCCCGTCACTACGAAGGAGATGAATGAAAAGACGCCACGTCCCCGTTTCAGCGGGCTGAGTATAGAAAAGGCACGCCGGGAACTGGGATATCGACCGCATACGCTGAAGGAAGGAATAAAGCTGATGTTCGGATAGTAAATAATGCAAGTTCGGATGGCAGCAGATTCGACTACAGCAACTCCGGCTCTGCCAGTCCTTTCTCTTTGCGATACACACGTACCATCTCCAGAATCACATCTCCATATTTCTCCACCCCTTTCTTTCCGAAATACGGAATGCGTACAAGCATGGCCTTATCCGAAGGAAGCAGATTGCTGATACCCAGAATTGCCTTCTGCTGAATGACGGTATATACGGGCAACCCTAATGCGGAAGCTTCTGCATTGCGCCATGCCACCAAGCGGTTGTAAAGTTCCGGATGCAACACATCCGTGGGTACTTCAACAGCTGCAGCATCGCGTTTCCGCTCACGCGGACGTTTCTCTTTATCAGCCTGCTTACTGCTTCCCTGCCCTTCTTTGGCAGCAGCACTTCTCCCTTTGCCTTTACCCTTCTGCGAAGCCGAATCGTCAATGGAAAGCAGTGCTTTCTGCTTCAAGTATCCTGCCACATGGAAACCATTCTCCAGTACATAATCCAGCAAATCAGTCTTCAAGTCAAACATTGCCTCCAGTTCCTCCATGGCATCCCGGAGCTTCTTCTTCAACTCTTTATTGTCGGAAGTTACCGTACTCGCCATCACCGCATCCAGCGGTTGCAACTGCTCTTGAAAATAAGTGGCGGCAGAGTGTATGCGCCCCTGCAAAGTCGGGTCGGCTGCATAGTCCTGCGCAGTATCAATCAGACGGGTATACTGGATACCGAACTTCTGGGCCACTTTCGTCACTTTGTCGTGAAAACGTTCCACTTCCTCCTTGCAGGCTGCGAGTTGCTTGGGAAAGAGCTTGTACAAGTGCTCGTCTATCAGCCGCACATACCGCCGCAAAGCCTGCTCCATGGGCTGGAAATCGAACAAGCCCGACAGCAGTTCCAGGAAATAGGTCTGCTGCAAGGAACGGAAGCGTTTCTCGTCCGGCTCGTTTCTCCGTGCCTCCATCGTGAAGGTTTCCACTGCATTGTCATTGATTATGGCTCTTGCAGAAAGCGGGGCACTGAGCACCACTCCCTCCAATGTCTTGCAGCGGCTCAGGGCCACATACGTCTGCCCATGCGCAAAGGAGGCGCTGGCATCAATCACGGCACGTTCAAACGTCAGTCCCTGGCTTTTGTGGATGGTAATTGCCCAAGCCAGTTTCAACGGATACTGCCGGAATGTTCCTTCAATATCTTCTGTAATCTCCTTGGTTTCCTCATCAAGCACATACTTGGCATTCGTCCACTCTTCCTCCTGAAGTAAGAAGGTAGCGTCGCTTCCCTTGCTGCGCACTTCAATTCCATCTGCCGACACGGCTGTCACCTCTCCAATCATGCCATTGTAGTAACGGTGTTCGCCGGAGGTGTCGTTCTTCACAAACATTACCTGGGCACCGCGTTTCAGTTCCAGCACCTCATCCGTAGGATAGGAATATTCGGGAAACTTTCCGTCAATCTTGGCGCGAAAGGCATACGAGCGTCCCGGAAGTTGTTCCAGCTCATGGTCATTAATCCGTTGGGCCTGATAATTGTGGGTCACCAGGCGGATGTATCCTTCTTCTTTATCAGGTACGAAATTGGGAATATACCGGCGGTTCAAGGCTTCCAGCACTTGTCCGTCACAACGGTTTTCGCGAATGCGGTTCAGTAATTCAAGAAAAGTCCCATCGTTCTGCCGATAGACTTTCTTTAGCTCTATGGTGCAATATTCCGTCTGCTTCAAGGCCTGGCTGGAAAAGAAATAGGGCGTGTCATAGTATTTGCGCAGCATCTGCCACTCATCGTCTTTCACTACGGGAGCAAGCTGCTGAAGGTCGCCAATCATCAGCAACTGCACGCCGCCAAAAGGTTTGTTCCGGTCGCGGAACCGCCTCAAGACGGCATCCACCGAATCGAGCAAGTCGGCACGGACCATACTGATTTCATCGATGACCAATAAATCTATACTGCGTATAATGTTGATTTTCTCTTTCCCGTAACGGAAACGGTAAGATGCTTTGCCATCCGCGCTGAATGAGCTTTCGGGCACATAAGGAGCGAAAGGTACTTGAAAAAAGGAGTGGATGGTGACACCGCCTGCATTGATAGCGGCAATTCCCGTCGGCGCAAGTACAATCATCCGTTTCGGACTCTCTGCCTTCAGTCTTCGCAGGAAAGTTGTCTTACCGGTACCTGCCTTGCCGGTCAAAAAAAGATGAGTGCCTGTGTTTTCAATGAATTGCCATGCAAGCGCTATTTCGGGATTATTCTCCATGGATATGTTTATTATTCAACCAATCCGCTCTCTCTCAGAATGATACGGATTTCATCAGTAGCCATATATGATAATAGGACAAAGATAGCGGTTATTTCGTTATCCTTGTCCTATTATTCCATTTATTTGTACCCATCCTGAGAAAGCCCTTTACGGGGCAATCCGGACTATTTCAAGCTACCGCCGATAATATCGAGCAGCTCATTCGTAATGGCCTGCTGACGGCTCTTGTTATACTGTTTCGTCAAATCCTGAATCAGCTCATTGGCATTGTCTGTCGCCGTCTGCATGGCAAGCATACGGGCAGCATGTTCCGAAGTATTGGAATCGAGAAGCACGGTAAATATCTTCTGACTCAACACTTTTGGCAGAAGTTCCGCTATCAACTCGCCGACGGAAGGTTCCACAATGTAATCATTATTGAAACTGCGGGCATCTTCCGGTACATCTTCTGCCGCCTCCTGCGCCACTTGCGTCAGGTCAATGGGCAGATAATTCTCGCGAAGCAGCACCTGCGAACCCATCGATTTGAAGTGGTGGTAAATCAGCTCCACATGGTCAATTTGCTTTTCCACAAACTCATGCATCAGCTTCTCCGCCAGCTCATACGCTTCAACGTACGAAGGCTTGTCTGCCATCAACTGATAGCTGCCTTGCGGCACATATCCCATTTTCTTGACAGCTTCCTCCACCTTTCTCCCAACGGGATATATCAGAATATTCTCCTTGCCCAGCGACTGGTAACCTTCCAAAGTCCGTTCCAGCATCTTCGCCACATTCGAGTTGAATGCACCGCACAAGGAACTATTGGACGAAAAACGCCACGACCGCTACCCTCGTCACGGGCCTTTTCTCGGTATAGGGCGACTCGAAGGAAGCATCCGTACGCAGAAAGTTCGTCAGAATCTCATTCAGCTTCCGTTGATAAGGCAGCATATTCTCAATCCGCCCCTGCGCCTTGTGCAGTTTGGCAGATGCCACCATCTTCATCGCCGATGTTATCTGGCGTGTACTCTTGACGGAGCTTATTCTATTTTTTACCTCTTTCAGTGAAGCCATATATCTATTTACGATTTACAATGTACAATGTACAATTTGCCATGCGGGTTATGGCGCAGCTAAATTGTAAATTGTAAATTGTCTAATTGTACATTACATGAATTGCCTTGCAACCGCCTCTGCCGTCTCCTCAATCTTTTTGCAGACATCGTCGTTGATGACACCTGTCTTTAAAACGTCGAGTACCTCCATGCGATAGTTCATCTCAAGAGACTCAAGGAAGTTGCGTTCAAACTCGCTGACCTTGTCCAAAGGAATATCCCTCAACAAGCCGTGTGTGCCGCAATAAAGAATGGCAATCTGCTTTTCTACCGGCATCGGACTGTATTGGGGCTGTACCAGCAGGCGCGTATTCTTCTGTCCCTTGTCGATGGTCAATGCCGTCACGGGGTCCATATCACCACTGAACTTGGTAAATGCTTCCAGCTCACGGTACTGTGCCTGGTCAATCTTCAATGTACCTGCCACCTTCTTCATCGCCTTGACTTGGGCATTGCCACCCACACGGCTCACGGAGATACCCACGTCAATGGCCGGACGGTTACCCTGGTTGAAGAGATTCGTATCAAGGAATATCTGCCCGTCAGTGATTGAAATCACATTCGTTGGGATATAGGCGGACACGTCTCCTGCCTGAGTTTCGATAATGGGCAATGCAGTCAGCGAACCACCACCTTTCACCTTGCCTTTCAGACTATCCGGCAGGTCGTTCATCTCGCGTGCCACTTCCTCCTGGCTGATAATCTTCGCCGCACGTTCCAGCAAACGGGAGTGCAGGTAGAAAATATCACCCGGATAGGCCTCACGTCCTGACGGACGGCGCAGAATCAGAGACACTTCACGATAGGCCACCGCCTGCTTGGACAAGTCGTCATAGACCACCAGCGCATGACGGCCGGTATCACGGAAATACTCTCCGATGGCAGCCCCTGCAAAGGGAGCGTAATACTGCAATGCAGCCGGGTCTCCCGCCGTAGCAGCCACCACAATGGTATAGTCCATCGCACCGTACTGGTGCAGGGTATTCACAATAGAAGCTACGGTAGAACCTTTCTGGCCAATGGCTACATAAATGCAATATACCGGATCACCTGCTTCAAAATTGGCACGCTGGTTGATGATGGTATCGATGGCAATGGCTGTCTTACCGGTCTGGCGGTCACCGATAATCAGCTCACGCTGTCCGCGACCAATAGGTATCATGGCGTCCACAGCCTTCAGACCGGTCTGAAGCGGCTGATTCACCGGCTGGCGGAAGATGACTCCCGGTGCCTTACGTTCCAACGGCATTTCATAAAGTTCTCCGCCTATCAGTCCTTTGCCATCAAGCGGCGCACCCAGAGGGTCTATTACACGGCCCAGCATACCCTCTCCCACCATGATGGAAGCAATACGCTTGGTACGCTTTACAATGAAGCCTTCCTTGATTTTATCCGTAGGGCCAAGCAACACAGCACCCACATTATCCTCTTCGAGGTTCATCACAATGGCCTTGATGCCGTTGTCGAACTCCAACAACTCGTTGGCTTCGGCATTGCGCAACCCATAGATACGGGCTACACCGTCACTGACTTGCAGTACCGTGCCAATCTCGTCCAACTGTACGCGGGTGTCAATCCCTTCCAGTTGCTTGCGGAGAATATCGGAGACTTCGCTTACTTTTATATTTTCAGACAACATCTTAGTATTTACTATTTTACGATTTACTATTTACTATTTGAAAGAACCCGAATCATATACCGTTTTGACCTCTACAACTTACGCATCACAAGACTATTAAATAGTAAATTGTAAATTGTCAAATCGTAAATCATACGATCCTTCTATTCTTATCAATAAACTGCTGTTTCACTTTCTTAAGCTGCGTAGCAATACTGGCATCCAGACGGAAGTCGTTGATGTCGAAGATAAAACCACCTTCAATGGAGGGATCCACTTCAGTCTGCAGCTCCATGCTGGCATGCAGCAGGGTGGAAGCACTGTTATGGATACGCTCCCGCACTTCCTGGCTGACGGGAACGGCTGTTATCAGCTTTCCTACACCGATATGCTTGTCTTTCCGGTACAAATCCAGAAAACTCAGGCAGATGTACTGGAGAAAGTTTTCCCGCCGGTTCTTCAACACCAAGGTCATGAAACGCGCAAACTCACGGCCCGCAGGAGCATCCCCCACAGCAGCGGTACAGATAAGTGCGAACTTCTCACGTATCGTCAGGATGGGGTTTTCCAATGCCATGCACAAATCCGGATGTTTCCTGAAGCTACGGGCAAGCATACAAAACTCCTTGTACAGAGTATCTTCTACCCCCATACTCTTGGCATATTCCATCAATGCTTTCGCATAACGCATCGAAACGATTCCTATATCCATTTCTTTGAGAATTAATTGTTTCTACTTGCGGCCAGCACTTCATCCAGCATCCGGTCTATCATCTCCATCTGCTCATGTTTCTCGTCCAGATTCTTGCGGATAATTTTCTCAGCTATATCTACGGACAAGACTGCCACCTGGCGGCGAATATCGCGGATGGCCTCTTCCTTCTCTTGCTGTATCTGCTTTTTAACTTCGTCCAGCTCCTTCTGCGCGGCGGCTTCCGCCTGCTTGCGTGCTTCGACGATAATCTTGTCACGCTCATGCATCGCCTCCCGCAGAATGCGTCCTTGTTCTTTGTTGGCAGCAGCAATCAACGCTCACTCTCCTCTTTCAGTTTGGAGAGCTGGGCATTTGCTTCGCGTGCCACTTCCAAAGACTGGTCGATGTAGGTCTTGCGACCTTCCACCATCTTGGTGATAACGGGAAAACCGTACTTGGCAAGCACCACAAACACCACACCGAATGAAAGAAGCATCCAGAACAGCAGACCACTATCGGGTAATAACAATGACATAATTTATTTACGATTTGACTATTTACTATTTACAATTTGGCTGCGCGGTGATGCTGCACGGACAAATTGTAAATCGTAAATGGTAGATTGTACATTATAAAAAGAACACCAATAAACACACAACTACTGCCAACAAAGCAACACCTTCAATCAAGGCGGCGGCAATAATCATGTTCATACGGATATCTCCGGATGCTTCCGGCTGACGGGCAATGGCCTCCATGGCAGAACCGCCGATTTTACCGATACCTACACCAGCACCAATAACAGCCAGACCAGCACCAATGGCTGCACCCAGTTTACTAACTCCCACACCTGCCGCAGCAGCTTGCAATAATACAGATAGTAACATAACTTTCAGTTTTTAAATGGTTATTTTTATTAATATTTATATTCCCAATAATCGTATCATTTCACCGCCTTCTCCTTATGCTCTTCCTGCGCCAGACCGATGAACACGGCTGACAGCATGGTGAACACATATGCCTGGATAAAGGCAACCAACAATTCAAGTGCATTCATAAAGATATTGAACAGCACCGAGGCCACGGTAAGCGTTCCGTTCAAAGCAGGTCCCATACTGGCCGAGATGAATATCAGGCAGGTAAGCACCAGCATTGCCATGTGTCCTGCCAGCATATTGGCAAAAAGACGTATCATCAAAGCAAACGGTTTGGTAAAAATACCGAAGAACTCGATAAACGGCATCATGGGGACCGGCACCTTCAGCCACCAGGGCACATCCGGCCAGAAGATATCTTTCCAATAGGTCTTGGTTCCAAAGATATTCACGGCCAAGAAAGTGCAGATGGCCAATACCATCGTAATGGCTATATTTCCCGTCACGTTGGCCCCTCCGGGAAAGAAAGGAATCAGCCCCATAATGTTATTGATGAAAATAAAGAAGAAGGCCGTCAGCAAGTAAGGTGCGAATTTACGGTACTTCGGACCGACACAGCTCTTTATAATATCATCGTTCACCATCATGATAAACATCTCCATAAACCCGATGAAACCACCGGGAGCGGCACTTCCCTGCGGGTGCTTGCGATACCAGTGCGCCACACTTAAAATGATGACAAGCAGCAATGCACTGTTGATGAGCAAAGCCAGTGTCACCTTCGTGATGGAGATATCCAACGGGCGTATTTCGTTTCCGGTGGCATCATGCTCCACCAGCTTGCCTTCGTACTTGCTTCCTGCGGGAGCGATGGAAAAGCCTTCATAACTTCCACCGTTCTCCTCCAGACGTGAGGATAGAAAGACATGCCATCCGGTGGTAGAGCTATGCACTATTACCGGCAAGGGAATCGTAACGTGAGTTTCGCCCCACGTCGTGATGTGCCATTCGTAAGAATCGCCGATATGCCCGAAGACAATCTCCTTCACGTCCACCGTATTCTCAGCCCGCACCGTGGCGGGTAGCAACATGCCCAATGCCAACAGAACTACAGTCAGTATGTTACGCAATCTTTTCATTGTTACTTTTCTTTTTCTGTTTCTTGTTCGCCTCGAAAGTGAAGAAGAACCAGGAATCATAAATCAAATATATCAGATAGTTGGCTATAAACGTCAACAGAAACGCCCTGGCTTCCTCACGTACTGCAACGCAATAAACCAGCATCACAATCATGGAAACCAGCATTCTCAT